>Ga0193699_10000476_pt1 | contig 17207 bp, 9 predicted proteins | sample L3c2metaG_FD_160095 | JGI IMG/M metagenome (GOLD analysis project Ga0193699, IMG submission 160095) | Soil microbial communities from a riparian zone of the East river system, Colorado, United States - L3c2 | ecosystem: Environmental > Terrestrial > Soil > Riparian zone | place: USA: East River...
CGCTTTGACCGCTCGCGTCAGACCGGCGCGCGCCGGCGTCTCGGGTTCGAACACCGGCAAACGCGCTCTGGCCTCACGCCCCGCCCGCATCAACGTTGCGTGCCCGCCGAAGCCCTTCGTGATCCCGCGAAGCCGCGCCGCGGTCGCCTCATTGGCGGGAGCCTCGAGCCATAACAATCCGCCCGCCCAGTCCGCATACCAGAAGGCCGCCCCGACATCTTGCAATGCCGCATGGGCTTGCGAAGCGGGCACGCTAAGCCGCCAGATGTCGCTGTCTGCCTTCGCGAAAAAACTGCCATTGCCGATCTCGCGAAAGAGGGTGGTTGTGCGATCCTCCTCCAGCAAAGCAAGATCGTGATCCGCGAATTCGCTGCGCAACAGCGCAAGCTTTTCCGAAACGGCCGCGCGCGTCCCTTCGACGCGAATGAGCGCGACGCCTGATCCCTCCGCATCGGACGCGTCGGAACAGGCCACGGCTTCAGCCGGAAGATAGGCAAGGCCGCTGGCATCCACCGCCAGCCTTGCGGCCCGGCGCAGCGCGCGAAACCCGTCCTCTGCGGCGCAGTCCCGGATTGCAAGAGCCGCCATGCGTTCCGGAGCCGGGCTGACGCGCACCGTCAGCTCCGTCAGCGCGCCGAGTGTGCCGAACGCACCGCACATCAGCCTGGGCAGATCGAAGCCTGTGACGTTCTTGATCACGAATCCGCCCGCTTTGATCGCCTCGCCGCTGCCATTGACGAAGCGGCATCCGATGACGTGATCCCTTACCGCGCCGGCTTTCACTTTCCGCGAGCCGCACGCATTCGTCGCGACGATGCCGGCCAGCGTCGCGCGCCCTGCGGGAGCGCCGAACAGTGGTCCCCAATCCGCGGGCGCAAAACCGAGCATCTGTTTCTTGTCACGGAGCACCGCCTCGATCTCCACGACCGGCGTGCCCGCGCGCACCGTGAGCACCAGCTCTTCCGGCTCATATTTCAGGACGCCGGAAATCGCAGCGACATCCAGGATCGCGCCCCCTTCCATGGGCCGCCCGAAATCGCGCTTGCTCCCGCCCGAGACGATCTCCAGTGAAATGCCTTTTTCGGCTGCTTCGCGCACCGCGTCGGCGACCTCCGCTTCATCTCGGGGCACGATTTTTCGCGACGTCATAAATTCACACCCGGAGGTGGTGCATCGCGTTCCCCTCCCCCAACGCGGGGAGGGGTTAGGGGTGGGGGGTGCGTCAGATAATCCACGCTCACATCCGTGGCAGATTGCCGAAGGGCATCCGCCCCTCATGCACATGCATGCGGCCCAATTCCACGCAGGCATGAAGCGTCGGGAACACCTTCCCCGGATTGAGCAGGCCCTGGCCGTCGAAAGCGCATTTCAGCCGCTCCTGCTGCGCCAGATCGACATCCGAGAACATCTCACCCATCAAGCCCTTCTTCTCCACGCCGACGCCATGCTCGCCGGTGAGCACGCCGCCCACCGCAACGCAAAGCTTCAATATGTCGGCGCCGAACGACTCGGCTCGTTCGAGCTCTCCCGCCCTCATGCAATCGAACACGATCAGCGGATGCAGATTCCCGTCCCCGGCGTGGAACACGTTGCAGCAGACGAGCCCATATTGATCCGATAAAGCGGAGATCTTATCCAGCACATCGGGAAGCGCGCGACGCGGGATGGTTCCGTCCATGCACAGCATGTCCGGCTCTAGCCGTCCCATGGCGCCGAACGCGGCCTTACGCCCCGACCATACGCGGGCGCGTTCCGCTTCGCTCGCGCAAGGCCGCACCTCCGTAGCGCCGAGCCCGCGCGCGATGTCGTCAATGCGCCGTGCATCGTCATCGACCTCCGCCGGCACGCCGTCGATCTCGGCGATCAAGATGGCTTCCGCATTCGGCGGATAGCCCGGAGCGCAGAACGCCTCGACGGTCGCGATGCAGCGCCGGTCCATGAATTCCAGCGCCGCGGGGATGATTCCGGCGGCGATGATCGCGGCCACCGTCTCGCCCGCAGCCCGCACGCTGTCGAAAGCGATCAGCAATGTGCGCATGACCGGCGGCCGCGGCAGAATGCGCAAGGTCGCTTCCGTCACCACGCCCAATAAGCCTTCCGATCCGCAGACGACGCTCAGGAGGTCGAGCCCGCCATCTCCGCCATGCTTGCCGCCCAGACGCAAACGCTCGCCGGTCATCAGCACGAGCTCCACTCCCATCAGATTCTGCGTCGTGAGGCCATATTTCAAACAATGGATGCCGCCCGAATTCTCCGCGACATTGCCTCCAATGGTGCAGGCGATCTGGCTCGAAGGGTCGGGCGCGTAATAGAACCCGGCAGCTTGAACGGCCCTTGTGACGGAAGCATTGGTGACGCCTGGCTCAACCACCACGCAGCGATTCTCGAAATCCACGTCGAGGATGCGGTTCATGCGGGAAAGCCCGAGCAATATGCCGTCCGCCAAGGGCAGCGCGCCGCCGGAAAGGGAGGTCCCCGCGCCGCGGGGCACGACGCGGACATTCTCGCGCGCCGCATAGGCGAGCACCGCCGCCACCTGATCCGCATTGGCCGGCAACACGCAAAGCAAGGGCCGCTGCCGATAGGCCGTCAGCGCATCGCAGTCGAAGGCGGTGAGCGTCGCTTCGTCTCCGATCACGCCGTCCGGCACGATGGACCTCAACGCCGTCGCGATCTCCGCGCGGCGCGCCAATGTGGCGGGATTGGGTTCGGGAAGCTCGATCATTAGCGGCCACTCTTACCATAAATACCGGCCAGGGCCCCCTTTACGAAGCCCCGCGAAATGCCAACACTCGCCCTCAGAAAAAAAGCCGGGGGGCACGCCATGTGGACTCAGATCTACGATCCGTTGGGGAATGCGGTCTTTTCGACCCTGGTGGCGGCCGCTCCCACGATTTTGCTGCTCACCCTGATCGCATCCGGTAAGATGAAAATTCATCTGGCGGCGGTTACGGCCGTTGTCGTTGCCGCTTTGATCGCGATTGTGATCTATGGAATGCCGGCAGGTTTTGCCGTACGCGCGGTGGGGCTCGGCGCATTGGCGGGCTTTTTCCCGATCGGCTGGATTATCGTCAACGTGATCTTTCTCTACCGGCTGCAAGTGGAGAAAGGCGCCTTCGCCATTATTCAGCAGTCGGTCGGCGCGGTCACGAAAGACCGGCGGCTTCAGCTATTGCTGATTGCGTTTGCCGTCGGCGCCTTTTTCGAAGGATCGTCGGGCTTCGGAACCCCGGTCGCGATGACCGGTTCGATCCTTATGAGTCTCGGTTTCTCGCCGCTTGCCGCCGCGGGTTTGTCCCTCATTGCGAATACGGCGCCGGTAGCCTTCGGAGCGCTCGGCGCGCCGATCACCGGCCTGCAGCAGGCGACCCAACTCGATTACAACATGTTGGGCGCGATGGTGGGCCGCCAACTGCCCCTGTTCTCGGTGATCGTGCCGTTCTGGCTGATCTGGGCGTTCGCCGGATTCCGCGCCACCAAAGAGATTTGGCCGGCGGCGCTGATTTGCGGCCTGACCTTCGGCGTGTCGCAGTTCGCGATCTCGAACTACATCGGCCCATCGCTGGCCGCGATCGGCGCGGCGCTCATCTGCCTGTTCTGTCTGCGCGCGTTTCTCTATGTCTGGCAGCCGAAGACCATCTGGACGTCCGCGGCGCTGCGCTCGGCAGATCATTCGCAGTCCACCATGCCGCCGCAAAAGCCGCTGGAGGTGAACGCAACCACCGTCGAGATGTGGCAGGCATGGCTGCCGCTGATCCTTCTCTGCATCATCCTGGTGACCTGGGGTATGCCGCCGGTAAAGGCGTTCCTGGATAATATCTTCTCGCCGCGGTTCGACATCGGCGGGCTGCACAATCTGGTGCAGAGAATGCCGCCGGTGGCCCCCATGCCGACGCCCGAGCCGGCGTTCTTCCGCTTCTTCTTCCTCTCGTACAGCGGCACCGCGATTCTGCTCACCGCGATCATTTCGGGATTCATCATGGGCTTCTCGCCCGCGCGCATGGTGGCCGTTTATATCCAGACGTTCAGCGTCACCAAATATTCCATCATCACGATTTCGGCCATGGTGGCGCTAGCGACGCTTACGCGTTTTGCGGGCGTGGATGCGACGCTGGGATTGGCGTTTGCCGCGAGCGGCGTGCTCTATCCCTTCTTCGGGACCTTGCTGGGCTGGGTCGGGGTCGCGACCACGGGGTCCGACACCGCCTCGAACCTGCTGTTCGGCAATTTGCAGCGCATCACCTCCGAGCAGCTCGGTCTCTCGCCCATTTTGATGGCGGCGGCGAATTCCTCGGGCGGCGTGATGGGCAAGATGATCGACGCGCAATCCATCGTGGTCGCATCCACCGCGACGGGATGGGTGGGGCACGAAAGCTCGATCCTGCGCTTTGTCTTCGTGCATTCGATCGTGCTGGCGGTGCTGGTCGGAATCCTGGTGACGCTGCAGGCCTATGTCTACCCGTTCACCGAAATGGTGGTGAGGTAATTACTCCGCCGGCGCGGCCTGCGGCTTGGGCGAGGGCATTCCCTCTTCGGTGAACTGTTTTTCCGGATGCATCAGGAAGGAGGAGAGCGCGCCTAAGAGAAGAATCCCGATCGCGATCACGAAGGGGAGCTGCTTGTCACCGGTGTAGTCGGTAACGAGGCCCGCGACGAGCGGGGACACGATCGCCGCCAGCGCCGAGCCCGAATTCATCAGCCCCGACGCAGTGCCGGAATATTTGGGCGCGATATCCATCGGGATTGCCCACATCGGACCGATCGTGGTCTCGGCGAAGAAGAAACCGCCGGCGAGGCACACCGCGACGATAAACATGTCGTGGACATAGATGATCGGCAGGAGCCAGAGAAGCGCGCCGGTGAATCCGACGACGGTTACTACGAGCCGTGAGAAACGCACATTGCCCGTGCGCTGGAAAATCCGGTCGGACAGGATCCCGCCCGTGGTATTCCCGATCGCGCCTATGAAATAGATCACGGTCGAGAACGTCGCCGCGCCGCTGTTGGTCAGGTGGAACGTGTCTTTGAAGAAGACGGGTAGGTAGCTCAAATAGAGCCACAGGCACCAGCCGTAGCAGAAATAGGTCAGGGTTACCGGCCACATGCGGGCGATCAGCGGACCCCAGGGAACGATCGGACGCGGCCCCTTGTGCGGCAAGGGAAGCTTGGCGAGCTCGGCCTGCGTGATGTCGGGATGCTCTTTCGGATCGTCCCGGAAATACCAGCTCCAGACGATCACCCAGACAAGTCCTGCGATTCCGAAAACGTAGAATGATCCGCGCCAAGTGAAGGCCGCCATCAGTGCGACGGTCAAGACCGGCGTGAGTGCGTTACCGAGCCGCGAGAAGGAGTGCGTGATTCCTTGCGCAAAGCCGCGCTTTTTCGACTCGACCCAGTGCTGCATAGCGCGCGTGGCGGTCGGCAGCGTCGCGCCGACGCCAAAGCCCATTATCACGCGCCAGAAGAGAAGCGACAGGAAGCCGGTGGCAAAACCGGTCATGATGGTCGCTCCCGCCCAGACCAGACCGCTCAAGAACAGCGTCTTCTTCGGACCGAAGCGATCCGCGCAGGAACCGCCAATGATCTGGAACAGAAGATAGGGGTAGCCGAAGGCCGAGAACACAAACAATGCCTGGGTGGTCGAGAGATTGAATTCGGGACGGATGTCGAGCATCGCGGTGCTGACGCTCTGCCGCACGATGTAGGAAATGAAATACATCGCGCAGAGCAGGACCAGCACCACATTGGTGGCTTTGAATGTGCGTTGCATGGTTCTTCCCTTTTCGCGAATGCGCCCGCGATTATTCGGCTGCGTTTCCCACCGGCATTCTCGCCGCTTCCGCCAGATAGGCCATCGCCGCCTGCACGCCGCCCTTCTTGTGAGGCACTTGCGCCAGCTCCAGGCCCATCTCGACGCCCGCAAGCGCGCCCAGAATCGTCAGATCGTTGGTGTCGCCCAGATGGCCGATGCGGAACACTTTGCCGGCGATCTTGGAGAGTCCGGCTCCCAGCGACATGTCGAAATTTTCCAGCACCACTTTGCGGAAGGCGTCGGAATCATGTCCCGCCGGCATCATGATCGCCGTCACGATCGGCGAATAGCATTTGGGATCGCGGCAGAGGATCTCCAGACCCCAGCCGCGCACCGCGCGCCGCGTCGCTTCGGCATGGCGCTTGTGGCGCGCGAAGACGTGGTCGAGGCCTTCTTCCTGCAGCATGTCGATTGCCTCGGCAAGGCCGTAGAGCAGATTGGTCGCCGGCGTGTAGGGGAAAAACCCCGACGCATTCGGCCCCACCATCTCTTCCCAGGAGAAAAAGGATTTCGGCAGCTTCGCGGTCTTCGCGATCTTCAGCGCCTTTTCGCTGGCGGCGGTGAATCCCAGACCCGGCGGCAGCATCAGGCCCTTCTGGGAACCGGTGACCGTGACGTCGACGCCCCATTCGTCATGGCGGAAATCGATCGAGGCCAGCGAGGACACGGTGTCGGCCATCAGAAGCGCGGGATGCTTGGCCGCATCCAGGGCCTTGCGCACATCGGCGACGGAGGACGTCACGCCGGTGGAGGTCTCGTTGTGGACGACGCAGACCGCCTTGATCTCATGCGCCTTGTCGGCGCGCAGGCGCTCTTCGATGGCGGCCGCATCCACGCCGGACCGCCAATCGGATTCGATGAATTCGGGCTTGACCCCCAATTTGACCGCCATGTTCTTCCACAGCGTGGCGAAATGGCCGGTCTCGAACATCAGGACCTTGTCGCCCGGCGACAGCACGTTGGCCAGCGCCGCTTCCCAGGCGCCGGTGCCGGAGGAGGGGTAGATGAAGACCGCGCCCTTGGTCTTGAAGACGGACTTGATCCCCGAAAGGACCCGCTGGCCGAGGCGCTGGAATTCGGGTCCGCGATGGTCGATGACCGCCCGGTCCATGGCCCGCAAAATACGGTCCGGGACGGGTGTCGGGCCCGGTATCTGCAAGAAATGGCGGCCGGCGATTCTGGGTGCGTTGGTCGGCATATGGGCTCGATTGTTGGGCTTTTAGGCCTTTTCTTTCCCACGCCCCGGGCTTGCACACAAGGGCGCAGCATCCTCGCTCGCCCTGGCCTGGACGGCGCCGGAAAACGGGCCGTCATAGCAGCGCCGTACGTAGGTCAACTCTTTGGTACGGAACACAATCTGTGTGGCGCAGACCACCGACAGGACGGGCGACGCCGTGCCATGACTGGGCGTCCTGTTTGGAGGTGTCCCGTGTCCGAATCGTACCACTCGCGAAGGCATGCGCTGGAGTGCCTGCGGCTGGCAGCGGACTGTGCGCAATTGGCGCGCGATGCTCAGAGCCCTGCTTTGCGGTCGCACTTCCTTCGGATGGCGAAACTCTGGCCCAACCTGGCGAATGGCGGCTCGATGATCCCCGGACCGACAATCAACTAAAACGGGTTAGCCTCGACATGCGCTACCGGCATGCCGCTAGTGTGGCGAACCCGAAATTCGCCATACTTGGGAGCAGCACTCCGAGCGAATTTCGGATTCAAAGCCACACTAGCAATCTATCGATTCTAGTGTGGTTCTCGAATTTGAAGTTCCTAAACGCGGATGCCATGCTGATATTAGGAACTTCAAATTCACGACACTAGCGCCCGGCGGATTGCCCACTCTTCCTTCGCCCTTTTGTATCGCCCTGAACCGCCGTCGAAGGCGGCGTCAAGAAGGCGTCGAACCGCTCCCTGACGATGGCGTAGCACTCGCAGGATGCCTTTTCGAGGCCGGCACGATCGAGAATTTGAATCTTCCCCCGGCGATAGCTGATGAGGCCGGCGGCCTGCATCGATTGCGCCGCAAGAGTCACCGATTTGCGATTGGCGCCTAACATGTGCGACAGGAATTCGTGCGTGTATGCCAGGACTTCGCCTTCAGCCCGATCATGCATCATGAGCAGCCACCGGCACATTTTTTCTTCCGTTGAATGCATGGCATTGCACGCGACAGTCTGCTGAACCTGCGACAGCAGCGTCTCCGAATAGCTGACGAAGAGATCGCGCACGTGATCGCTGTACTTGAATTCCGATTGCAGCACTTCGATCGGACAGCGAAGCATGTCGCCCTCCAGTTGCACCAGACATCGATTGAAGGAGACGCGGCTGTACATGGCCGCAAAGAGACCGAAGGCTCCTTCGCGGCCAATGTTCGCGGTCTCGATCGCCGAGCCGTTCTCCAAAACGGTCAACAGCGAGAGCACAGCGCTTTGAGGGAAATAGGCGTGCTTGAGCAGGCCGCCCGCCTCGCAGACGATGGCGCCAAGACCGAGCGTGATGGGCTTAAGATGAGGGTCGATCCGCTTGCGGCTGGCTGGCTCCAAGGCGCCGAGCAACCGATTGGTCCGATCATGCGGTCTCTGAGCCTTTGCCATAGCGATCTCCTACCACGTGGGTTCGGCCCGGTTGCGCGGGGAATGGCATCACGGTCTTACGTCTACTCTGCGCGCCATGTCCCGGGCTTGTACACAAGGCCTTGGGAATCCATAAGAAGGCCATGACCATTGTCGCGAGCCCCGGCCTGGAAAGGCGCCTGAAAGCGGAAGGCGTGGGCGAAATCCTGTTCGACCGCTTCACAAGGGGGCGCTACGCCACCGATGCATCGTCTTACCAGATGATGCCTCTCGGCGTCGTCGTCCCCCGCACCATCGCGGAGGCCGAAAAGGCCATCGCGGTGGCCCGGAGCGAAGGGGTGAGCGTGCTGCCGCGCGGCGGCGGGTCCTCCCAATGCGGCCAGACCGTCAATCACTCCCTGGTGGTCGACTGCTCGAAACATCTGAACAAGATCGTCTCGCTCGACGCCGTCGGGAAGACCTGCGTGGTCCAGCCCGGCATCGTGCTCGACGAGCTGAACCGCCAGCTCAAGCCGCACGGGTTGTGGTTTCCGGTCGATGTCTCGACGGCCTCGCGCGCCACCATCGGCGGCATGACGGGCAACAATTCCTGCGGCACGCGCTCGCTGCGCTACGGCACCACCCGCGACAACATCCTCTCGGTCAGCGCCATGCTGCCCAACGGAGCGCCCGCCTATTTCGGCGCGGTGTCGGCGGATTTGTCGGAGCTGCCGCCCGATTCCGCCCTGCGCCCCATCGCCAGGCAATTGCTGGCGCTGGGCGCGCGCGAAGCCGACGAAATCGAAGCGCGCTTTCCCAAAGTGCAGCGCCGGGTCGGGGGATACAATATCGACGCGCTGGTGCCCAAGAATACCAAGCACAATCTGGCGCACATCCTGGTCGGCTCCGAGGGCACGCTGGCGTTCTCGACCAAGATCGAGCTGAAGCTGTCGCCGGTCCTGGGCAAGCGCGTCGTCGGCGTCTGCCATTTCGGCCAGTTCTACGAAGCGATGAACGCGGCGCAGCATCTCGTCACGCTGGGTCCCATCGCGGTCGAAGCCATCGACAAGACGATGCTCGACCTCGCCCGCGACATTCCGCTCTTCCGTGACACCATCAAGAAATTCGTGCGCGAAGATCCCGAAGCCCTGCTGCTGGTCGAATTCGACGAGGGCGATGCGGAGAACGAACGCCGCATGAAGCGCCTTTCCGAGATGATGGGCGATCTCGGCTTCTCCTGGGACAAAATCGGCGCCAAATGGGGCGGCGTGGTGGAGGTGCGGGACGCCGTCCTGCAGGCCGCCATTGCCGATGTGCGCGCCTCGGGCCTTAACATCATGATGTCGATGAAGGACGAACGCAAACCGGTGTCCTTCATCGAGGATTGCGCCGTGCCGCTGGCGCATCTGGCCGAATACACCGACAAACTGACTCAGGTGTTCGAGAAATACGGCACGCGCGGCACCTGGTACGCGCATGCCTCCGTCGGCTGCCTGCATGTGCGCCCGGTGCTGAACCTCAAGCTCGAGAAGGATCTGATAGCGATGCGCGACATCGCCGAAGAGGCCTTCGCGCTGGTGCGCCAATACAAAGGCTCGCATTCCGGCGAGCATGGCGACGGCATCGTGCGTTCGGAATTCCACGAGCAGATGTTCGGCGCGCGCCTGGTGCACGCGTTCGGCGAAGTGAAGGGGATGTTCGATCCGGACTTCTTCTTCAACCCGGGCAAGATCGTCGGCGCGCCCAGTTTCGATGACCGCAATTATCTGCGCTATGGCCCGGAATACCGCATCTCGACGATGAAACCGGTGCTCGACTGGTCGGACTATCCCGGCGGCGGCTCCGGTTTCCAGGGCGCGGCGGAGATGTGCAACAACAATGGCGCCTGCCGCAAACATCAGGGCGGCGCCATGTGCCCGTCCTATCGCGCGACGTTGAACGAGCGCGATGTCACGCGCGGCCGCGCGAACTCGCTCCGCCTCGCGCTCTCCGGTCAGCTCGGCCCGGATGCGCTCTCATCCGATGAGATGATGGAGACGCTGAAGCTCTGCGTCTCCTGCAAGGCGTGCCGGCGCGAATGTCCGACCGGCGTCGACATGGCCAAGATGAAAATCGAGGTCTTGGCGGCGCGGGCTGCGAAATATGGCGTCACCTTGCGCGACCGCCTGATCGGCTATCTGCCGCGCTATGCGCCCTATGCCGCGAAGCTCGGCTGGCTGCTCAATTTGCGCGACCGCGTGCCCGGTCTGGCGCAGCTGAGCGAACCCATCATCGGATTTTCCGCGAAGCGCAAATTGCCGCGTTGGCGCATGGATATTTTCAACGTGAAGGAAACCGCGGTCGGCCCCGCCGGCGGCCCGGAAGTCGTGCTCTTCGCCGACACGTTCAACCGTTATTACGAGCGAGAGAATCTCGACGCCGCGCTCGATGTGCTAACGGGCGCCGGCTACCGCGTGCATTTGCCCAGACTCGCGAACGGTTCCGCACGTCCGCTCTGTTGCGGACGCACCTTCCTCACCGCAGGCTTGGTCGCGGAGGCGAAAGCGGAAGCCGCGCGTACGATGGCGGCGCTGCTCCCCTTCGCCAAGCGCGGCGTGCCGATTGTGGGCTTGGAGCCGAGCTGCATCTTCACCTTCCGCGACGAGCTGCCCTCGATGGCCACTCCCACCCTCTCCTTGAGGGAGACGCCGACCAATTCCACCCTCCCCTTGAGGGTCGAAGGGCGAGAAGCGAAATCTTCCGACTCCACCCTCCCCTTGAGGGAGGGTCGAGACGCCGAAGCCTTGGCGAAGGCGGATCGGGGAGGGGTGCTCACTTCCGACAACGCAAAGCTCCTGGCCGCTTCCACCTTTCTCTTCGAAGAATTCCTCGCAAAGGAAATCGACGCCGGCCGTTTCAATCCCGCGCTCGCGCCCATCGGCGCAAATGCGCTGCTGCACGGCCATTGCCACCAGAAAGCCTTCGACGTCATGGGACCGGTGCAGAAGGTTTTGTCGCGCGTGCCGGGACTGAAGGTCGATCTGATCGAATCCTCCTGCTGCGGCATGGCCGGCGCCTTCGGCTATCAGAAAGAAACCATCGACGTCTCGCTGAAGATGGCGGAGCTTTCGCTGCTCCCCGCCGTGCGCAAGGCTAATGGCGACACGATCCTGGTCGCGGATGGCACATCGTGCCGCCATCAGATCAAGGACGGATCGGGCCGCGCCGCGATCCATGTCGCGTTGGTCCTCGCCAAAAGCATGGCCGCAGGGAAAGAGAAAACCGCCTAAGACCAAAGGCCACTCCACCAGCACGCTGATGTGCCTTGTTGAGTGTTGCCAAACTCCGCCCTATCCTCCGGATAATCGGCCAACAGAATAGTCGGGCGGACAAACCGCCCCAGGGGAAACGTGAACGGGGTTCTTGTGAGCTGGGGCGCCAGAGCGGCGCCCGCTCTGGTTTTGTGTGCTGCGATGAGCGGCCTCGCATCCGCTCAACCTGCGCCGCCCGCTCCCACGACTCTGATCAGACCCACCGCCATGGCGGTTCGCATCGACGCGTCGCAAGCGCCCGTTATAGATGGCGACCTTTCCGACCCGGTCTGGGCCAAGGCCGCGGTGATCGACAAATTCACGCAAAAGGGTCCCAATCCGGGCGAGCCCGCGACCGAGCGAACGGTCCTGCGCATCCTCTACGATCAGAACAATCTCTATTTCAGCTTCTATGCCTATGACAGCCACCCGGAAGACATCATCCCGGGATCGATGCAGCGCGATGGACGGCTGTCGGCCGCCGACTCCGTCGCTCTCTACATCGATCCGGGCCAGACGCGGCGCAACGCCTACAATTTCGAGGTGGGCGCCGCGGGGGGGCGGACCGACGAGCTCGAGCTCAACAACACGCAGGAGCTCAAGGAATGGAACGCGATCTGGACCTCGGGCGCCAAGCGGGTCTCCGACGGCTACACGGTGGAGTTCTCCATCCCGTTTGCGAGCCTCTCCTACGATCCCTCTAAGACCGTTTGGGGTTTCGATGCCGGGCGCCGCATCCGCCACAAGAACGAACGCATCTATTGGGGGGGCTGGGCGCCGACGCTGGAATTCACAGACGTCAGCCAGTCCGGCGATCTGACCGGAATCGAGAATATCAGCCAGGGTCTCGGGCTCGACGTTCAGGTCTATGGCGTGATCCGCCTCAAACATGATTGGCAGCTGCCTGGCGACGGCGCCGGCATCAGCTTCACGGCGGGCGGCAACGCCTTCTACAAAGTCACGTCGGCGCTCACCGACACATTGACGGTGAATCCGGATTTCTCCGACGCGCCGCTGGATGTGCGGCAAGTCAACACCACGCGCTTCTCGCTGTTCACGCCCGAGACCCGCGTGTTCTTTTTGCAGGACGTAGCGGCGTTCGAATTCGGCGGACGCAATTTCGCCCGCAGCTCGCAGGATCGCTCTTCCAACAATGCAAGGCCGTTCTTCTCCCGCAATATCGGCCTTGCGTCAGGCACGCCCGTAAGCCTGAGGGTGGGCGACAAATTGTCCGGACAATATGGCGGTTTCGATATCGGTGCGCTCAGTGTCCTCACCGACAACACGCCGAATTCCGATGGTCAGGTGCTGTCAGTCGTGCGCGTGACCCATCCGATATTGTCGGAATCCAAGTTCGGCTTCATCTTCACCCATGGCGATCCGACGGGCCAGACCAGCAACACCGTCGGGGGTCTCGACTTCCAATATTACGCCTCGAATTTTTTCGGCCGCAATATTTTCCAGGCGGACGCGTACTACATGCGCAGCCATTCGAGCAAAAAGGGGGACGATGATTCCGCGGCGCTCGCGCTCAACTTTCCCAACGATCCGTGGAGCGGGGATTTGGTCTTCAAGCAGATCGGCGCCAACTTCACGCCGGCGCTCGGCTTCGTCAACCGCACGGACATCAGGCAATACCAGGGGACGGGAGCGCATCTGACGCGCTACCGCAACATGTTCCTGAACCAGCTCGAATTCGGCACGGACTATCTTTTCATCACCGATTTTCAGAACCGGTTGGAGTCACGCGAGAACGACGCCTATGTGCGCTTCGCGACGACGCGGGGCGACGAGCTCTGGCTGCGGGCCATCAATTCCTACGAGGACGTGCCGGCGCTGTTCAATCTTCCGCACAATGTGCCGATTCTCGCGGGGCCTTATGATTGGACCAATGTGTCCGCACGGCTGCGCAGCTTCGACGGGCGTCCCTTGGCGGTCGATGCGGAAGTCATCTGCTGCAGCTTCTACAATGGCAGGTCGATCCACAGCATCGTGAAACTCTCCTACCGTCCCAATCCCTATTTCGAGTTCATACCGAGCTGGGACGGCTCGTTCATCGAACTGCCCACCGGCTCTGTCGATATTCACGTGTTGGCGCTCGACTCGGTGGTGAATTTCCTACCCGACATGCAACTGGCGCTGCAGGCGCAATACGACAATATCAGCCAGAGATTCGCGGTGTCGCTGCGCTACCGCTGGGAATATGAGCCGGGTCAGGAATTGTTCGTCTCGGTTGGTCAGGCCGCGGTGATTCCGGGCCAGACCTTCGTGCCGGGCGCCACGCAAGCTGCGATCCGCCTCGGCCATACGTTCCGATATTAATTCAGCGGGGCGTGCGTTGCACGATGCCTTCGCGCACCAGATTCACCACCCTTCCGTCGGAATGAATCATGGCGAGCGAGGTCCAGAACAGCGCCGGCGGACGCATGCCGGCAGCCACGGATCCTTCCGCGATGTAGAGCCGATGTTCTTGCTCATAGAGGAAGAGCTGCACCTGCATCTGGCGCCCATCGGGCAGGATCATGCTGAGCTGATGGCCGTGAATGCCGTCGAGCTCGGAGGGAGCATCGAACTTCACCACGCCCATCGGCCGGCGCATCGCCGCCGCGTGGGCCATGGCGCCGGCTTCGTCCGCCGGGCTTTCTGCCAGATTGACGACGGTCACCGAGTAGCGCCCGGTGCCTTCTTCCGCCGAGAACAGCTTCGCGGGCACGGATGCTCCGCTCGCGGTCGCGTAGGGAATATCCGCCACTTTCGGCTCCGTCGGGAAATTGACGGCGAAGGCCTCCCCCGGGTTCTTGTATTCCAGCCATTCCGCCAGGGCCGGGCCCGAGATCGTCAGAACCGCGCTGGCAATAAGGATAGCAAGACGCATCGGCGTTCTCCCTGTGAGGCGGGCGCCCCACCATAAGCTGGAACCGGAGCGATCCGATATCGGGAAAATGGCCAATCTGGCCGGCGTTTCCCGGCCGCGCCATCACGATCGCTAGAGCGGCAGATGCAGGCCTTCTCCTCCCTTGTGAGCTCCCCGTGACATTCCTATCATGGCCGTAATCCAAGGATCGTTGGAGAATCTCGGCTTAGGGAAGGCACGACGATGAGCGCGAAACGGACGGCTTTGCTGGGTGGTGCGGGACTGGTCCTGGCCGGACTTCTCGCCGCCGCATACGGGGTCACCGCTCCGTCGACGGGCACGAGCACGGGCGCGAGCGTTGCGATCGATCCCGACGACATTGGCGGCGTCGTGCTGGGCGCGAACGGACAACCCGAGGCGGGCGTCTGGGTGATCGCGGAAACCCATGACCTTCCGGTCCGCTACATCAAGATTGTCGTCACCGACGATCAGGGGCGCTACGTGCTGCCAGATCTGCCGCAGGCGAATTACCAGGTGTGGGCGCGCGGCTACGGCCTTGTCGATTCGGACAAGACCACGAGCACGCCGGGCAAGCTCGTCACCATCGCTGCGAAGCCGGCGCCCGACGCGGCTGCCGCCGCGCAATATTATCCGGCGATCTACTGGTACGCGATGATGAAGATCCCGGGCGAGGACCAGTTCCGCGGGAAGAGCGCCATCCCGGCGACCCTCACGCAGAGCGACTGGCTCGACAATATGAAGAGCAATGGTTGCGTCGGCTGCCATCAGCTCGGCCAGCTTTCGACGCGCACGATTCCCCCCGCCTTCCAGGATTACGGCTCGCATGCCGACATGTGGCTGCGGCGCGTCCAGTCCGGCCAAGGCGGTACGCAGATGATCGGCATCACCGCCGGCATCTTGGGCGGCCAGAACGTCAAATATCTCGGCGAGTGGACGGAACGGGTCGCCAAAGGCGAATTGCCGAAGGCAAAGCCGGAACGTCCTCAGGGCGTGGAGCGCAATATCGTCATTACGCTGCGCGATTGGATGAACGAGAAACAATATCTGCACGATCTGATCGCGAGCGATAAGCGCGACCCCACCGTCAACGCCAATGGCCCGCTCTTCGGCTCGTCGGAATACAGTTCGAACTTCATCCCGATCCTCGATCCGAACACGAACACCGCCACGATCTTCAAGGCGCCGGTGCGCGACGAGGATGCGCCCATCGCGCTCGGACCCGGCCACGCCGCTGGGCGCCACGCATTGCTGCCGTCGGCCTATTGGGGCGAGGAAGACATCTGGGACACCCGCATCAACAACCACAATTCGATGATCGGGCGTGACGGACGCGTCTGGCTCGCCGCCACTTTCCGGAAACCCGAAAATCCCGCTTTCTGCCAGAAGGGCTCGGATCTTCCCTCGGCCAAGGCCTTCCCGATCGCGCGCAATGTGCGTTCGATCACCGTGTTCGATCCCAAGACGCAGAAATATGATTTCGTCGATACCTGCTTCGGCACGCATCATCTGGAATTCGGCTTCGACGCCAACGACACGCTGTGGACCAGCGGCGGAGGCAACGTGGTCGGCTGGCTCAATACAAAAGTATGGGACCAGACGCATGACGCAGCGAAGGCGCAAGGGTGGACTCCGCTCATCCTCGACACCAACGGCAATGGCAAGCGCGACGCCTATGTCGAACCCGACGCCGACCCCGATCCCACCAAGGACCGGCGCATCATCGCCGGCTGGTACGCGGTGATGCCCAATCCGGCCGACGGCTCGATCTGGGGTTCCTATCGCGGCAATCCGGGCGCGGTCGTCCGCCTCAATCCGGGTCCCAATCCCACCGAAACGGCGCTCGCCGAAATCTATAAAGTGCCCGCGCCCGGCTTCGGCGTGCGCGGCGCGGACATCGACAGCAAGGGCGTCGTCTGGGTTTCGCTTTCCAGCGGCCATCTGGGGGAATTCGACCGCCGCAAATGCAAAGGCCCGCTCAACGGCCCGGATGCGACCGGCGATCATTGTCCCGAAGGCTGGACCTTCCATCAATATCCCGGCCCGGGCTTCGAAGGCATCGGCCCGAACAGCGCCGAGGCGAGCTATTATTCCTGGGTCGACCAGCACAACACATTCGGACTCGGCGACGACGTGCCGATGTCCACCGGCAACCTCAATGACGGCATCATCGCCTATGCCAATGGCAAGATGGTGATGTTGCGCGTGCCCTATCCGATGGGCTGGTACGGGAAAGGCTTCGACGGGCGGATCGATGATCCAAAGGCGGGCTGGAAGGGCCGGGGCCTGTGGATGGCGAACGGCGACCGCACGCCTTGGCTGATCGAGGGCGGCAAGGGCACCAAGCCTCTCGCCGCACATTTCCAATTGCGTCCCGATCCGCTGGCAAAATAGCTGGGCGCCGTTGGAAGCACACTCGTACGTGATGACGAAGAGGTTGGCGGGACGGGCTGAACGCCTTCCGCCGAACCATGCCGTTTGTTACCGTTGCGCGACCAATTTGGGAGGGTGTTGCAATGAAAACTCGATCAACTATCGCTATGGGCCTGCTTCTTGCCGGGGCCACCGCATTCGTAAGTGCACATGGCCAAACCGCTGCGGCTTATGGCACGCTTCTCGACGGCAAGAACATGAACAATTTCAATCCCGTCGGGAACGCCAATTGGCGCATCGTGGAAGACACCGTT
>Ga0193699_10000477_pt1 | contig 17193 bp, 14 predicted proteins | sample L3c2metaG_FD_160095 | JGI IMG/M metagenome (GOLD analysis project Ga0193699, IMG submission 160095) | Soil microbial communities from a riparian zone of the East river system, Colorado, United States - L3c2 | ecosystem: Environmental > Terrestrial > Soil > Riparian zone | place: USA: East...
CTTGCCGGCATCGCGCTGACCAGGAAGCTGCTCGTCCTCGGCGCCAACGATGTAGACTCGTGAGAATTCGAGTCCCTTGGTCGAATGAAGTGTGAGAAGATTGACGCGGGCCGGATCGCGCTCGACCCTGTCTGAGAGCGATAGCACCACACGTTCGAGAAAGTCGGCGAGCTGCTCCACGAGCGGTTTGCCCGCCGACTGATCCAGCAATGGTCTCAACCTGTGCATCGCGTGCGGATATCGCTGCTCGGCCGTCTTCTCCGCCCGGATGCGATTCATGGCCTTCTCACCGCCGAGTCGCTCGATCACGTCGTCGACAGTTGGGAGAGTCGGATCGCCCGCTTCCGCCCGCTCCGCTTTGTAGAACTCGAGGCAATCGCTGTAGCGGCCGAGCGCGTAGGAGCGCGAAAGCCGCCGCAGCAGCTTCGCTTCGGGACCAAGCGTCGCCTCGTCGGTGAGCGCAAGCGCGACACCGAGATGGTCGAAAACATTGATGAGCGCCGTCTTGCGAGCGCGCGCGACCTTGGCCTCGCCGAGTCCGAGGAATACTCCGACCAGTGTGAGGCAATCACCGAGCGCGCGGTGTGCCTCGCCTGGATCGACCCCGTACACTCGCGCGAGATCCTCGAGCCTGGCTCCGCCTGCGTGTAGCTCGTGTGCCAGGACCAGCGTATCGTAGGTGACGAGATCGGCTCCCGGCAGCGCCTCGCTCATTCGACGAAGAATCGGAAAGTCGAAATGGTAGCCGTTGTGAGCAACGCAGACGTCACTGCCGCAGAACTCCCGGAATGCAGGCCACACTTCCTCGAAGAACGGCGCCGACTCAAGCGCCTTCGCGTCGAGCTTGTGCTTCTTCAGTGCTCCCTCGGAGATCGAAACTCTGGGCTTGACGAGCGACTGGAACCGGTCAGTGATCTTTCCATCACGCACTCGAACCGCGGCGATCTCCACGATCTCAGCGCGCGCCCTGTCGCGGTCCGTCGTCTCGAGATCGACAGTCGTAAAATCGCGAAAGTGATTTGCGAACGAGCGGCTTCGCATGTACTGCACTGCCTTGAACACACCCAGTGCAATGCCGAGTGAAGAGGTTTCCGGAAACTCCACCGTCAGCGCGTTATGCGGGCGAGCGCCACCAACGATGACGTTCCGAAGTCCGGCGCCGTTAAGAATTCCCTTGAGGGCGATCTCGACGCCGGCGAGGCGCGGAATCCAGAGCGGTCGTCCGCTGTCTGATGCGGCGGTCAAGCGGTCGGCGAGCCGGAGAACGTCATCGTCTGTTCCAGGATCGGATAGGTCATCGTGGTGCTCCTCGAGTCGCGTGCGGTACTCGCCCACGCGCTGCGAAAGGAGCTCCTCGACCAATTCGTCGATCCTGGTGTGGCGGGCGCCAAGCGCCGCAAGGTTTCGTAGCGCATAGAAGCTGCGCCAGATCTTCCGCGCGTCTTCGTGCTCTTTGGGAAGCACGCGCACCATCTGCTCGAGATACGCGAGAAACGTCAGCTTCGTCTCTTCCGATTTCGCTTGCGCGCTGTCGAAGAGGGTCTTGGGCAGCACGACCTTGAGAAAGCCTTCCTTGTGAATCTCGTCGTGGGGGCTGGCGATCACGCGCAGCGCGGCGATCACGTAGCAGACGACTGGATCCTCAGCCAGCGCTCGCTTATTCGCGAGGCGACATGGGATTCCCGCGGTGAGAAAGCCGCTTTCCGCGATGTCCCCGATCTCGTGCTTTCGGTACAGCAGTGCGAAATCTCCCCACGCCAGATTATTCTCGCGCCGATCGCGCCGAATGTCCTCGATGATCCACCGCAGCTCGAAGTCTTCCGTTGGGAAGGTCAGCGCTGCCACTTCAAAGGGTGATTGGTGACTCGTCTCCGCGTTCCTTTTGTCGTGAAAGATCGGGGTGTTGTTCGCAACAAGCCGGCGCGCCAGATCGACTACCTGACTGGGGCAGCGCCAGTTCTCGCCGAGCTGCGCCTTGGTGCTGACCTCGAAGTCGTTCGCAAAGTCGCGAAACACGCTCGGATCGGCTCCTGTCCAGGAGTATATCGACTGCTCGTCGTCGCCGACGGCGAACACGTTTTTATGGTCCATCGCAAGCGCGTGAACGATCTGATACTGGGAGGGATTCAGATCCTGGAATTCGTCGACGAGTACGGCGGACCACCGCTGTCGAACGTGCGCGGCGACTGATTCGTCGGCAAGAAGCTGGGCGGCCTTGAGCACGAGCATGTCGAAGTCGAGCATGTTCCTAGTCGCGAGGAACGCCTTGTAGCCTTCGTAGAGGACAACGTCGTCGGGCTTGAGCGGATCTCCGCGAAACCGATAAGCAGAAAATCGTGATAGCACTCGACCATGCCATCTTCGATATCCTTCGAGGCGACTGAGGATCGAGAGTTGATCCTCCTGGTCGGCAATGCCGAATCCGGGCTCGAGCCCGACGTGCGCGCCGAGCTCCCGCAGCAGCTCCGCACAGAAGGAATGAATCGTTCCACGCTTTACGAGCTCCACCCGCGACCCGAGTTGCTCGAGACGCGAGGCGATCTCGTCCGCCGCTTTGTTGGTGAACGTGAAGACGCAGATTCGGTCCGGATCCACCCGAAGGTCCTCGACCAGAAACCGGATGCGCTCGATGAGGCAGAACGTCTTACCCGCGCCAGGTCCCGCGAGCACGAGGACGGGGCCCAAGGGAGCCTCGATCGCCTCGCGTTGCGATGGCGTCGGGATCCGCGGACGATCCGGAGCGATCGCCTCTGGCGCTAAAAGGATCGAAACGGGAGCCGTCAGGCGGTGCTCGGTTGGAGGGGATTTCAGTGGTTGGCTTGCCTCATATTACCGGAAAATCCGCCCGAAGTCAGGCGACGATTTTTTCAAGCTCATCGGGTCGAGTTTTCGCGTTAAGTCGGCCTGACGGCGGTTGGGAAATTCGACCTCTTCAGGTAAACCCAATGGTGGGCGCCACTTAAGCTAAACCGTTGTCACATCACTACATACCGCACTGGAATGTATTATACTGGGTCATACGATTAGAGACAGACTTGGAGCCGGAGACGACCCTCCGGCGTGGCCTTCTGCGGTGAGTCCTCGCACGCAGTCGGCGGCAGATTCTGACGGGGTGCTGGAGATATTCTAAAATGCAGAACATCAACAACAACACCAAGAACAACAAGGGACAGATCGCGCGCAGCGTGCGCTTTGACCTCGCTCCTGACAAGACCGACGAGTTCCATTCGCTTTTCAGAAATGAAGTCCTTCCGACGCTGAAGAAGCAGGACGGCTTCAAGGACGAGCTCCTCCTGGTGCAGGATCAACACGTCCTCGCCATCAGCTTCTGGAACGACATGGATTCAGCGCGTAAGTACGAGTCCGCGACTTATCCGCAACTGGACAAGGCGCTTCGTCCCGTGATGTCCGGAAGGCCAACGGTCGAGACGTTCAAATTCGACTCGCTGTCTACCATTGCCTAACCATCGGCTTTAGGTCATAGAAGAAAGAGAGGGCCCTGAAAGGGGCCCTTTCCTTTTCTCCGACACCGGCCTTGAATCCAGACGCGTACGACGGCTTTCCCTTCAAGTTATTACCAAATAAGTACTTGCGCAGTTTGTGCCAGGGTGTACAATGTCAGACCATCACGGGTTGGCAATTCTTACAATGCGCGGCAGAGTCGGCAATGAGGAGTTTGACCGCCATGAATTCACAGCCTCCGAGGTGGAGACTTCCACCCTCGCTTCAAGAGTTGCTGAGAGCAGTATTGCGTGGGGCGTCCGACGTTCTTGTTGTCAACTCAGCGCAGCGGGCCGCGATCCGGCAAATCTGCTCGACTCCAGAGCGAGAGCGCTTTGAGTCCGAAGATTTTCTCATCGCGTTCAAGCTCGCGATCGTCGACGCTGCCAACGATGTTGGGATCCCACCAGGGCCAGACCGCAACGATTTTCTGGCGCGGCTCGTGACCGTGTACATCGAGGAGTTCTATGGTGGTCCACTGAGCGATGGAAACGGGACCCCAGCCGAGAACGGGCCGAAACTGCGTGCGAGAGGTGCCTTCAAGGCGATCACCAACTCTGACGGCGCTCACACCTCACCTGACGTGCAGCCATCAATCTGACAAGCTGCTCGAATTCGTCATCTGAGAAATTGGAACATACTTCCCGCAGACGAACGGTTATGTCTTCGCGCACGATTTTCTCGCGGAGACGGTGGACTTCGGCTATGCCGGAATCGCTGTAGGCGTGCTCCTCTGATGTCACGACGCTGAACCGCTGCTGAAAAAGTCGATCGTGCGTCACCGCACAATCGGGGCCGCTTTGGTCGTTCGCGTCTTTTTCCCGGAAAATTTTTTTCGCGTTCACTCCGCATCTCGGTGCGGGCGATTCTTTGCGCTTGCATGGGGGTGCGCAAGTGGGTACCGTACAAATGCAGTTAAAAACCAGATCGCTACGGGCAGTCCTAGTCTGCGACCTTCTGGCATCACGCCAACAAGGGGTCGCATGGTACCGGCATCTGTTTTCACGGGTGGAAGCGCGAAAATTTCTGCGCTAGACCCCACCAATCGCGCCACAAAGAACGGCCTCCTCTCGAAGCTCCCAGCTTCGGAGCTGGCGGCGCTGCTCGAGCTTTCAGCGTACATGGATTGCGATCTTCGCGATGTCTTCTACGCCAGCGGAGCGAAGATCAAGAACGTGTATTTCCCGCTGACGGGAATGATTTCGCTCGTCACCGAGCTCAAGGATGGAACGTCTCTCGAGTCGATGACGGTCGGGTGTGAAGGATTCGCCGGGCTATCGTTGTTTCACGGCGTCCCCACCGCGCGAACGATGGCGATGTGCCAGATCAAGGGCGGATTCCTGCGTTTGCCCGCGGAATCATTTACGAACCTGCTGCTCGAGGCGCCCCAACTCTCTTTACTCCTTCACCGCTACTCGCAGTTCTCTCTCGACGCGGTAGCGCAATCAGCCGCTTGCAACAGCATGCACCTCATCGAGCAACGCTGCGCGCGCTGGCTTCTCATCTCGTCCGATGCGGTCGACAGTCTCGAGTTCGGGCTCACCCATGAATTCCTGTCTCAGATGCTTGCGGTACGCCGCCCTGGTGTAACGGTCGCGATCGGGCAGCTCGAGAAGGCGAAGCTGATTGGCACTCGTTACGGCAAGATCACGATCCTCGACAAAGCAGCCTTGGAAAGATCTGCCTGCGAGTGCTATCGGACAGTCAAGGATCGACGTAAGGAGCTGCTCTCCTAACGAAGCGCTCGCCCCGGTCAGCCGGTGTTGCGCAGCGCCTGGGCGATGCCGCTCAGCGTGGTCGCCAGAGCGTCGTCAATTTGTTCGCTTCCCTTTTTGGTAGCCGTCGCCTGATCTCTCTTTCTCCGTAACAATGAGATCTGCAGCAGCGACAGCGGATCCACGTACGGATTTCTGAGATCGATCGCCGACTGCAGCACGGGGCTGTCGTCGAGCAGACGCCGATGCCCGCGAATTAGAAGCAGCGCCTCCACCGCGCGCTGATACTCGCTAACGAGCGAATCGAACAGGTCCATATCGCCGCCAAGATGTCTCACGTATGTCTGGGCGATCTCGACGTCGGTTTTGGCGCAGACCATCTCCGCCTTGCCCAGCAGGTCGTCGAAGAACGGCCAGCTGCTCGACATGCGCTGCAAGCGCCGGAGTCCGTCGCGTGTGGAGATCGCATCGCCGAGCGCGGTGCCGATGCCGAGCCAACCGGTGAGCATCAGCCTGATCTGCGTCCAACCGAAGCCCCACGGTATCGCGCGGATTCCCTCGATCCCGGCCGTCGCGCCCGGACGATACGCCGGGCGTGATCCGAAGCGGGCGTTCGCCAGCTCATCGATCGGTGTCGCGATTCGAAAGAGCCGGAACAGCGCATCGTTTTCGTGAACGAGCTTGTCGTACACCGCTCGAGACTGCGTAGAAAGACGTTCCATCACGTCGCTGAAATCGACGACTTCCTTTGGGCTCACCTTTCGACGCCAGTCGCTGAATTCGTGGAGAAGAACTCCCGCCGTGGTTACTTCCAGCGTGCGCTCTGCGACAGGAAGCAGACCGAATTGCTGCGAGACGATCTCGCCCTGCTCGGTGATCTTGATTCGTCCGTTCGTCGTGCCGGGTGGAAGTGCGGCCAGAGCTCGATAGACGGGAGACCCTCCGCCGCGTCCAACGCTCCCGCCCCTGCCGTGAAAGAGACGGAGCTCGATGCCCGCCTCGCGAAACAGATCGGCCAGCGATTCCTGCGCTCGGTAGAGCGCCCATGAGGCGGCGATCATTCCCGCATCTTTCCCCGAATCGGAGTAGCCGATCATCACTTCCTGGCGACGCCCACGCGCCTCGAGCTGGCGCGCGTACACGGGATCGTCGAGGAGCGAGCGCATCACCACGGCTGCTTTCTCTAAATCGTCCAAAGTCTCGAAGAGTGGAACGACGTCCAGACGGGACTCGGGTTTCTTGCCGGCGAGATCAACCAGCTCGGTCTCCCGCGCCAGCAGCAGGACCTTTAGCAGATCCTCGGGCGACCGCGTCATCGAAACTATGTAGGTGCAAGCAGCCGGCTGACCGGCTTCATCCTGGATCGTACGAATCGCGCCGAAGGTGTCGACCACCTGGCGAGTCTCAGCCGACAACTTTCGAGTTTTCCTGGATGCCGCGCGCTTTCGCAGCAGGGTGGAACGCAGCAGCTCGCCGCCTGCATCATCGTCGTCGTGCGGCAATAGCTCTTTGACGGCAGCAGAATGCACCTGCGAGTGGTCGCGCACGTCCATCATGAAGCCATGGAACCCGTGCGCGCGAACCGCCGAGTAAAGCGGGTCCAGCGTAGTGCGGCAGGCCTGCTCCGCGCCCGCTCCGAGAAGGTACTCGCGTACGAGAACGAGATCCTTCTCGAAAGCATCGACATCCGAATACGCCGCCGGTTCTTTCTTCGCCCGGCCCGCATCGCGAGAGGCCACAAGCCTCCTGGTCGCCTCGATCCGCGCCGACATGAAGCTGAGCTTGAGTCTCAGAGGCTCATCGGCATTGCGCTTCCGGTTCTTTTTCCAAACGAGAGGCAGCAGCTTCTGATCGTGCTCGAGTGATTTCATCAGAGCAGAAGTCGGTGGTGCAATCGCAGCCGAGAGGGAGAGCCGGCGCGTCAGATCTTCCAACGCGACTTCGTAACGGCCAAGTATCACGTGGCTCGCACGGCGCGCTGTCGCGACGGTAATCTCCGGCGTGACGAACGGATTTCCGTCGCGATCGCCACCGACCCAGGTTCCGAATCGCAATGGCACCGCGAGGCGGAAGGAATCGCCTGAGCGGCTGAACTCTTCCTCGAACGCAACCGCGAGGGCCTGCTGCATTTGCGCGCCGGCGTCGAGAAGCCGCGTCTCCAGGTACCAGAGGGCGGAGCTTACTTCGTCGAGCACCGACGGACGATCTTGCCGGACTTCACTCGTGAGCCAGAGAAGCTCAACCTCACCCTCGAGAGCCTGTTCGACCAGCCGGACCTGGTCAGCGGGAGCCGATTCGCGCGCCAGCAGATCGTCGGCGACCCGCGCCTGCAGGCCGAGCAGTGTGCTGCGAGTAGACTCGGTCGGGTGCGCGGTGAGCACGGGGCGGATGTCGAGCTTCAGCATCGCCTTTTCGATCGCGTCGGGACTCGCTCCGAGCTTGCGCAGCTGACGCATCGTCCACCGCGCCGAGGCTGGTTGTGCCTCAGCTCCTTTGCCGAGGTAGGCATTGCGCCTGCGAACGCGGTGAGTCTGCTCGGCGGTGTTGATCAGCAAGAAGAAGAGTGTGAACGCGCGGGCGGCGATCGCACACTGCTCCACCGTGAGAACATCAACTTCGCGCAGCAGGTCATCGAGCGAAGGCGATCCGGGCTCGGCGTGGCGGCGCGCGCGCGATGCGGACCGAAGGCGCTCGACGACATCGAACGCTTCCTTTCCTTCGAGTCGTTGGATAACGCGTCCGAGCGCGCCGGCCAGCCAGCGGACGTCGTCGTGGAGAGGTAGGTCCTCCTTCCGGGTGGGCACGGGCATTCGAACTACAAGTATGCGCGGTCCGACTCAAAACTGATATGGCGCGACGGGGAACGCCGCGATTAGTGTGCGCTGCTTCCTATTTGAGTCGACGCGCCAGCGCGACCAGGTAATTCGCGGCGTGGGTGATTGGCTTGGCGCCTGACAGGACGCCCTCGTCGAGCGCCGGGATGCGCGGCTCCCGAGCGACATTGCGTATTCCAAGTCTCTTGCGCAGCTCGTCACGGAGGGCGCGCGCGGGACGGTAGAACCGCTCACGGTACGCGCGCCTGGTGAGAAGGGTACGCTCCATCAGCTCAGCGCTCTCCCGGTCGAGCGCTTCATCCCGCTCTGCTTCGGTGAGGGCGGCCGCTGCCGGAGGAGCGGAGAGCGTGGTGACGAACTCCCGGTCCGTGCCGGCTTCGAACGATTTCATCTCCGTCGCGAGCTGGAGGACCTCTTCGCGGAGCTCCGAAGGGGGCAGTGTCTTTAGCTCGTCGACAATCGGATCGACGGACTCGAATTCACCCGTGGCGGGAGAGGTATTCGGGGATTCGAAACCGGTGAAGCGGGGGCCGGTGGCGAGAAACCACAGAAATTCGGCGACCGTCGTCAGCAAGTAACAAATTAGTGCGACGGCGGAGAAGCGCAGCATCGGCGTGGAGGATCGCAATACTCCGTGGCCGTGCCACAGGATGTTGAGCGCCGAGATTGCAATCGCGCCAGCGATTTTCGCGATTTGCAGCAGTTTGACTTGGCGCCACGCGATTGGAATTGCGCGCCGGAGGGCTGCAGTTTTGAGGGGGATTCTCACCATTACAAGACTGTTGTCGCACTCGACCAGTCACGCATCTTTTGGCAGAAATCAGCATAAACCCTTACCATCGCTTCATGTACGACGCATTCCCCGATTTGCCTGCATTCTACGACAGTGTACCGCTCTACCTCAATCGCCGCGATGTGCAGTTCTATGTCGATGAGGCGCGCGGCGCGGCTGGGGGCGTGCTCGAAGTGGGTTGCGGCACCGGCCGAATCCTGCTGCCGATCGCGCGTGCCGGCCTCTCCGTCGATGGAATGGATGCCTCAACACAAATGCTCGAGCGGTGCGAGGCAAAACTCCGCGCCGAACCCGAAGCGGTTCGCGGTCGAGTCACTCTTCGCGGGGGCGATGCGCGCTCGTTCGACCTCGGACGCCTATTCGATCTCGTCATCGCGCCATTTCGTGTGATGCAGCACCTTTCCAGCACCGAAGACCAACTTGGTTTCCTCGATTCGGCCGCGCGACACCTCGCGCCCGGAGGACGGCTGGTCTTCGACGTGTTCAACCCCCTTTTCGCCAAGCTCGTCTCAGCCGACGGGAAAGAGCGTGAAGACACACCTGACACGCCACTGAACGACGGGCGGTCGTTCCGCCGCTCGGCACGTGTCTCCCGCGTGCGCTGGATCGACCAGGTCAGCGAGGTCGAGCTTATCTACTACATCTCCAGCGAGGCGGGCGGCAAGGTTGAACGATACGTGGACGCCTTCGAGATGCGCTGGTTCCTGCGGGCGGAGCTGGTACACCTACTCGCGCGCGCGGGCTTCGAGGTTCGCTCGATTTACGGAGACTTCGATCGCTCGCCGCTGGAGGAGACATCGCCTGAGCTCATAGTCTGCGCCGAGCGAATCAAAGCGGTCGCGACATGATGTGGTCGTCGCCTATCTGCTCGCCGAAGTAAAACGGCGCGGAGCCGACGACCGAGAATCCCATGCGATGGTAGAATCCGACGGCCCATGGGGCTTCCTTCCACACCTGCAGCCAGATCACGTCCGCGCCCCGCTCTATGGCGTCGCTGAAGCACGCTTGCATTAACGACGCCCCGAGACCGCGACCCTGACACACCGCGTCGACGTAAAAACGGACGATCTCAAACGGGCGAACCCCTTCCACTCCGGCGGGGGATTCAGGCGTGTGCCTCAGATACGCGTACGCCATCGGGACGCCGTCAGAATCCTCGACGAGAAACATCGACACGTCTGTTCTTGAGATCTCATCTTGAACACCTTCGACGGAAAACGAGCGCGCCAGATAACGGCTCAGCTCCGGCTCGGGATGAGTCGGGCCGTAAGTCTCTGTGAAAAGTCGTGCGCCCAGGGATGCCAGAGTCGGCGCATCATCGGCACTGCAGCGGCGAATCAACGGAAGAGTTTGCATGTAAATGGAAGGGGTATTAATCGGGGCCGGGTGTGCGAAACTTGCCTAATGAGACCCTTGATTCAACCACTAACGAGAGGGTAAACAAATGAAAGGCATAGCACTCGCAACACTGGTCGCAGGATTTGCAGCGGCCGCGGTTTCAGCAAACGCGAATACGCCGAGTACGTCGCACCGGCTTTCTCTTGCCCAGCCGAGCTGCGCGCCTGCCCCCGCGGTAGCCAACAATTACCTGAGGGCTCAGGCCGGCCGCAAGCTCACAATGACCCGCGGCGCGATCATCTCCGAGATCACGAAGCAGACTGGCGCGGATGGAGAGTTCGCAGGCCTCAAGCCGTGCGATTCAGGATACCCGAACGCTGTGCGCTTCTGGATCGACGAAGTGATCAAGGCTGGAACCGACAACAGCACTCCGCAGTCCTAGCAGCAACCGTATAGAAACCGGCTGGTGAGATCATTCACCAGCCGGTTTTTTGCGGTCGGCCATTGGCAACGTGAATGAGAATGTGCTTCCCGCACCCTCTGTGCTTTCGGCCCAGATCTTTCCCCCGTGGGCCTCGACTACTCCCTTGGCGATCGCGAGGCCAAGCCCGACGCCGCGGTGATCGTTCCTCCGCGCCTGCCAGAAATTGTCGAACAGATGGGGGATGTCACTCGGCCTGATCCCCGGTCCCGTATCGGTCACCTGTACGAGAACGCGGTCGCCGTTGGCCGCGGCCTTGAGCGTCACGCTTCCCTTCTCGGGCGTGAACTTGATCGCATTGCCGACAAGGTTGCCAACAAGCTGTGACACCCGCAGTGGATCTGCGCGGACTACGACGCCGTCGCCTGGCGGGATTATGTCGAGGCGGACGTCGCGCTTTTCGGCGGCAGGTCCGAGCGACTCCGAAGCCTGACGAAAAATCGAGGCGACTGGCAGGTCCTCCAGGTCGAGCGAGAACTTTCCCGCCTGCAAACGCACAGTGTCGAGCAGGTCTTCGATCAGACGATTCATCTGCTTGCCGGCCCGCATGGCCACTTCCAGGAGATCGTGTTGACGCGCCGGCTCGATCTTTTCCCCGAGCAGCAAATCGGTCGTTGTGATGATCAGATTGAGAGGATTCCGTAGGTCGTGAGCAACGAGACCAAGCACATCCTCGCGCGCGTGCGCGAGCAACTCGGCATCGTGGCGCTTCTCCCGCTCGGCGTCATAACTCCGCCCGACCTCGTCGTTCAGGACCTTGAGCTCCGCGGCACGTGATTCGGCGAGAGCGAGCGCACGATGAAGCGCGTTCATCGTGCTCGTGATCGTCGCGGCAACAACGAGGAAGGCAATGATCTCGAGGCCTTCAACGCGATCAATGGCGAGAGAGCCGTTGGGCGCGAGGAAGTTGAGGTCGATGAGGAGGAGCGACAGCGCAGTTGCAAGCGCGCTCGGCCCCAGCCCCCCGTACCAGGCGGCGAGGGCCACTGCCGGTACGAAGAAAAGAAAGCTTGGGGCCGGCCCATAGCGTCTCAGGGCGAGGGTCGCTACGAGCGCTACGGCCGTGGCAACGAGCGCCAACGCGTATCGCGAGGGCGCTGACCGAAGACTCCACGAGCGCTGAAAAGATCCGAACACGTGACCGTCCAGAACAGTTACGACTCGGACCCAGGCTCCACCGCTGCCGGTCCGCCTTCAACCTGAATACGCGCGGTTGAAGGTCAGCGTTGGAGCGTCAACTTGTCACTGACGACAGGACTGGATTATCGATCGCCTTGCAGCGCGTGGATCGTTGATCGTCTCGTAGAACTCGTCGAAGTAGCGGAGAGTCTCCTTCACGGTGCCCTGGTCCATCAGCTTCCCGATCTCGTCGGTGTACAGCGCGTAAATCTCCGGCTTCTTCTCCTTGAACAACGCGAACACCTTGGCATAGGAATCCGCATCGTTGCAATAGCCGCGAAATACTCGCTGGCGCACGTTCGTGATGCTCAGCTTCGCATCAGGAGCAGCATAGCGCGCATTCACGGCGCCGGCGAAATCGAAATCATAGGCTACCGGCATCACATTACCGTCGGCTGTGAAGAACAGCTCGATATTGTGCAGTCCATTAACGGAGAAGTCCGTGTTGCCGATCATGTACTGAAACACGCCCATCAGCGCGTTCTGGTACGGTTCCAGATCACTGCCGACCGCGCCTTTCTGGTCGAGAATCTTTCCGCCGAGTCGCGCAGCCATGGCCTTTGGCTCCTCGAGGACGAATCCATATCGTTTCGCGCGCACTTTTCCGTTGCCGCTGTCGGCGTAGGTCAGCCTCAGCAGACGCGCGTTGTGACTCACCGGCGTGAGCAGGTGATAAATGCGGTAAAGCTGGAACTCCTGAAGGATGTACTGCTCGTATCCATCGCCATTCTGGCAATAGCTCACGAGCTTCGGCTTATCCAGCTTATTGAAGATCGATCCCTTCGATGTCTCACTGGTGAAGTTGAGACGAAGCGGAGGAAACTCACACGTCTTGAGGCGCCAGATGCCTCGCGTCCGTGCCCGTAGGGGGACGGTTACATCGCTTCCGTCGGGCCCTTTGTAGGAGAGAGTCGCGGTTCGCCATGGAGGATCGACGTCCTTGTCACCGCGCAGCTTGCCAATGTTGGCGGTAAGCGTGACCTCGATGGGATTCTGTGACTCGAAGAAGGAAGGCGCGGGGACGAGCTTTACTGGCTCCTGCGTGTTGCTCTGCTGGGCCGGGAGTGCGCTTGTCGCGAGCAGGGCGTAGCAGAGGGAAAACCTCGTCAACGCCATCGCCACGGACGCCAGCCGCGAGCAAGGAGCCTCGATAGCCATAAGACTCTCCAGGGAGAGGGGCGCACGAATATCATGCTGACAGACGGTTCACGCCATAGTTTCCTGCGGCGCCTTTCCGGGGTATGATTTGGCTATGCGGCAGCCTCTTAGAACGCTTCTAATCTTCCTTTGGGTATTGGGCGGCCCGCGGGCGGGCGCTCAATCCGTGGCCGAAACAAATGGTCACGCGTCCAGTCCTCCTTCGCTCGTCGTTCTGATCACCATTGACCAGCTCCGGGACGATTACTTCGACCGCTTCGGGGCGCAGCTGCACGGTGGTCTCGCGCGGCTGTCGCGTGGTGGCGCCTGGTTCACCAACGCCCACCACGATCACGCAATCACCGAGACGGCTCCGGGCCACGCGACGCTGCTGGCCGGTCGATTCCCCAGATCGACCGGAATCATGGCGAATCGGATCGGTGTGGACGACGAGACGGCGCCACTCCTGGGAGCGCCCGGGATGATTGGCGCATCACCACGCCGGTTCCAGGGAACGACGCTCGTTGATTGGCTGCGCGCCCGAGACCCCGAGTCGCGAACACTGTCGGTCTCGATGAAGGACCGAGGCGCGATTCTCCCGGTGGGCCGTTCGCGGGCCGACGTGTACTGGTACGCTCTCGACGGACGCTTCACCACCAGCACCTACTATCGCGACACGTTGCCTGCGTGGGTGACGCGCTTCAACGGGCGCCGGTTGCCGCAAAGTTTTGCCGGCAAGAGCTGGACGCCTCTGCTTCCCGACAGCGCGTACAAGGAACGGGATAGCGTGAAGATCGAGATGAACGGCGGCGAGTTCGCGTTCCCGCACCGGATTCCGGACGACAGCGTTCAGGCCGCGAGTTTTGTTAGAGTCACACCATGGATGGACGAGATCACGCTGGCTCTCGCCCTCGACGGGTTGCGCGCCCTCGCGCTCGGCGAGACACGGCGGACGGATGTACTGGCGATCTCGCTCTCCGCAACCGATCTGATCGGACACGGATACGGTCCGGACTCGAAAGAGATGCACGACAACATTCTGCGGCTGGACCGGAACGTTGGCGTTTTTCTGGATTCCTTGTTCAAGCTGCGAGATTCTTCCCGCGTTGCGATCGCGCTCACGGGGGATCACGCGATAGGCACGATCCCCGAGCTGACGCCCACATCCGTGCAGCCCAGACCGGTGCGGGTCGATGCCGCGGCACTCGCGGCGAGGCTGGCGGCGTTGGTCGCGGCGGCCAAGATCGATTCGAACCTCGTCATTCTCGACCGGCAGATCGTGCTGGTGGATCGGAATGCGTTGAAAAACCGACAGCAGACGCTCGACAGCGTGCTCACCGCCTTTGCGCAACAGATCAAGACTCTTCCCGGCGTCGCTCGGGTCGATCGATTCCGGGATCTGCTGCGCGGCGACACGATCAATGACCCGATCACGCGCCGATGGGTTCACCAGTTCCCGGCGCAGAGCAACGTCGAGCTGGTGATCACGCTCACTCCTTTCAGCATCTTCTCCGGACTCGTAGCAACCCACGGCTCTCCGTACGACTACGATTCCCACGTCCCGCTGATTTTCTGGGGCTCGTGGTTCAAGCCCGGCAAGTATTCGGAATTCGTCCGGACCGTCGATCTCGCGCCAACTTTGGCGGAGATCGCGGGCGTCAAGCCGAGTGAGCGAATCGACGGCGTCGTTTTAAGAAAAGCCCTGAAATAACACGGATGCTCCGGATTTCGGCGGATGCTCCGGATCGCTCCGATTGGCGATACAGCTCCTCGTCGCGGGCCGGGCGTTACGGCATCTCACGAACCACAATCGGGTTTGCATAGTGCTGTAACTGAGTTGCCGCGTTCTGTCCCGGCGCAAAGCTGTTTGCACCGACTACCAACAACAATCCTCCGGCCTTTGCGAACCGGTCACGCGTTACCACGCCTTTGACGAGCGAAACCAGCAGCCGCGCATCACTTCCCGTGATCGAGCGCAGATCGATGACGAGCCGCCCCGCACCGGCGGAGTCCGCGCTGGCGAACATCCTCCGCATGAACGCGTGGATGGGCTCACCTTCACCGCGCATCTGACCGAGCGTGACGTAGACCGTTCGATCGGCAGCGTTGATCGAGTACCAATTGACCCGCTGCTCTGCGACGATCGCTGGCGCTGCCGGCCGCGGCGAAGTAACGGTCGGCTCCGCACACGCCAGCACCAACGGAATGAGACCGAGCTGGACCCTGCTCATAACCAATCTCACGGGAACGGACGTGGACGCGGCCACGGCCACGGCCAGGGATCGAACGAATTTCTCCCAGCGAGTCCGCGCACCGCGGCTTCGCGCACCTGTGGGTCGGTCGAGGTCAGAAGGTCAGTGAGGGCGGCCTCCGAACGCTCTCCAGATTTCATGAGCGCGCGAATTAGCCCGCGACGAACCTTGTCGTTCTTTTCTGCGCGCAGCGCATCACGAATCGCGGGAAGCGCGCCTGCATCCTCGATCTGACCAAGCGCCCACGCCGCCTTGAGACGAGTGTCCGCGTTCTCATCACTCAACAGTCGCAGGAGTCCGGCAGGCGCCTTCGCCCCGTTTTCGTCGAGCTGGCCAATCGCCCACGCCGCGGTTCCCCTGACTCGTGGACTCCGGTCGGTAGTAGCCGCGCCGAGGATGTCGATCGACGATCGATCCTCCAACTGACCGACGGCCCAGACCGCCGTCTCGCGAACCCTGTCATCCGCGTCAGAGCGAATAGCGGCCGCGAGCGGCGCGACGCCGCGCCGGTCTTCGATGCTGCCCAGAGCCCAGGCAGCCATCTCACGCACACCCGCATCCGCATCGCGCGCCAGCACGCCGCCCAACGCCTCGATCGCATCTCGCGCCTCGAGCTGGCCGAGCGCCCAGGCTGCAACGCGCCGCACGCGCGGCGAGTTGTCCTGTCGCACGACGCGAATCAACGCGGGTACGGTGCTCGTCGATTCCATGTGACCGACGGCGACGACGGCGGCTTCCCGAACTTTCTCTGCGTCGTCGCCAAAGAGATTCACAAGCGACGGCAGCGCGCGACCATTCTCGATCCGACCGAGGGCCCACGCCGAGTTTGCGCGTACATCGACGACGGGATCACGGAGCGCGCGGACGAGCGGATCCACTCCGCTCTGTGCGTCGACGAGCCCAAGTCCCAGCGCCGCGACGGATCGCAGATTCGGATCCGTGGCACTCAGACGTGTCACCAGCTCGGCGCCCACAGCCTCGGCCTTCTGGGTTCCGATGAGACGCACCGACATCTCGCGCACACACGCATCGTCCGAGGAGAGCCCGGTGAGCAAAGCCTGGACGTCGGCAGCCGGAAACGGCTGCCTCGAGTCGAAATCGTCGCGCGTGGTCGAGACGACAGAGCTCAATGGTGTTGAAGGAGCGTCGCTCCAGCCTCCCCACCCGTAACCGCTCACTGCTCTCGACGCGAGCGCGCAGATCATCGGCGGCGCTCCACGAGCAGCGGTGAGGAGCGCTACGACATCCACCGGCGCGTTGCTACCGCGCTGGTCGAATTCCCATCCATCGCTGTCGCTTCCGCCGTGCGCGATTGCCGGCGTTCCACTCAGTGAAGAGAACGCGATCGTGGCGACCGCAAATCCAATGACTCGCTGCATTATCACTCCGTTCATGTTGCCCGCCTGGTGTTGCGGGGTAAGTTGAAAAATCAGCACTAAGGTTCAAAAGAGAGGGCGCTGATCCTTCCAGCGCCCTTCCGTTTTAGTCCGGGAAGGGACGCGGCTCCGGCCACGGCCACGGCCATGGTCCAGTCGCGTGTCCTCCCGCCAGCGCACGCACGGCGATCGCCTTGATCTCTGGGTCCTTCGACTCGAGCAGGCTCTTGAGCGCGTCCACCGATTGTTCGCCAACCGCGGCGAGCGCCTTGATGTAAGAGATCTGGAGATTCTTGTTCGGCTCGCTGCGCAGGGCGGCTTCGAGCGCGGGAATGGAAGCTGGATCCTCTATCTGGTAGAGAGCCCACGCTGCCAGCTCGCGCATCTCGGCGTTCTGATCGCGCAAGAGCGCGATGAGAGCCGGAGGCGCTTGCTTCAGGTCCGCGTTGCCCAAGGCCCACGCCGCGCGCTTCCGGATTTCAACGTTCGGATCCGACAACGCGGCAGCGAGCGCATCCGCGACTGACCTGCCTCCGACGTTGCCGAGTGACCAAGCTGAGATCGCACGGACCTGCGTGTTGGCATCG
>Ga0193699_10000478_pt1 | contig 17172 bp, 18 predicted proteins | sample L3c2metaG_FD_160095 | JGI IMG/M metagenome (GOLD analysis project Ga0193699, IMG submission 160095) | Soil microbial communities from a riparian zone of the East river system, Colorado, United States - L3c2 | ecosystem: Environmental > Terrestrial > Soil > Riparian zone | place: USA: East...
CGGGCTCCGCACGAGAATGCGACGAAGGGCGACGACCGATGGGTCGTCGCCCTTCGTCGCTCTTCGGGGCCGTCATCCTTCGCCGCTTCTCGCCCCAGCTCGCGTGCGGCTCGGCCGGCGTGCAGCCGTCGTGAGCAGTGAACGGTCAGCAGCGTCCCATCAGCAGCGAATTGCCCACAGTCAGCGGCGAAAGTGGCGGGGCACCGCCCATGGAGGCGGGGCGCAGCGCCGGAATCTTGTCGACGAGTCGAGTCACATTTTCGTCGGTCGCGTCCAGCTCGGCGGCGATGCACGCGTCGCGCTTCGCGCGGCGGAGCAGCTCCTCCGCCTCCGGCCCAGTGCGCTGGCGCGACAGCCAGTAGAGCGAAGCCGCCCGCTTGGTGCGTGCCCCCGACAGCGCCGGCACCTGCGCCAGGGCACTCTCGAAGTCCACGATCGCCTCCTCGTAGCGCTTCATCGATCGATACAGTGCCCCTCGGTCCTCGCGGTATAGGAAGAAGTCACCGTAGGACAGCGCCTTTGTGAACATCGCGATGGCCTCCTCGTCCCTGTCGTCGTGCAACAGGACGATGGCCGAGTCGTAGGGCACCATGCCGCGGAGGAGGCGCAGGCGCGGATTTACCGTGGAGGCGGAATCGGACTCGTCGGCGAAGTCCAGCATCTCGTCCATGCTGCCACCCCACCGAGGCCGCAGCGCGAATGCATAGCGCCAGCGCAGCAGCAGCGAGCCCGGAACCATCCGCAGGCCGTCGTCGAGGATGGCTCGGGGAACGTCGGACGAGCTTCCGTGCATGGCCATCTGGATTGCCAGCCAATGCGCGATCAGGTTGGTGGAATCGAGCGAACGCGCCGCCGAGATATCAGTTGCGGCGAGCTTGTACCACTCGCGCATTTCGCGGATCTGTTGTTCGGAGGTCTCATCGATGAACTTCTCGCCGCGTGCCTGATCACCGCTCGCCAGGAGGTGGGCCGCGCGGGCGAGACGTGCCACCGCGGATCGTGGCTGGTTCGCGACCCAGGCATCGAGATGGGGGCGCCGCGAGGGATCGGCCGACACGAAGGCGCCGAATGCCGCGCGGTAGCGAAGTTCATAGCCGGTATCGAGCCGCGCGCTATCGAGGCTCCAGACCAGCCGGTCTTCGAGTCTCGGATAGTCGTCAGCGAGCAGCAGATAGTGGATGGCGAGGACGTCGTCGACGGAGATCGAGCGTTCCGGCGGCGGGGCCGGAATCACCTCGAGCTCCGGTTGCCGGTGACGTGCTCGTCTCGGCATCGTGCGCGCAACGTCCGCGCACGCGACCACGCCCGCGCCCATCAGCGCGATCAGTAGCAGAAGCGTGCGGTGTCTCGAAGGGCGCATCGGGCTCATCGGGTCGAAGGTTCGGCCTCCGCCGTAGACGCTCCGGCCACGCTTCCGGCAACGATTCCCGCCGTTCCGCGCCTAGTACACCAGGCCGAAGCTGTAGCGCCGGATGGCGACCGGGATGCCAGTCTGTTGCCCCATGACATACTGCCCGCGGAAGGCGACGCGCAGCGGGCCGACGAGCGGGATCGAGGCCATGCCGCCCAGCGACGTGCCCCGAAACGATTGCGCAGCCCGTGGGGCGGGCGCCAACGAGTCGGCCGAGGCGATCGGCGTCTCCGAGTAAGTCGTGTACCCCGCCATCGCCGTCACCCGCAACAGGTGCAGATCGAGGAGATCGCGGGACAATCCGCCACCGACCATCGTCGACTGGTACCGGCCACCAGTCCCGTACTCGGGCGCGAGGTAGACGCCCCAGCCCCGGTACCGCACGCCGAGAAAGGAGAGCCCGGCCACGTGCGCCGTCGGGACCAATCCACTCGTCTCGACAGGAGTGACCGACGCGAGCAGCCCGAGGGTCAGGCCCACGCCGATCCGCCGCGCGGACAGGGGCGGTGTTTTCGGTGCGTCTTTCGGTGCGCTCTCGGGCTCACGTGCAGCAAGACGCTCCGGCACCCGCTCGTGTTCGACGGGTGAGCTCGCGACCGCCTGCGTCACGACGGCGGTGGAGGCCGGTGCGGGCGCAGGGGCAGATGCGGCGACGGGCGCGGAAACAGGAGCAGGAGCGGGTGCTGTCGCAATTGCGGATGCGGCCATCGGCGCTTGGCGCGACGGGGCAACCGCTGCGACTGGAGTCGGCGCTGCCACGGCTACCGGTGCAGGAACCTCCGGGGCGCTCTGACGCGTCGGCGCTGGCGCCGGCGGTACCGCGGCGCCGGCTTGCGCGACGACCGCGGTCTCCCTGGGCTGGACAGCCGTCGCGGCGCGCTGCTTGAGCGCGACGGCATAGCGCGGCACGAAGGCAATGCGCCCGTCGAGCACAATGCCGAGAAAGTCCCGCGAGAAGTACTCCTCGGAGGCGAGGGGAAAGGCCGACCCCTCGCCGAACTCGTCGATCGAGAGACTCTGCATCGATGGGCCGGTCCGCACACGCACGGACGAGGCGGTCACCACGATCGAATCGACTCGCGATCCGGCACGTCCCTGCGCCGACACGAGCGCAGGGGAGAGCAGCGCCACGACGACCAGCGCGGATCGCATCCTCGAAGGCAGGGGCACGGGCATCGGCTTGGGAGGTAGAGGTGAAGGTCCGTTACCTAGAGGACGGTAGGACGGCCGCCAAGGCAACGAAGCACCTGTCGCTCCATGACTTGCGACGCCCCGGCCCTCGGAGGGGCAGGGCGACGGGACGGGTTCAGCGCACCAGGACGCGGTACCCGTGCGAGGGAATGAGGATGCGCCCATCGGCCTCGAGCGCGAGCGGAGTCGTCGCGGCCAAGTCGGTGTAGCGCCCGGGGTGAGACAACCCCCGGTACGACACATTCGCCGGAGCGTCGCCGAAATTCACCGCCACGAGCACCGTGTTCGCCCCCGTGGTGCGCGTGAACGCGTACACACGGTCCCCGCCATCGGTACGCAGCGCGACCTGGACGCCTCCCGCGGCGCCGTTCCCCAACGCGGGTTGCCGATGTTTGAGGTCGAACATGGATCGATAGAAGTCCTCGAGCGACGGTCCGTTCCAGTCCACGGTGTCCTTCTCGAAGAATCGCAGCCGCTTCTTCAGGCTCACCTCCTGCCCCGTGTAGAGCAGCGGCATGGAGCCCTCCGACGTCGCGCTGAGGACGAACGCGGGGACGTGGTTCGCCCCCATCCGCTCGAACTCGGTGCCATTCCAGCTGTTCTCGTCGTGGTTGCTCGTGAAGGTCATGCGGTACGCGTCGCGGCCGAACAAGCTGTCGTTCCTCGCGAAGTAGCCGTCCAGGGCCGACGTGGGCTTCTTCCCCTGCGCGATCTCGTTGAGCAGGTGATGGAGCTGCCAGGCGTACGTCATGTCGAACGCCGCATGGATTCCTGGATCTTCCGCTTCGGCGAGCAGGAAGAGCTCGGGCCGCGACTTTCCGAGCTCGCGCCGCGCGTCGATCCAGAAGTCGCTCGGCACACCGCCGGCGACGTCGCAGCGGAAACCATCGATGCCGGTCCGGTCCAACCACCATCGCATCTGACTGATCATCGCACTCCGCAGCGCGGGGTTGTCGTAGTTCAGCTCTGCCACGTCGGTCCAGTCGGTGTCGTGCCCCTCGTTGTCGCGCGCATTGATGATCGTGCCGTCCGCCCGCATGACGTAGTAGTCCTTGTGTCGCGTGGTCCAGGGATGGTCGAATGCAGTGTGATTCGGCACCCAGTCGAGGATCACCTTCATTCCCCGCTGGTGGGCCGCGTCGACGATCGCCTTGAAGTCGGCTTCGGTCCCGAACTCCGGATTGATCGCCGTGTAGTCCGCAATCGCGTAGTAGCTGCCGAGCGCCCCCTTCCGGTTCTTCCGACCGATCGGCTGGACGGGCATGATCCAGAGAATGTCCACGCCGAGCCGCTGGAGGCGCGGCAGGTGTCGCTGGAGTGCGACGAGCGTGCCCTCGGACGTGTACTGCCGCACGTTGATCTCGTAGATCACAGCCTGCCGCGACCAGGCGGGATGACGTACCGTGTCCGCCACGACAGGCAGCATGGGCACCGTCAGGGGACCAACGCGCGGCGCGCAGGCCGCGAGCCCGGCCGCGATCGCCAGCGAGATCAGCGCAGTTCTCATGACGGTGCACGGTGATGGGAGTCGGCGGCGGATGCCCCTTGGGATTCTAGGTCGTCCGCGCCACGTGTCCAGTAGCGCGTGCAGCCGTCACCGCCACGGCCGAGGTCGCGTCCAAGCCGCGTAGACGACGAGGCGAAGAAGCTACAGGATCGAGCGCACGACGCCGCCGTCGACGCGGAGCGCCGCGCCGTTCGTTGCCGACGCCCGCGCGCTGCACACGTAGGTGATCATCGCCGCCACCTCGTCGGGGGTGGCGAAGCGCTGCAGCAGCGACGACGGTCGAGTCCTGGAGAAGAACTCCCGCTCCATCGTGTGGAAGTCGACGCCGCGTGACGCGGCCATCTGTTCGACGAAGGTGGAGACGCCCTCGGACGCCGTGGGCCCCGGCAGCACGCTGTTGACGGTGATCCCCGTCCCGACCGTCGTTTCGGCGAGTCCGCGCGCCACGGCGAGCTGCGCGGTCTTCGTGACGCCGTAGTGGATCATCTCCGCCGGAATCTGCACCGCCGACTCACTCGACACGAAGACGATCCGCCCCCAATCGCGCTGGCGCATGCCGCGCACGTAGTATCGGGACAGGCGCACGCCGCTCAGCACGTTCACCTCGAAGAAGTGCTGCCAGTCCGCGTCCGGGATCTCATTGAACGGTTTCGGCTCGAAGATGCCGAGGCTGTTGACGAGGATATCGACCTCCTGAAGCTCGTCGAACAGATGCCGACAGCCCTCCGCCGTGCCGAGGTCCGCCGCGATGCCGCGCACGTCGGCGGCAGGCACCGCGCCGCGGATGGCGCGAACCGCGGCATCGACTCGGGCCGGCGTCCGGCCGTTGACGACGACGGCCGCGCCCTCCGTCGCAAGCTGTCGCGCCGTGGCGAAGCCGATCCCCGCGGTGGATCCCGTCACGAGCGCGCGCTTTCCCCCAATCCCGAGCTCCATCGATCACCCCGTCAGCTCAGCGTTCAATGCCGCGTCGGTGCGCTCCGGTTCATGCCGTCGAGTACGAGTGCCACGCGCTCGGCCCCGCCCGCCGCGATCGCCTCGCGGGGCGTGCGGCCGTCCAGGGCCGCGCTTGGCATCTCGAGCCAGCGAATCGCGTCATCGGGCCCCGTGAAGGCGGCCGCCAGCTCGGCGAGCAGTACCTGGCGAACGCGTTTCTTTCGGATGCGCTTGTTCATGACGAGCTCCTCGAGGGACAGTGGGCCTGCGCCGTCGCACGGTGCGGGCTGAGGCAGGATGGATGCCCAACCGATGCAGGGACGGACGGTGTGTCGGCCGCCGCGCTCCGGCGACTCCCGGTCGCGCTCGCCGCACGCGATATTTGTCGTGAGCCACGTTCATCCCCTTCCCGCAGGTCCATGTCACGTCTTCGCCTTCTGCTCCCGCTCGTCCTGGTCGGCGGTTGCGCCTCGGCCGGCGCCGTCGCCACGCCCAGAGTGGGTGAGCTGCCCCGCAGCCATGCCCCCATGCCGACCGAGAGCGCCATCACACCGGCGGATCTCATGACCCGGCTCTACATCATCGCCGACGACTCCATGCTGGGGCGCGAGTCGGGGACACTGGGCAACGTGAAGGTGACGAACTACATCGCCCGGGAGATGGAGCGCATGGGCCTGCGCCCCGGTGGTGACAACGGAACATACTTCCAGACGGTGCCGGTGGTCATTGCGCGCATCGATAGCACGCGACCCCTCACGGTCGATGGCACCGCGCTGGAGCTGGGCACCGACGTCCTTCCCTTCCCCGCCAGCAGCGCGGGGCGCGCGCTTCCCAGGGGCGCCTCGACCCCTTCGCTCGACGGCGTGAGCGCCGTGTACGGTGGGCAGCTCGGTGGAACGCTCATCGACCCGGCCGCGGCCGCCGGCAAGCTCGTCGTGTTCACCGTGCCGGCCGGCGGGAGCGGCCGGCGCGACTGGCGCTTCTTCACGCTGGGATCGCTCGCCCGCTACCGGGACGCCGCCGGGATCGCCGCGGTGGTGCTGGACGTCGTTCCACCCGCAACGGTGCGGCGCCTCCGGGCGCCGAATGTCCGCCCTATCGCCGACGACGTGAGCGGCGTGGCGCCCGTGGCGCTGCTCGTGTCGCCGGCCGCCGCGGCGCGCCTGCTCGGCATCCCGTCGCTGGCTGGCCTCCAGGTGGGCGCGGCGGGTCGTACCGTGACCGGGACGCTGGGGTTCATCGACACGCCGGCGCCCTATCCCTCGCGCAACGTGATCGGCATCCTGCCCGGCTCCGATCCGGCGCTCCGCGCCCAGTACGTCGCCATCGGCGCCCACAACGACCACGTCGGCCTCGCCGCCCGGCCGCTCGACCATGATTCGGTGCTCGCGAACAACATGGTGGTGCGCCGTCAGGGGGTGCAGGACACCGTTCGCGTTCCGACGCCGGACGAGGCGGCGCGCATCGCGGGGCTGCGCGACAGCCTGACGCGGGCGCACGGTGGCGCCCGCCCCGACTCGGTACACAACGGCGCCGACGACGACGGCTCGGGCACCGTGGCGATGCTCGAGATCGCGCAGCGGTTCGCCAGCGCTCCGCCTCCCCGGCGGTCGATGCTGTTCGTGTCGCACACCGGCGAGGAGAAGGGACTCTGGGGCTCGGAATGGTTCACCGACCACCCGACCGTGCCGCGCGACTCGATCGTTGCCCAGCTCAACATGGACATGGTAGGCCGGGGCAAGGCGACGGACGTCATGGGACGCGGACCGAACAACGTGCAGCTCATCGGGCCGCGCCGGCTCTCGACGCAGCTCGGCGACCTGATCGACTCGGTGAACGCCTCGCGGACGCCGCACATGGACATCGACCCCTCGTTCGATACCAACGGGCATCCGCTCAACCGCTACTGCCGCAGCGACCATTACATGTATGCCCGCTACGGCATCCCGATCACCTACTTCTCGCTCGGCTACCACACCGACTACCACCAGGTGACCGACGAGCCGCAGTACATCGATTACGACCACATGGCGCGCATCGCGCGGTTCGTCGGCGACATCGGCGAGGCGATCGCAAACCGCCCGCAACGGCTCGTCGTGGACAAGCCGAGGCCGGATCCGACCGGTGGATGTAGGCAGTAAGGCGCCATCGAGCGGGTTGGCGGCGTGATGGAATGAACCCTGCCCTGATGAGGGGGGAATACCCGTCAGGCAAAGGTGACCATGAGCGACATGCAGGACAGTGGAGTGGACTCGTCGGAACAGCAGGCGAAGGACGCCGAAGCGCTCTTCCGTAGCGCGCTGATCCGCTCGCATCGGACGCACGGATTCATCGGCGAAGTGGAGTCGGCCGCGGCGCAGTTCTGCCGCGAGATGAAGCGGCAGGGACACCCACCGGAGCGCATGCTCCAGGACGCGAAGCGGGTCATCGAGGAAGCGATCGACGGCGACGACGCGCCGGTGGCGGAGCGCGCCGTCATCAGTTGCATTCAGCACTACTACCGCGTCGACTGATCGCGCGTCTCCGCCTTCCTCACCTCATCGGCATGCCATGATGCTCTCGTCACAGTCACGTCGCGGCACGATCCTGCTGCTCGCCATCATCGCCTCGGGCTGCACGAGCGCGCCGACGCCGGTGTCGACCACGCCCGGGCGCCCATCGCGTCCGGCGTCGACGGCCCCCGTGGCGGCACCGCCCACGCTCAATGCGAGCGCCGTGGCCGACGAGATGGTCGATCGCACGAACGCGGCACGCCGCGCCGCCGGCCTGCCCGGCCTGGCGCGGAGCGTCAACCTCATGCAGGCCGCGCAGCTACAGGCCGATCAGATGGTGAAGGCGGGACGCATGGACCACGATCTGCCCGGCCAGCCCTACCCGACGCTCAAGTCGCGGCTCGCGGCCGTGCAGTACGACGTACGCGCCGCGGGCGAGAACATCGCCGAGGGACAGCGCGACGCGACCGGGGCCATCGCGACCTGGATGGACTCTCCCAACCACCGCGCGAATATCCTGTCGAGGGACTACACCGAGATCGGCACCGGGGTGGCGGCCGCGCGGAACGGCCGACTCTACTTCGTGCAGGTGTTCGGACGCCCCGCGCGGACCTCTTCCACGTCGCGTGTAGCCCGGCCCGGCTGAGCTACAGCGGCCGCGGCTCGCCGCGGGCCAGCGCGAGGAGCTGCCGGCCGAGCAGCAGATGCACACCGAGCAGTGCGAGCAGCACGCCGGCCACACTCAACCAGGCGATGAAGCGCGACGTGGGATCCATCCCCGCCGTGGGTCCGGGTCGCGTGATGAAGAGGAAGAGGGCGTACAGCATTGCGATGCCGCCACAGGCGGCGAAGGCGCCGAGTCCGGCGAGCCTGGCGATTCTGGGCGGCATTCGATCCTCTCCGCGTTGATGGCCTGACGACGAGCGCGGATCCTAGCGCGTACCCACGCAGCGCCGCAAGCATTGCGCCTTCATGCCTCCACCAGCAGCTCCACGCCGCTGGCCGTCACACGGTGCGACACGAGGGGCAGTGGCAGATCGGCCTCGTCAGCGATGGTGATCGCCGCACGCAGCGTCGCCTTGCCGCTCTCCACGCCGGCGCGGTCGCGCGCGAAGATGGACGCCATCGGCTCGCCCTGCTCCACCCAGTCGCCGGGCCGCACGCTGATCATGAAGCCGACGGACAGGTCGAGCTTGTCTTCCATCGTGGTGCGGCCGCCACCGAGGGCGGTGATGCCGCGGCCAACCGTCCGCGGCTCCACTCGAGCGACGAAGCCTCGGCGCGGCGCGGCGAAGAGCTCGACTTCGGCCGCCTGGGGCAGCAATGCCGGGTCGTCGACGACAGCGGGGTTCCCCCCTTGCGCCTCGATGATCTTCTGGAAGTGTTCGGCGGCGCGACCGGTGCCGATCGCCTGCTCCATGCGGCGGCGCGCCGCGTTGTGGTCGGCCGCGACTCCGGCGAGCACCAACATCTCGGCGCCCAGCGCGTAGGTCACCGACATCAGGTCCGGGGGGCCCTCGCCGCGCAGCGCGAGGATCGATTCCTCCACCTCGAGCGCGTTGCCGCAGGCGCGACCGAGCGGCCGGTCCATCGCCGTCAGCAGCGCGACGACGGGGGTGCCATGATCGGCCCCCAGCTCGATCATCGTGCGGGCGAGCTCCAGACCCCGATCGAGCTCCGGCAGGAACGCCCCCGAGCCCCGCTTGACGTCGAGCACGAGACCGGTGAGTCCCTCCGCCAGCTTCTTGCTCATGATGCTGGCCGCGATGAGCGGGATTGCCTCGACGGTGCCGGTCGCGTCGCGCAACGCGTACATCTTCCGGTCGGCCGGCGCGATCTCGGCCGTCTGGCCGATGAGCGCACAGTCCAGTGTCTCGAGCAGCCGCTTCGCCTCGGCGAGCGAGAGATCGGTGCGGAAGCCCGGGATCGACTCGAGCTTGTCGAGTGTGCCGCCGGTGTGTCCGAGCCCGCGCCCCGACATCATCGGCACGGCCACGCCCAGCGAGGCGATCAACGGCGCGAGCACGATGGAGACCTTGTCGCCCACCCCGCCCGTGGAGTGCTTGTCGATGCGCGGCTTGTCGAGGTAGGCGAGATCGAGCGTCTCGCCGCTCCGCAGCATCGCCTCGGTGAGGGCGCTCGTCTCGGCGCGATCCAGTCCGCGAAGGAAGCAGGCCATGAGGAACGCGGCCATCTGATAGTCGGGGACGTGGCCGGTCGCGTACGCGTTCGCGAGCGCCCGCCACTCCCCCGCCTCGATCTTGCCGCCGTCCCGCTTCCGCTCGATCAGCCGCAACGCGAGCATTGACCGGCCTCTGGGGTATCCGTACACTGACCGGCGTATCGGGCCGGTCCTCGCCGCCCCTTCCCACCACGTGCCGGCGCCGTCGCACCAGCTGGCTGCTCGATCACCCGCATTCTGGAGTCTCTCATGTTCATTTCCGTTGCGACGCCGCGCCGGCTGCTGAGCGCTGCCGCCGTGCTCACGATCGCCATCCTGCCGACCGCGGCGTCGGCGCAGTCGGCGGCGGAGCACATCGCGCTGGGCGACAAGGATCATGCTGCGATGAATGCCCCGGGCGCGCTCCAGCACTACGAGACGGCGATCAAGGCCGACCCGAGGTCGTACGAGGCTCTGTGGAAGGCGGCGCGCGAGGCGGTGGACGTCGGAGAGTTCAATGCGAGCGCCGAAGAGCGCGATCGCCTGTACTCGACGGCAGAACTATATGCGCGCCGCGCCGCCGAGGCGAATCCGACCGATGCCGAAGGTCACTTCCATCTCTCGCGTGCGCTCGGCCGCAAGGCGCTCTCGCTCGGCGTGCGCGACCGGGTGAAGTATGCGGGCGACGTGCGCACGCATGCGCTCGAGGCGCTCAAGCTCAACCCGAAGCATCCGGGAGCCCAGCATGTGATGGGGATGTGGAACTACAACGTGATGCGACTCAGCGGCATGTCGCGCTTCATGGCCAAGAACTTCCTCGGCGGCAGGGTGTTCGACTCCGCCAACTGGGACGACGCGCAGAAGTACATGGAGGAGTCGGTGGCGAACGAGCCGGACCGGCTGGTGCACCATCTCGACCTGGCGCGCGTGTACGCGGCGCGTGGCGACCGGGACCGCTCGCGGTCGCAGTACGAGGCGACGATCCGCGGCGCAGCGACTGATTTCAACGATCGGCACTTCCAGCGTCAGGCGTCCGAAGAGATCAACGACGTCCGGTAACCGCTCGACCTCGGGGATCGCGACCGACCGGTGAAACGTGAACGGTGAACCGTGAGCCGTCCCGACAGGACGATTTCACGATTCACGGCTCACGGTTCACGCGTCGCCGGTCCGCCTCACTGAGTCAGAGGACGATGGCATCCCGCTCGACCTCGCGGCGCAGGTCGCGCTCGGTGGCGCGGCGGAGCTTGCGGCGCTGCAGGGCGCGCTTCACGCCGCGGATCTCCTCGCGCAGGTCATCCCACGCATCACGACCCCGCCGGGACGTGGAGCGCCGGACGCGACCAACCCGCGCGCGGAGCGCGGCGCGGGTCTCGGCGCCGGTGCGCGGCGCGGCCAGGAGCGCCGCGCCAGCGCCGACGGCGAGGCCGAGCGCCACGCCGACCCCGAAGATGGCGACCTGCCGCCAATCCGTTTCGGCGGGCTCGGGAGCCCGCGAGCGTGGGGCTCGGACGGTGGCGGGCGGGTGCTCCGCGGCCACAGCGGAGGCCGAGGCGGCGCGCGCGGCGGCGCGAGTGCGGGTTGGGCCTGCGTAGGACATGGATGGCTACGGTGGAGGTCGGTGGTGGTTTAGATATTGCATCCCGGAGACCCGATCAGCTTCTGGTCAGCGGTGCCTCAGGTCGACGCGTGGCGTCCCGTCCCGAGGAGTAGCTCGTCGTTGTGGACGCCCTGGCGAATCCGCCACTCTCCCGCGGTCGCCGGACGCGATCTCATCACATGTCAGCGGTGTGAGGCCTTGCATGGCTAGTAATGGAAAAACCGTCCTGCTAGTCGAGGACAACGAAGACAACCGCATCGTCTATTCCACGATTCTGCGCCACTTCGGCTACGAGGTGAGCGAGGCGTTGAATGGCGAAGAGGGAATCGCCAAGGCGCGAGCCGAGAAGCCGGACCTGATCCTGATGGACATCTCCATCCCCATCATCGACGGCTGGGAGGCGACCCAGGTGCTCAAGCACGATCCGGTGACGCGCGACATCCCGATCATCGCCCTCACGGCGCACGCGCTCGCGTCCGACCGGGAGAAGGCGATGGAGGTGGGCTGCGACGGCTACCTCGCGAAACCGTGCGAGCCGCGCGCGGTCGTTGCCGAGGTCCAGCGCTTCCTTGGCAAGGACGCCACGCAGAATGCCGGGTGAAGCCCCGGCGGGACACGGCGCCGCGGTGGCCGGGGCGGCCACCGCGACGGCCGGGGCGCGCCCCGCGGCACCTGAGCGGGTAGTGCCGTCGCCGACGGCCGTGCCGGAGGTGCCGCGCGAGACGCCGGGCCCCGAGGGCCGCGGCCGCATTCTCATCGTGGACGACCACGAGGACAACATCGAGGTGCTGCGTGTCCGGCTCGAGAGCTGGGGCTACGGCATCGACGCCTGCTTCAACGGCATGGAGGCGCTGGCGTACGTCGAGAAGACGCCGCCCGACCTGATCCTGCTCGACGTGATGATGCCGGAGATCTCCGGCATCGAGGTCGCGCGGCGGATCAAGGGAAACAAGGCGCTGCCGTTCATCCCGATCATCATGCAGACGGCGCTCGACTCGACCGAGGACAAGGTCGAGGGCCTCGAAGCCGGCGCGGACGACTACATCACCAAGCCGATCGACTTCGCCGAGCTCAAGGCGCGCCTGCGCTCCATGCTGCGGATCAAGCGCCTGCAGGAGGCGCTCGAGGAGCGCGAGAAGGAGCTGCTGGAGGTGAACGAGCGGCTGCGGTTCATGTCGCAGACCGACGGGCTCACGGGGCTGGACAACCGCCGGCACCTGAACGACCGCATCGACGAGATGTTCCAGCACGCTCAGCGGCTCAACGAGCCGTTCTCGCTCGCGATGTGCGACCTGGACAAGTTCAAGAGCGTGAACGACACCTACGGACACCAGGCAGGGGACGAGGTGCTCAAGCAGCTGGCGAGGATCCTCAAGGACGAGGCGCGCGAGATCGACCGCGTCGGCCGCTATGGGGGCGAGGAGTTCATGTTCCTCCTGCCGGGGACGGTGCTCGACGCCGCGGTGACCTTCGCCGAGAGGGTGCGGAAACGGATCGAGGCCAATACATTCACCTTCGACGGGGGCACCCTCCAGCGCACGGCGAGCTTCGGCGTGTCGGGATGGCCGCATCCGACGATCACGGACAGCGACGCGCTCGTGCGCACGGCCGACGACGCGCTGTACGTCGCCAAGGAGACGGGCCGCAACCGCGTCATCCGGTACGACGGCGACGAGTTCAACGAGCACCAATCCTCCCACGATGGCGCAGACGCTGCCACCCGGCCCGACTTCTCCGCTGCCGACGCCGGAGATCCTTCCCAGCGGTGACGAGCTGGCGCGCCTCCGCGCGCGCATCACCGAGCTGCAGAAGGAGCGGGACCACCTGGCCGCCATCGTCGACATCCTGCAGGACGTCTCGGCCTCGCTCCACTTCGTCGACGTCCTGCAGGCGATCGCCCGCAAGCTCGGCGAGACCTTCGGCCTCGATCGGTGTGCCATCTTCCTCTCGGGCGACAAGGACGAGGTGCGCCTCGTCGCGAGCTACGAGGACCCGACGATCCGCAACCTCGTCGTCGATCTCAATCGCTACCCGGAGCTGAAGCGCGCGTTCGAGAGCGGCGAGACGGTGTTCATCCCCGACGCCGCCAACGATCCGATGCTGCGCAGCATCAAGTCGCAGCTCGACACCCGCAACGTGCGCTCGATCATCGTCGTGCCGATCCGCTGGGAAGGCTCGGTGATCGGCGCGATCTTCCTGCGCACCGAGCGCGAAGCGGAGGCGTTCAGCGACGCCGACGTCCGCTTCTGCCAGACGGTGGCGTCGCTCACGGCGAAGGCGCTGCGCAACGCGCATCGCTTCGAGACGCTGCTTCACAGCCAGGAGGACGTCGGCATCGCCCAGCGCAAGGCGGAGCTCCAGCGCGTGGCCCTCGTCGGGTTCCTGCGTCGTCTGCTCGACCGCTATGCCAAGGGAGAGGAGCACACCTGGGCCGAGACGCTGCTGCCCAAGGCGGCCGACGAGGAGTTGGAACGCCTCGTGACGGTGGCCATGCAGGTGCTCGAGGAAGAGGCCAAGGGCTAGGCGCGATCGGCATGCCCCCTGTCTCGCCCGAGCGTCGCGCCGCGGAGCTGCGCGCGCTGCTCCAGCAGGCGTCGCACGACTACTACGTGCTCGACCGGCCGACGATGCCGGACGCCGACTACGACCGCCTGTTCCGCGAGCTGCAGGCGATCGAGCGCGCGCACCCGGCGCTCCGCACGCCGGATTCGCCGACGATGCGCGTCGGGGCGGAGCCGGCGAGCGCGCTGGCGAAGCACACCCACCTCGTGCCGATGATCTCGCTCGGCAACGCCTTCACGGAGGAGGAGCTGACCGAGTGGGAGGTGCGCATCGCGCGGCTGGTGGGCGACGATGCGCGCCGCGGCGGCTACGTGGCGGAGCTGAAGATCGACGGCGCGGCGGTGAGCCTCACCTACAAGGACGGCGTGCTGACGGCGGGCACGACGCGGGGCAACGGGGTGGTGGGCGAAGACGTGACCGCCAACCTGCGCACCCTGCGCGACGTGCCGCTGCGCCTGCGCGGCCACGACGTGCCGCCGCTGCTCGAGATCCGCGGCGAGGTGTACATGCCGTTCAAGCTCTTCGAGACGATGAACGAGGAGCGCGTGGCGGCGGGCGAGCCGGTGTACGCCAACCCGCGCAACACCGCGGCCGGGGCGCTGCGCCAGCTCGACCCGTCGATCACGGCGCGCCGTCCGCTCCGGTTCTTCGGCTATACGGTGGCCGTGCCGGCGGGGACGACGACGCCCTTCGAGACGCAGTGGGAGCTGCTCGCGACGCTCGAGCGGTGGGGAGTTCCGGTGGCGCCCCATCGGTGCCGCTGCCGCTCGCTCGGCGAGGCGCACGAGTGGACGCGGCAGGTGGAGCACACGCTGCGCGGCGAGCTGGACTTCGCCATTGATGGTGGTGTCATCAAGGTGGATAGTCTGCGGCTCCAGGACGAGCTGGGCGTCGTGGGCGGGCGCGAGCCGCGCTGGGCGATCGCGCGAAAGTTCGCCCCGGACATCGCCGAGACGGTGCTGAAGGACATCCAGGTGAACGTCGGCCGCACCGGGTCGTTGAATCCGTTCGCCGTGCTGGAGCCGGTGGAGATCGGCGGCACCACGGTGCAGCTCGCGACGCTTCACAACTTCGACCTCATCCGCGCCAAGGACCTGCGCGTGGGCGACGTGGTGCAGGTGAAGCGGGCCGGCGACGTGATCCCGCAGGTGATCGGGCCGGTGCCGGAGAAGCGCGATCCGAAGAACCCGCCGCGCAAGACGCCGATCCCGAAGAAGTGTCCCTCGTGCGGCACGCCGGTGGAGCGCGACGAGGAGGAAGTCGCGATCTATTGCCCCAACGTCGCCTGCCCCGACCGACAGCTCGAGGCGATCGTGCACTTCGCCTCGCGCGGAGCGATGGACATTCGCGGGCTCTCGTATGCCCGCATCGAGCAGTTCATCGCTGCGAGTCTCGTGCACGACGTCGCGGACCTGTACGACCTCACCGTGGAGCAGCTGACGGCGCTCGAACGCTTCGCCGACAAGTCGGCGGAGAACCTCATCGACGCGATCGCCGCGTCGAAGCTGCAGCCGCTCTCGCGCCTGCTCTTCGGGCTCGGCATCCGCCACGTCGGCCAGACGGCGGCGCAGCTGCTCGCCCGTCATTTTGGCACGATGGACGCCCTGGCCGCCGCGAGCGCCGACGACATTCTCGAGATCCGCGGGATCGGTGAAGGCATCGCCCACGCCGCGGTCGCGTTCTTTCACGACACCTCGGCACGCGACCTCGTGCGCAAGCTGGCGGCGGCGGGGCTCACGATGGCGGAGCCGAAGCCGGCGTCGGCCGGGCGCGCGTTCAAGGGGATGACGTTCGTCGTCACCGGTACGCTGCCGACCCTGTCACGCACGCAAGCGACGGAGCTCATCGAGTCGCAGGGCGGACGCGTGACGAGTGGCGTCTCCAAGGCCACGACGGCGGTGGTGGTGGGCGAGGACGCCGGCAGCAAGCTGGAAAAGGCACGCACGCTGGGGATCGAGATCATCGATGAAGCGGAGCTTCGACGACGGGCCGACGCTTCCCCGCCGCACTCGTGACGCGCCGCGCGCTCGACCCGTCCACACCAGAGACCACCCAATGGGACCCATGAACATCGACCTCACCGGCAGCGGCATGCTCGCGATCACGCGCGATGCGCTCACCGCGCTCCGCGCGGCGCTCATGCGCGATACCGGGCCGGCGGCCGCCGGCTATCTCCAGGAGGCCGGCTACGCGGGTGGCGGGGCGCTGTTCGAGGCGTTCCGGCAGTGGCTCGCGTCTCGTGGCGCGGGATCGCCCGAGTCGCTGTCGGTGGATGGCTTCCAGCGCGAAGCGACGGAGTTCTTTCGCCGCTCCGGCTGGGGCTCCCTGCATGTCGGTGCGCTGCACGACACGGTCGCCACGCTGGACTCCACCGACTGGGGAGAGGCGACGCCGGAGAGCGTGCTCGAGCATCCGAGCTGTCATCTCACCTCGGGTATGTTCGCCGACTTCTTCGGCCGAGTGGCCGACGCGCCGCTGGCCGTGATGGAGGTGGAGTGCCGCTCCACCGGCGCCCCCCGCTGCCGGTTCCTGCTCGGCAGCACGGACGTGATGCAGCGCGTCTACGAGCACATGAGCGGGGGGCTCGGGTACGAGGAGGCAGTCCGCGCCGCTTCGTAGGGTCCTTCCCGCCGTACTGACCGGAGCCCCGAAGGTAGCCTACCCCCCGATCGTCTCCCGATAGAGCGGATTGGGCACCAGCTCACCCTGGAACAGCACCTCCCGGTCCCATGGGAGCACGATCGTGCTCTCGGTGGCGAGCGCGTGATAATCGGGGTCGTAGGTGCCGGTCTTGAACGCGACGGCCGTGCGCACCTCGCTGGCGCCGGCATTCACGATCGCGCTCACCGCGAGGCGCATCGTCTCACCCGAGTCGCAGGTCTCGTCCACGAGGAGCACCCGCTTGCCGCGCACGCCGGGCGGCACCTCGCCGAAGACGGCCGGGGTCTCCCGCACCGCTTCTGTCTGGTAGCGGCGACTCACGACGATCGAGTGGAACTCGCGGTCGAGGATCGCGGCGATCACCGCGCCGGGAACCACCCCCGCGGTGGCGACACCGACGATCAGCTCGGGGTCGTAGGAGCGCACGACCTTGAGGGCCAGCGCGCGGGAGAGCTCCCCGAACAGGGGCCACTCCACCTCGAAGACCCCCTTGCTCTGTTCGACGGTGGTGCGGCGTGGGGACATGGGGTGCTCCGGAAGGGGGGGCCTCGGGGCAAGGTAGCCACGCGGCGGAACGACTGGAAGCACGTTGCGTGCGCGGCCGGCGGCCTCCCGTCGGCCGGCTCCCGGATGCCACCGGGGCGCCTTCCC
>Ga0193699_10000479_pt1 | contig 17135 bp, 18 predicted proteins | sample L3c2metaG_FD_160095 | JGI IMG/M metagenome (GOLD analysis project Ga0193699, IMG submission 160095) | Soil microbial communities from a riparian zone of the East river system, Colorado, United States - L3c2 | ecosystem: Environmental > Terrestrial > Soil > Riparian zone | place: USA: East...
GCAGGATGATGAAGTAGCGGCTCGCGTCGAGCGGCTGCCCCGGCCCGAAGAGCTCGCCCGCGAAATCCTTCGTGAGCAGCGTGGCGCCCGATCCGGCCGTTCCGTGCAGGATCAGCACCGGTTCCCCCGAGGGCGCGCCGACCGTCGTGTAGTGCAGGCGCACCTCGGGCAGCGTTTCGCCCGTGTGAAAGCGGAACTCGCGCGCGACCCAGTCGCCTTCCTTCGGGGCGGGATAGTCCGCGGCCCGGACGGAGAGGGCGATCGAGGCGATCAGCGCGCCTGCTCCGAGCGAGAATATCCGGGTGAACGTCGTGCCGAGCGCATTCATATCGATCCTCCGAGTGCGGCCTTTTGGCCGTCGTTACTATTATGGAGGGACATGAACGTCGCTGACCTACTTCAGGGCGACGCCACGGACCCAGGCACCGCACGCTTCCGCGATCTCGCCCAGAACGTCGCTGTCCGTTTTCCCTGAAGTCTTGAGCACCCGGAAGCTGTGATCGGCGCCTTCGAGCCAGCGCATGGTCCACCGGTCGGTCATGCGAGCAACCACGCTTTCCATCAAATCGCGACGGCACAGAGCGTCGCGCGTGCCGTTCAGGCAAAGGACCGGCACCTTGATTTTCGCGAGGTGCGCGTCGCGCAGTTGTTCGGGCTTGCCCGCCGGATGCAGGGGGTAGGCGAGGAGCAGCACGCCGTCGCATGGAAATTCCTCGGCCGCGAGCATCGAAGCCGCCCGTCCGCCCATCGACCGCCCGCCGAGAATGAGGGTCTGCGGCCCGGCTTCGCTGCGTGCGTGCGAGGCTACGGCGGCAATGCATTCCTTCAGGCGAGGCATGGTGTCCGGATGGCTGGACCCTTTCTCGCGGTAGGGAAAGTTGAAGCGAACGACGTGAAACCCGCATCGGCGCAGAGGCTCGGCGAGTGCGAGCATGCCGCGATCGGCCATGTGGCCGCCGGCGCCATGCGCGCAGACAAAGAGCGCGCCGCCTGCCGGCGTCAACGCAGGCTCGAAGATCGCGGAGGTTTCCTCCTCTCCGACCTTCACCCGCCACTTTGCAGGAGACAAGCCGCGCGCCGCTGGCATGCTCGAGTCAGGCGGAAACGCAACCAAGGCCGACGCGCGTTATTTCATCCGGTCCTTGATCTTCGCGAGGGCCGCGCGGGCGCATTCTTCGTCGAACTGGCCGCCGGGGGCGCCGCTCACTCCGAGCGCGCCGATCGTCTGGCCGCCGGCCTGGATGGCGACGGCGCCCTGCGCATAGGTGATGTTGGGCAGCTGGGTCGTCGGCACGCTGCTCGGCGGGTTCTTCGCCATCCTGTCCGCGATGGCCTTGGTGCTGTCCTCCTTGCGAACAAGGCCCACCGAGGCCACCGTGTACGCCTTGTAGTAGGCGTTGTCCATCGAGTGGACTGGTGCTCCGTTGCCGCGCAGCAGAGCCTGGCGAACGCCGTCGAGGTCGACGACCACCGCAACCACCGGGTAACCTTTCTGCGCGCAAGCGGCGACCGATTCGCCGACGAGCTCGTTCGCCAGCGCCGCCGACAATTTCTGCGTCGTGACCAGCCCCTGGGCCTGGGCTCCCGTCGCGGCAGCACCGGCGACCAGCACGAGCACTTGCAGTCCTGTCGAAATCCGTGACATTGGGTTCTCCCTGTCGATAGGTTTGGGGGGTTCCACGATACGTCAAAACTCCCCGCCGCGGAAGTCACGTTAGAATCTCTCCACCATGAAGAAACTGTATCGATTCGTCGAAGACAGGAAGATCGCCGGCGTCTGCGGCGGGCTCGGCGACTATTTCGATCTCGACCCGGTCTTCTTCCGCCTTTTCTTTCTGATGTCGCTCCTCTTCGGCGGGCTCGGAGCGCTGGTTTACGTGATCCTGTGGATCATGGTTCCCGAAAGGATGGGCGCGCAGGGCGAGCCCCGCCCCGCGAAGCGGCTGCACCTGTCGACTTCCGATCGCAAGGTCGGGGGCGTGTGCGGCGGTCTTGGAGAACGGTTCGAAATCGATCCTGTCCTTTTCCGGGCCGTGTTCATCCTGCTCGCCCTGGTGTGCGGTCTCGGTCTCCTCCTCTACATCGTGCTGTGGCTCCTGATTCCACGTGCCCCGGCGGCGGCCGTCGTGAAGAGCTAGCTCGCCTTGCCGGCGCAAACGAGCGTGATAGACTTCAATTTCCACAATTTCGAAAGGAGGTGATCCCGTGAGAGACCAACAAGGCAGGACCGGACTACCGACCTCGAACAGCGGATCAATCCGCAGACTTGGGATTTCCGCCAGCCGTTAGGCCGGCGTGCCTTACAGCAGGACAAACGCCCCGGGGAGAAATCTTCGGGGCGTTTTCGCTTCCAGGAGGTTTTATGAGAATCGCAACGCTAATCGTAGTTCTGCTCGCCGGCTGCGCCACCCCGGGAGCCGAGCTCGCCGAAGCGAGGAGCAGCTGGGACGGCGCGACGTACGATGAGGTCGTGCTGCGCTGGGGGGCGCCCGCGCGCAGCACGAAGCTCACGGACGGCCGCGACGTGTACACATGGGTGTCCGACAGCGCGGGCTCCCGGGGAAGCTCGGCGGTAGGCTTCGGGATCGGCGGCGGAGGCGGAGGCGGGATAGGGATCGGCACTGGGGTGATGTTCGGATCCGGCAGCGGCGAGCCGGTGCGCTGCGAACGCACGCTGATTTTCAAGGCCGGTCGCGTCGACGAGCAGAACTGGCAGGGACCGGAGCAGTACTGCAAGAGCTTCGGCCGGTCCGCCCGCTAGTCCCGCGAGCGGATCCTTACGTGGACGCGGACGGGCCCGGGCGCCTGCGCATCGACAAGTGGCTGTGGGCGGCGCGCTTCTACAAGACGCGCAGCCTGGCTGTGCGCGCGGTGGAGGGCGGCAAGGTGAAGCTCAACGGCGAGCGCGTGAAGCCGGGCAAGGGCGTGAGGCCCGGCGATCGGCTCGAAGTGCGCGCTGGGGAACTGCAGTGGCTGATCGAAGTGCGCGCAGTTTCCCTCAAGCGCGGCCCGGCAGCCGATGCGGCGCTGCTGTATGCCGAGAGCGATGAGAGCCGGGAGAGGCGCGAGCACATGATCACAATGCGCCGCGCCGGGCCGCATCCGGCGCAAGACACGCAGGGCCGGCCCACCAAGCGAGACCGGCGCATGATCCGGCGATTTACGGGCGAATGAGCGGGAACGCATGGATCGCCTGATCGCGCAATACGGGATCGCGCTGGTTTTCGCGAACGTGCTGCTCGAGCAGATCGGCCTGCCGATTCCCGCGATCCCCACGCTGATCGTCGCGGGCGCTCTTGCGGCCGAGGGCGAGCTTTCGCCTTCAGCGATTTTCGGCGTGGCATTCGCAGGGTGCATGATCGGCGACGTGCTCTGGTACCTCGCGGGCCGGCGCTACGGCCGCCGCGTGATGACGTTCTTGTGCCGCGTGTCGCTTTCGCCCGATTCCTGCGTGCGCCAGACGGAGGTCCGCTTCGAGCGCTGGGGGAAGCTGACGCTGGTGCTGTCGAAGTTCATTCCAGGGCTCTCGACCGTCACGCCGCCGCTCGCGGGCGCGATGCGCCTGGGCTGGTGGTCCTTTCTTCTTCTGAACGGCCTGGGCGTGATCATCTGGGCCGGCGTTGCGATCGGCGCGGGGATGGCGTTCCACACCCAGATCAATGAACTGATCCTGCGCATCGAAGGGCTCGGCACGCTGGCGGCCGGGGCGGCCGGCGCGCTGCTCGGCGGATACATCGCGCTCAAGTGGTGGGAGCGGCGGCGCTTCTACAAGATGCTTCGCATCGCGCGCATCGGCGTCGACGAACTGCGCGCCCTGATGGACGGGAACAAGCGCCCGGTGGTGGTGGACGTGCGCTCGCCCGGCAGCCGCGGTCTGGATCCGCGGTTCATTCCCGGCGCGCTGGCGATGGACGTCGCCGAGGTGGAGCGCCGGCTCGAGCAGCTGCCGGCAGACCGCGAGATCATTTTCTACTGCACCTGTCCCAACGAAGCCTCGGCGGCGCAAGTCGCAAAAAAATTGATCGGGCTCGGCTACACCAAAGTGCGTCCGCTGCACGGCGGGCTGGACGCCTGGATCGCCGCCGGCTACGAGGTCGAGGATCGGGCGAAGGGGTAGGGCTGAATCAGCCGCTGCCGTGGGCGCGGGCGAGCGCGGTCGTCCTCATGCGCGCGAGGACTGCGGAAAGCGCGACTCCGACGACGCACACGGCGCTCGTCGCCAGAAAACCCAGCGTGAAAGCGCCCGCGGTGTCCTTCACCACGCCGAGCGCATAGGCGAAAACGAGCGCGCCCAGGTTGGCGAACATGTTGCAGAACCCGGCGGAGATTCCGGCGACGCGCGGCCCCAGCACCTCGACCGGAACGTAGAAGAGCGGCCCGAAATAGAACTGCAGGAAAACCGCGTTGACCGCGACCACGAGGACGAGCATGGAGATCGAGTCGACCACAGTGAGCAGCGCCGAAGTGCAGGCGAGCACGGCGAGCGAAGCGCCGATCACCAGGGGCGGGTTCCTCAGCCGGTCCGAGGTGTAACCGCCGAGCGCGTTGGAAGGCCCGGTAAGCGCGAAGCCCATCGCCGTGATGAACCCCGCCGCCTGCAGCGACAGCCCGCGGTCGGCCACCAGGAGCGACGGCAGCCAGAAATTGAACGAAGTCGTGACGCCGAAGCGGATGAACTGGATGCCGGCGCAGACCCACATGATCGGGTAGCGGAAGAGCTGGAAGGCGTCCAGCACGCCCACCGGGTGCCTCGGCCCCGCGGCGGGCTTCTCCTTGCCGAAGGCGAGATACACGAACGCGGCGCACACGCCCAGCGCGGCAAAGGCGATGAAGGGCGGGCGCCAGCCGTAGTGGTTCACCAGGAACGGGCCGACGAGAGAGAGCAGGATGTTCCCCGAAACGCCGCCGATCACGTACACGCCCATCGCGGTCGCCTTGCGGTCCGCAGGGAACCAGGAAGCGACGAGCGTCAGGCCCGGCGCGAAGATCAGCGCGCGGAACACGCCCGACACGACCTGGTTCGCGAGCGCGCCCGGGTAGGACTGGATCATCCCGAAATTGAGCGAGAGCAGAGTCGAGCCGAGGATGCCGATGAAGAACACGCGCTTGGGCCCGAAGCGGTCGGCGAGGTAGCCGCCCGGAATCTGGCCGAGCGCGTAGGTGAAGGTCGCGGCGGCGGACAGCATCCCGGCCTGCGCGAAGCTCATGTCGAGATCCTCGCGGATGAGCGGCAGGAAGAGCGCGATGCCGCCCAGACTCAGCATGTTGAAGCCCTGGCAGAACACCACCAGGGTGACGGTGAGCGCGGCGTCGCGCCGGCGGGGAGATTCAGGAGAAGACGCCGAGAGAGACACGGTTCGGCCGGAGGGCAAAACCGGAGAGGATAACGGTTTCGCGACGAAGCGGTCGGACTGCTAGGAACTTGGCGCTTTCATCCTCCCGCGCGCCCGCTTTCGCACGGGGTCTTTCGCCGGGACGGCAGACTTCTTGCATTCGCTCGCCACCGCCTCGCGGATGATCTCGGCGAGACGCAGCGTCGCCGGGCCCGCGTGCTCGCGGTCGGCGAAGATCAGGTAGAGCTCGGCGAAGCGCTCGCCGCCTTCGCGCAAGGGCAGCGCCTTGAGCGTCCCCGCCTTGAGCTCCTCGCGGATCCTCTCCTCCGGCAAAAACGCGAAACCGTGGCCCGAGCGCGCGGCCTCGATCGAGGTCGCCAGGTTGCTCACCGTCCAGCGCTGCGTCGCCTCCATCGTCAGCGGCGTTGTGCGCCGCGGGCTCGACTCGCGCACCACCAGCTGGCGATGCGCGCGCAGGTCCCGCATCGAGAGCTTGCGCCCGAGTTTGTGAAGCGGATGATCCGGGTGCGCGGCGAGAATGAAGCGCATCCGCATCAGCGACTCGCCCATGAATCCTTGAGGAACCGTCACGAATATCGCCAGCTCCGCCTGGCTCTGCAGCAGCGCGTCGTCTCTTCCGCCGAGCACTGTTTCGATCAGCTCGACGCGCGTGTGGGGGCTCTCCGCTCCGAGGCGGGCAAGGCAGCCGAGCAGCAGCCAGGTCGGAAAAATGGTTTCCACGGCGAGGCGGATCTCCGCCTCCCAGCCCGCCGACAGCTTCTTCGCCGACTGCTCCAGCCCGGCGGCCTCCTCGAGCAGGTAGCGCGCGCGGCGGTAGAGCAGCTCGCCGGTGGTCGTGAGGGTCGCCTTGCGCCCCAGGATCTTGAAGGCCTTCACGCCGAGCAGCGATTCGAGCTTCTGCACGGCGTAGGTCACCGACGACTGGCTCTTGTGCAGGGCCCTGGCGGCCCTGGCATAGCTGCCTTCGTCGACGACCGCGAGCAGCGCGCGCCATTGGTCGAGGGTGATGCGAGGTGTCATATATCCATTAATTAGATCAACTCAAGCAATATTTTGCGCTTTTTTATCTACTTGTCCAATGATTGAATGTGCGCATGTCCGGACCGATGACACCAGGAGACGCAATGAAAAACACCATGAAGAAGGTACGCAGCATTCACCGCGGCAGCGAAGCTCATTGGGTGGGCGACGGTTTCCCGGTGCACACGGTGTTCCACTACCAGGAACTCGGCGCGCAGCTCACGCCTTTTCTGCTTCTCGATCACGCCGGGCCCGCGGATTTCGAGCCGACCGGCGAGGAGCGCGGCGTCGGCTGGCATCCGCACCGCGGGTTCGAGACCGTCACGATCGCCTATCAGGGCGAGGTCGATCACGAGGACACCGGCGGCAACCGGGGCAGCATCCGCCCGGGCGACGTGCAGTGGATGACCGCGGGCTCGGGCGTGCTGCACAAGGAAATGCACGGGCGCGACTACGCGCGCCGTGGCGGGCCCTTCGAGATGCTCCAGCTCTGGGTGAACCTCCCGGCGAAGTCGAAGATGACTGCGCCGCGCTACCAGGAGCTCCTCGCTCGCGACATTCCCGTGGCGAAGCTTCCCGGGGATGCCGGTTCTGTGAGGGTGATCGCGGGCGAATTCGAGGGCGCGACGGGGCCGGCGCGCACGTTCACGCCGATCAACCTGTTCGACCTGCGCCTGCGAGCGGGGCACCGCGTGCGCCTCGACCTTCGCGAGGGCTGGACCGCGGGTCTCTTCGTGCTGAAAGGCAAGGCTTCGGTGAACGGCGAGGCCGTGAAAGAAGGCGAGCTCGTCGTATTCGAGCGCGAAGGCGGCGAGGCCGTGATCGAGGCGGAGTCGGACGCATCGGTGTTCGTCATGAACGGGCAGCCGATCGACGAGCCGATCGTCGGTTACGGACCCTTCGTCATGAACACGCAAGGACAGATCCAGCAGGCCGTCGTCGACTACCAGAGCGGCCGGCTGGGACGGATTCCATCTTTGACACATTGAGGTGAAACATGAAAACGCTGCTCCAGATCCGATCCAGCATCTTTTCGAACGACGGCCAGTCGAGCCGGCTCGCCGAGCGCTTCATCGCCGCGTGGCGCGCGGCGAACCCAGGCGGCAGGGTGATCGTGCGCGACCTCGCGAAGGACCCCGTTCCGCACCTGGACGCCGCGCGCTTCGGCGCCTTCCTCGCGAAACCCGGGGAGCGCACGCCCGAGCAGCAGGCGGCGGTCGACTATTCGGATACGCTGATCGGCGAGCTCAAGCGCGCCGACGTCGTCGTTCTCGGGCTGCCGATGTACAACTTCGGAGTTCCCTCGACGCTCAAGGCGTATTTCGATCATATCGGCCGCGTGGGCGTGACTTTCAAATACACCGAGAAGGGGCCGGCGGGCCTCCTTACCGGGAAGAAGGTTTACGTGTTCGCCACGCGCGGCGGGATTTACGCCGGGACGCCGAACGACACTCAGACACCGTTCGTCCGCACTTTTCTTTCTTTCATCGGGATGGACGACATCGAGTTCGTCTACGCCGAGGGGCTCGCAATCAGCGAGGCGAGCAAGCAGGAGGGCATCGCGCGCGCGCAGGCTGTGATCGACGCCCTGGTGGCGCCCGAACTCGCCGCGGCGTGACGCCGGATTCGTACGCTCAGCTAACTGCGAGCGGAGCTTCGTCCATCAGGGCGATCTGCTCCTTGAGCTCGAGGATGCGGTCCTGCCAATAGCGCTGGGTGTTGAACCATGGAAACGCGGCCGGGAATGCGGGGTCGTCCCAGCGGCGTGCGATCCAGGCCGAGTAGTGGATGAGGCGCAGGGTCCGCAGGGCCTCCAGCAGGTGCAGCTCGCGCGGGTCGAACTGGTGGAAATCCTCGTAGCCGGCGAGGACGTCGGCGAGCTGCCGCGTCATCGACGCCCGGTCGCCCGATAGCAGCATCCAGAGATCCTGGATCGCCGGGCCGCTGCGGCAATCGTCGAAGTCCACGAAATGCGGCCCATCGTCGGTCCACAACACATTTCCGGCGTGGCAGTCGCCGTGCAGGCGCAGCGCGCGCACCTCGCCCGCGCGCTCGTAGCTGGTGGCGACACGCGCGAGCGCCAGGTCGGCAGCGCTTTTCCACGCGTCGAGGAGATCCGTTGGAATGAAGTCGTGCGAAAGGAGCCAGTCGCGCGGCTCGCGGCCGAAGCTCGAGGGGTCGACGACCGGCCGATCGGCGAACGGGCGCGTCGCGCCCACCGCGTGAATGCGGCCGACGAAGCGACCGATCCATTCGAGCGTTTTGCGGTCTTCGAGCTCAGGCGTGCGCCCGCCGCGGCGCGGATACACCGCGAAGCGGAAGCCTCCGAATGCGTGCAGCGTTTTCCCATTGGCCGCGAGCGGCGCGACCACCGGAATCTCGCGCTCGAGGAGCTCGAGCGTGAACGCATGCTCCTCGAGGATTTGCGCGTCAGTCCAGCGTGCGGGGCGATAGAACTTCGCGACGACCGAGGCCGGCGAGTCCGGCTTCTCTTCCGCCTCGAGCCAAACCTGGTAGACGCGGTTCTCGTAGCTGTTCAGCCCGAGCAGCCGCCCGTCGCCGGCGAAGCCGGCGGTGGCGAGCGCATCGAGCACGGTGTCCGGGGTGAGCCCCGAGTAGGGCGGTTCGGCGGGCATCGCGCCATTGTAAGGGCCGGAAAGCGAAAGTCCGCCCGAAGGCGGACTTTCGGTGAAGCGGGAAAGCCTGCTGCAGCTAGCGAGCCAGCCCGCCGCCGACCACTGCGCCGATCACCGATCCGGCTGCGATTGCGCCGGGGCGGCCGTCGCCTACGGCGCTTCCGATCGCTGCACCGGCAATCGCGCCGCCGATCGTGCCCCACGCGGGCTGCGCGTAGTACGCCGGTGCCGGGGCGGCGTAGTAATAAACAGGCGCCGGAGTGTAGTACACCGGGCCGGGGCGATACGCCGGGCGATACATCACGACGGGGTGCCGCACGAATACCGGGGGCCGCACGATGACGACCCGCTGGCCCGGGTAGGCGAAGTGCGGCCTGCCGTAGTGGGCGTGTCCGTAGAAGCTTCCGTCGTGCGCCAGCGCAGGCACGCTGGTTGCAATGGCGGAAACGGCAAGACCTGCGAGGCTCAAGAGGCGGAACGTCCTGGTTTTCATGTTCGCTCCTTTTTTACAGGATACGAACACAAGAACGGCCCGCCAGAGCGGGCTGTTGACCCCAAAACCTGTAACGGCTTGTAAGCCCCGTTTCAGCGGTTACAGGTGGGGAGATTCGCGCTGCCGATCCTGGTCAGGCGGGTTTCTGCGCCGGCCCCTTGGGTATGAATCGCAGCGCCACGCCGTTGTTGCAGTAGCGCAGGCCGGTCGGCTCGGGCCCGTCGTCGAAGATGTGGCCGTGGTGCCCGCCGCAGCGCACGCAGTGGTATTCGGTGCGTTGCATGAAGAGCTTCCGATCTACCGTGGTCGCGAACACGCCGGGTATCGTGGTGAAAAAACTCGGCCATCCGGTGCCGCTGTCGAATTTCATCGCCGAAGTGAAAAGCGGCAGGTTGCAGCCTGCGCAGACGAACACCCCCGGGCGCTTTTCGCGGTCCAGCGGGCTCGTGCCGGCCCGCTCGGTGCCTTCGTGGCGCAGCACGTCGTAGGCCGCGGGCGAAAGTCGCTTCTTCCATTCGGGATCCGGGAGCTTGAGCGGTTCAGCGCTCGCGGCCACGTCCGCTCCCTCGGCAAGCAGGGTTTTCCAGTTCTTTTGCAGGTCTTCCACTTTCACGGCTCCTTTCGCGGTTTTTTGTCCCCATCCGGCCGCACTAAAACCCGCCAGAGACAGCGCAGTCAAACCTCTCAACCACTTGCGACGATCCATATTTTTCACCTCCGTAACCTGGCAGTATAGACCGCCTTTCCGGCCGGGAATTCCGGCTTGGCCGGGGTTTGCGATCCAATACATAATGCGGGCACCATGAACGATCACGAACTCTGGCTCGCCGCCGGCGTGCGCACGCCGTTTGCGCGCGTGGACGGCCCGATTGCCCGGCTCGATGCGGTGGAGCTTTCGGTGCCGGTCATGCGGGCAATGACCGGACCGCAGTCCGCCGTGAAACCGGACCTCGTCGTCTGGGGGACGGTGATTCCGAACCTCGGCTACTCGAACATCGCGCGCGAGGTGCAGATCGAGGCGGGCCTGGACCAGACCATCCCGGCGTTTTCCACGGTGCTTGCCTGCTCGACGAGCATGGTCGCGGCTTTCGAGGCGGCAGGAATGCTCGGACACGGCGGCAAGGAGCTCGCACTTGTCGGCGGCGTGGAATGCATGAGCCGCGTGCAGATCGGGCTTTCGCAGAATTTCTCCGACTGGCTGCGGCGCTTTTCGCAGGCGCGCTCGGCAGCGCAGCGCCTTGCGCTGTTCAGGAACCTCCGGGCGCGCGACATTCGCCTGCACATTCTTGCCGTGGCCAACCGCGCCACCGGCAAGAGCATGGGCGAGCACTGCGAGGAAATGGCCAAGACCTGGAGCATCGCGCGGGATTCCCAGGACAGGATCGCGCTTGCCAGCCACGAGAAGGCGCTCGCAGGCCAGAAATCCGGATTCTTCGACGACCTGATCGTGCCCGTGGAAGGCATGTCGCGCGACGGCTTCCCGCGCGCGGACACGAACCTCGAGCGCCTGGCGAAGCTGCAGCCGGCCTTCGACAGGAAGAGCGGCAAGGGTACGATCACCGCGGGCAACTCGTCACCCCTGACCGACGGCGCGGCTGGCCTGTGGGTGGCCACCGGTGCGGGGATCAAACGCGTGCCGGGTTCCGTCCCGCGCGCACGGCTTGTCGATTGGGAGATAGCCGCGGTTGACATCTTCAAGGAAGGGCTTCTCATGGCGCCCGCGTACGCGATTCCGCGCATGCTCGCGCGAAACGGCCTCGCCTACGGCGACATCGCGCTGTGGGAGATCCACGAGGCCTTCGCCGCGCAAGTGCTGTGCAATGTCGCAGCGCTGGAGAGCGCGGATTTCCGGCGCGAGAAAGCGGGCGTGGAAGCGAACCTCGGCAAGTTTCCGTGGGAGCGGCTCAATCCGCACGGCGGCTCCGTGGCCCTGGGTCATCCGTTCGGCGCGACCGGCGCCCGCATCCTGTCGCAGGCGGTGAAGGAACTGGCCGCGATGCCCAAAGGAAGCCGCGCGGTGGTGAGCATCTGCGCGGACGGGGGGCTGGGCACCGTGGCGCTTCTCCAGGCAGAATGATGCCGGTGCACAAATGAATTCCTCAGAAAATCTCGTCGAGATCTCCGGCGTCGAGTTCTCCTACGGCCCGAGGAAGCTGCTGAAAGGACTGAGCCTCAGGATTCCGCGCGGCAAGCTCGTCGCGATCCTGGGCGCAAGCGGCTCGGGAAAATCGACGCTGCTTCGCCTGATCGGCGGCCAGGCGAAACCGGACCGCGGCACGGTGAAGGTCGCGGGCGAAACGGTCCATGAGCTCGACACGCACGCCTTGTACGCGCTGCGCCGCAAGATGGGGATGATGTTCCAGGCGGGGGGCCTTTTCACCGACATGTCGGTGTTCGAGAACATCGCCTTCCCGATGCGCGAGCACACCGAGCTCCCCGAAAGCGTGCTGCGAAGGATCGTGCTGATGAAGCTGCAAGCGGTCGGCCTGCGCGGCACGCACGCCCTGACCCCGGGCGAGCTCTCCGGGGGGATGGCGCGCCGCGTGGCGCTCGCGCGCGCGATCGCGATGGATCCGATGCTCGCGATGTACGACGAGCCCTTCGGCGGGCTCGATCCGATTTCGATCAACGTGATCGCCAATCTCATCCGTCAGCTGAATGATTCGCTCGGCGCGACTTCAATCGTGGTCAGCTACGACGTGAGCGAGGCGGTGAAGCTCGTGGATTACGTCTATGTGATCGCCGACGGCATCGTCGCGGGCGAGGGAACGCCCGACGCGATGCTCGCCTCGAAGGACCCTTACGTCTACCAGTTCATGCACGCGCAGCCCGACGGGCCGATCGCGTTTCACTATCCCGGCCGGCCGATCGGCGAGGACCTGGGGCCGAAGCGCGCCGCCCGGTAGCGCAAGCGGCGTCGTCGAACCGGCGAGGCCGCAGCGGGTGCTTCAGTGCCTGTTGAAGAGCGCGTTGAAGTAGCCGGCGCCCAGACCCAGGAAACTCACCGCGACCAGCAGCAGTATGACCGCGATCACCAGCGCGGCGGATTTGAGGGCGCTGCGCGGAGGCCGGGCCTCGCCAGCGCTCCCGGGCTTGGAAGGATCTTCGAGGTCGGCCATGTTCAGTCGACCCGGATGTTCTTGTCGCGGATGATCTTGCCCCACTTCACCGTCTCGGACCTGATCAGCTCACCGAATTGCTCGGGAGTGCTCGCGACGATCTCGGCGCTTTGCACGTCGAATTTTTCCTTCATGTCCGGGGCGGCGAGGATTCTCGCGAGCGTGCCGTTGAGCCTGTCGATGACCGGGCGCGGCGTGCCTGCCGGCGCGATCAGCCCGACCCAGGATGTCGTCTCGAAGCCCGGGTAGAAATCCGCGATCGTCGGCAAGTCGGGGAAATGCGGCGAGCGCTGCCGGCCGCTCGTGGCCAGGCCGACCAGCTTGCCCGACCGGACGTTCTGCCCGATCGCGCCGCCCGCCTGGATGAGCATCACCTGCACCGTGCCCGCGAGCAGGTCGTTGATCGCGGGCCCGCCGCCCTTGTAATGGACTGCCTCCATCTCGATTCCCGCAGTTTCCTTGAGGAGCTCGAACGCGAGGCGGCTTGATGAGGCGGGGCCCGCCGAGCCGTAGTTCAGCTTCGCGCCGTTCGCTTTCGCGTAGGCGACGAACTCGGGGACGGTCTTCACCTTGAGGCTCGGATGCACGACCAGAATCTGCGGATAGCGAGTGAGCAGCATGACCGGCGCAAAATCCTTCACCACGTCGTAGGGCAGCTCCTTGTACATGTGCGGGTTGGAGGCGAAGGTGTCGAACGTCATCATGATCGCGTAGCCGTCGGCGGGCGATTTCGCGAGCTGCGCGGTGCCCACGATGCCGCCGGAGGCGACGCGGTTCTCGACGATGAACGGCTGCCCGAGCGCCTCTGCGAGCTTGGGCGCGACCAGCCGCGCGGCGACATCGGACGCGCCCCCCGGGCTGGAAGGCACGTACACGTGCACCGGCTTCGACGGGTACTCCTGAGCCGCGCCCTGGGATGCGAGCAAGGCGGCGAGCAGGGCAAGCGCGACTCTCGGCATTCGTGACCTCCTGTGAATCACGATTTTATATAAAAGTCGTGCGAATAGATAAAGTAGGCGACAATATTCGCCCCTTTGATCGGGGCCTGGCCGTCCCCGCGGGCCTCGAACCCCGGAACCTACCCGTTCGGAGAAGCGCTCCGTGAAAAAAGCAATTTGCGTTCTTGCAGTCCTGTGGCTTTCCGCGATCGCATCCGCATTCGCCGCCGACCCCGCCGACACGATCTTCGTGAACGGCAGGATCGTCACGGTCGACGACCGTTTCACGATCGCTCAAGGCGTCGCGATCCGGGGCGAGCGCATCGTTGCCGTCGGCACCAATGCCGATGTGCTCGAGCTTCAGGGCCGCGGCACCAAGGTGATCGACCTCAAGAAGCAGACCGTGATCCCGGGGTTGATCGACAATCATGCCCACTTCATCCGCGCGCCCGAGCACGAAGAGATGCGGCTGGACGGGGTCGCTTCGCGCAAGCGGGCGCTCGAGATGCTCGCCGAGCGCGTTCGCGCAGTGAGTCCCGGCGAATGGATCGTGACGCTCGGAGGCTGGTCGGAGGAGCAGTTCACCGACGACCCGCGCGGGTTTCCGCTCGAAGAGCTCGACCGGATCGCGCCCGCCAACCCGGTGGTGCTGCAAGCCGTGTACAACCACAGCTATCTCAATACCTCCGCGCTCAAGGCAGCCGGGATCGACGCAGCTACACCCGACCCGCGCGGCGGCAGCATCGAGAAGGACGCGGGCGGCAATCCGACCGGTGTCGTGCGGGGCGCGGGCGGGGTCGCATTCGCGGCGGCGAAGATTCCGCTGCCCGACAGGGAACAGTGGCTCGCGAACGTGCGCAGGTTCGTCGCCAGGCTGAACGCGATGGGCATCACCGCCTGGTACGACGCGGGCGGGCGCGGGATGACAGAAAAGCACTACGATCCCTACAAAACCCTCGCCGATCGCGGCGAGCTGAACGCGCGCGCGTTCTGGACCACGATCCGCCAGCCGGCGACGCCCGTGGAAGTCGGCAAGGTGCTCGCCGAGATCCAGCAGCACACGCCGTTTCAGGGCAGCGACTATTTCGAAAATATCGGCTGGGGCGAGTCCGTCTATCAGCCCGCTACGACCAACCTGCTGCGCAACGATTTCGTCGTCAGGCCCGAGGACATGCGCGAAGTGCGCCGCATCGCGCAAGCGCTCGCCGAGGGCGGCATGTTCCTGAACGCCCACGTCGAGATGGAAAACGCGATCGATGCGTATCTCGCCGAGTTCGAAGCGATCAACAGGGTCGAGCCGATCAAGGGCCTGCGCTGGGTGTTCTCCCACCTCGACCAGGTGACCGACACGCAGCTCTTGCGCATGAAGCGGCTCGGCATGTACGCGGGACTGCACAGCCGGCCGCTCATCCAGGGCGCGCTGATGCACAAAGTGCACGGCGAGCGCGCGTGGGACATGCCCCCTTTCAGGCGCGTACAGGCGAGCGGGATCGTCTGGGGGCTCGGGTCCGATGCCACCGCCGTGACGACCTCCAGCCCCTTTTACACGCTCTGGTTCGCTGTGACCGGGCGCATGGTCGGCGGGCGCCAGGTGAACCGCCAGAAAGTCTCGCGCGAGGAGGCGCTGATCGCGCACACGCGCAGCAACGCGCGCTTCATCTTCCAGGAAAACAATCTCGGTTCGATCCAGCCAGGAAAATACGCGGACCTGGTAGTGCTCGACCGCGACTATTTCGCGGTGCCCGCAATACAGATCAAGGACATCAAACCCATCATGACCCTGGTCGGCGGAAAAATCGTCCATCGGGCCGCGGGAAACTAGCACTCGCCGCGCGGGCCCGGGACCGGTGACGGCAACCCCATCGTGAACGCAGGAATCGGGACGCCGGTCCTCCGGAAGGAGGACGCACGCCTCCTCACCGGCAACGGCCGCTTCAGCGACGACCTCGACCTTCCCGGCCAGGCGTACGCAGCCATGGTGCGCTCGCCGCACGCGCATGCGCGCATCGCGGGAATCGACCCGGCGCAAGCGCTCGCCGCGCCCGGCGTCCTCGCCGTGCTCACCGGCGCGGATTTCCTGCGGGACGGACTGAAATCCATTCCCCACCGGCCGTTTTCGCTGAGCCCGCCCGACATCCGTCTGGCGAACCGCGACGGCTCGGAGATTTTCATCGCGCCGCACTTTCCCCTGCCCGCGGACAAGGCGCGATTCGCCGGCGAGGCCGTCGCCATGGTCGTGGCCGAGTCGGTTCAGGCGGCCAAGGACGCTGCGGAGCTCGTGCGCATCGACTACGAGGCGCTGCCTTCTGTAACGAACGCCGGGGCGGCGACGCGAACCGGTTCACCGCTGTTGTGGGAAGAAAGAGACTCCAATGTAAGCATCGATGCGGATGTGGGCGATCCAGTCGCGACCGAAGCGGCCTTCGCCCGCGCCGCTCACGTGGTGCGGCTGGAGACCTGGGTGCAGCGTGTGACCGGCGTACCGATGGAGCCGCGCGCCGCAGTCGGTGTTTATGATCCGGCAGGGCGGTGCTATACGCTGCACGCGGGCAGCGGCGGGGTCGTGCGGCAGAAGCGGGAGCTCGCGTGGATTCTCGGCGTTGATGAAGCAGCCGTGCGCGTCGTCTCGCACGACGTCGGCGGCAACTTCGGCACGAAGAACAGTTTCTTTCCGGAGTTCGCGCTGGTGGTTTGGGCGGCGAAGCGCCTCGGCCGCCCGGTGAAATGGACTTGCGAGCGCCACGAGGCCTTTCTTTCCGACTATCAGGGACGCGACCTCACGGCCGCGGCCGAGCTTGCCCTCGACGCGCGGGGGAATTTCCTCGCGCTGCGCTCATCCAACCTGAGCAACGCCGGGGCGCATTCCGCATCTCACGTACCGCTTTCCAAGGGCGCTTCGATCATGACGAGCGTGTACCGGATTCCCGCCGCGCATGTCCGCGCCCGCGCCGTCCTCACCCACACACCGCCCACGACGCCCTACCGCAGCGCGGGCAGGCCCGAGGCGATCTTCGTCCTCGAGCGGCTGATCGACCTCGCGGCGCTGCATCACGGTTTCGACCGGGTCGAGCTGCGGCGGCGCAATCTGATCCCGGAATCGGCGATGCCTTTTGCGAATCCGCTCGGCATCACCTACGACAGCGGCGCGTACGAAAAGGCGATGTCCGCGGCGCTCGCGCTCGGCGACTGGAACGGTTTTCCCGCGCGGCGCGATGCAGCGCGCAGGCGCGGGCGTTTGCGCGGCATCGGGCTGGCCAACTACGTGGAGGTGACCTCGGGCTTTCCCACCGAGCGAGTTGAGATCACGGTGCGGCCGGAAGGCCGCGTCGACGCGGTGATCGGAACGCTCTCGAGCGGCCAGGGCCACGAGACCAGCTTCGCGCAGTTGCTGGTCGAATGGCTCGGCGTTCCTTTCGAGTGCGTGCGGCTCATCACTGGCGACACGGACGTGGTTTCCGAGGGCGGCGGGTCGCACTCGGGCCGGTCGATGCGCCTTGCCAGCATCGTCATAAGCAAGGCCTCGGAAGCCGTAGTCGCAAAAGGAAAAGAGATTGCCGCGCATGTCCTCGAAGCGG
>Ga0193699_10000480_pt1 | contig 17108 bp, 16 predicted proteins | sample L3c2metaG_FD_160095 | JGI IMG/M metagenome (GOLD analysis project Ga0193699, IMG submission 160095) | Soil microbial communities from a riparian zone of the East river system, Colorado, United States - L3c2 | ecosystem: Environmental > Terrestrial > Soil > Riparian zone | place: USA: East...
CTCGGTGCTTGGAGCCTCCGCAAATGGAACAAGAATTGATCTTAGGATTGCCGTCGATAAAATAAGTCCTCACGTTAAAGTTAATCTGAGCATGCCTCCTAGCAAACCGCCCGCCCCCGGCCCAAAAGCCCTTGGTAAAGAATCGCCGCAACCGCGCGGCAATTTTCGCCATCGCTATGACGAACTCGAAGCCAAGCGCGCCGAATTGGTCGCGCGGCTGGCGCTGCTCCGCGGCTCGCAAAAGCATCCCGGCTATAAGCGCGCGCTGACGCTACTCAACGACACCTTCCGTAAAGCGAAATTGGCGCAACGCCTCGCTGTGCTGCAGGCCGCGTCCTGGCTGATCGACATCCTCGAACAGCTCACATCGATGGTGTGAAGCGGCACCGCTTTCCGCAGATTTTGTCTGCAAAAATTGTTCTTTATTCAGTGCCTTATACATCAGGCATACGACTTTCGGCGTAAGACCCGAGTCGCACAGACGGAGCCGTCCTACGCAGCGTATCGCTAAGGCGGGGACGCTGGTAACGAACAGGTGATTCCCCCAATAAGAACCAAACAAACGTACAAAAAATGGGGAAATGCCTATGTCTACAATCGCTGCAGCCGCGCCACGCGCGGGCGGAATGACAAAAGACGAACGCTTCGTCATCTTCGCATCGTCACTCGGCACCGTGTTCGAGTGGTACGACTTCTACCTTTTCGGCTCGCTCGCCGCGATCATCGGCTCACAATTTTTTGGCGTGATCGACCCAGCAACCAACCAACCGATGTTCAACCAGGCGACGCGCGACATCTTCGCGCTTCTGGCCTTCGCCGCCGGCTTCATCGTTCGTCCGTTCGGCGCGATCGTGTTCGGGCGCGTCGGCGATATCGTCGGCCGCAAGTACACGTTCCTCGTCACGATCCTCATCATGGGCCTGTCGACCTTCATCGTCGGCTTGCTACCGAGTGCGGCCTCGATCGGCCTCGCGGCTCCGATCATTCTGATCGGCCTGCGCCTGCTGCAGGGTCTCGCTCTCGGTGGCGAATACGGCGGGGCAGCGACGTACGTCGCCGAGCATTCGCCGATGGGCAAGCGCGGCTACTACACCTCGTACATTCAGACCACAGCGACACTTGGCCTGTTCCTCTCCCTGCTGGTGATTTTGTTCACCCGCACGATCCTCGGTGAGCCAGCATTTGCTGCCTGGGGCTGGCGCATTCCGTTCTTGATGTCGGTCATTCTGCTCGCCGTATCCGTCATGATCCGGTTGAAGTTGAATGAGTCGCCCGTGTTCCAGAAGATGAAGGACGAAGGCAAAGGCTCGAAAGCGCCGTTGACCGAAGCCTTCGCCAACTGGAGCAACGCCAAGATCGTCTTGATCGCCTTGCTCGGCGGCGTGATGGGTCAGGGCGTGGTCTGGTACACCGGCCAATTCTACGCGCTGTTCTTCATGCAATCGATCCTCAAGGTCGACGGCTACACCGCCAACCTGCTGATCGCCTGGTCGTTGCTCTTGGGCACCGGCGGCTTCATCGTGTTCGGCGCACTGTCCGACAAGATCGGCCGCAAGCCGATCATCCTCGGCGGCTGCCTGATCGCGGCGCTGACCTTCTTCCCGATCTTCAAGATGATCACCACCAACGCCAACCCGGCGCTGGAAAAGGCCATCGAGACGGTCAAGGTTGAAGTTGTTTCGGATCCCGCACTCTGCGGCGATCTGTTCAACCCGGTCGGCACCCGCGTGTTCACGGCCCCGTGCGACACGGCCCGCGCTTTCCTGGCCCTCCAATCGGTCAAGTACTCGACCAGCTATGGTGCGGCAGGCTCCGGCGTGAAGATCGTCGTCAATGGCAAGGACGTGCCCTACACCGCGGCTGCGGCTTCGAATCCGCAGGTTCTGGCAGCGGTGCAGGCGGCGGGCTATCCGAAAGCCGGTGATGCGCAGATCGTGAAGATGGCGCATCCGTTCGATATCTTCAGGGCGCAGCCGGCGGCGATCATCGGCCTGCTGCTGGTCCTGGTGATCTTCGTGACGATGGTCTACGGCCCGATCGCAGCCATGTTGGTGGAACTGTTCCCCACCCGCATCCGCTACACCTCAATGTCGCTGCCGTATCACATCGGTAACGGCTGGTTCGGTGGCCTGCTTCCCGCCACCGCCTTCGCGATCGTGGCCTCGACCGGCGATATCTACGCCGGCCTTTGGTACCCGGTCATCTTCGCGGCCATCACGGTCGTCGTCGGGTTCTTCTTCCTGCCCGAGACCAAGGATCGCGACATCCACTAGTAGACAACGCGGCTCCGGGTCGCCGGCAACCGTTTTGCAAACGTCAAACGCCTCGCAGCAATGCGGGGCGTTTTTTTGTGGGCTAGGCGGCGGATCCGGCACGAAAGCTGGCTTGTGGCGGGTCGGCGACGCTGGTAGCTCTCACCGCGAAAGCCTAGAGCGCCGGGTTAGCTCAGCGGTAGAGCAATGGTTTTGTAAACCAGAGGTCGGGGGTTCAATCCCCTCACCCGGCACCACGGTTCTTCGCAGGTCCACGGGCTAGAAAATATACTCAAAAGTCGCGTATTTCGGGCCGACTTGGACCTTGTTTTGGTTGTGAAGTGTGCCAAACTGGGCTCGTTACTCGTAATACCTCGGAGATCTAGCATGCCTCAGGGCACCGTAAAGTGGTTCAATCCGACGAAGGGCTATGGCTTTATCCAGCCCCAAGAAGGCGGGAAGGATGTGTTCGTACACATCTCGGCGGTCGAACGCGCCGGACTTAGCACGCTGAACGAAGGTCAGACCGTTCAGTTCGAACTCGTCGAGAACCGCGGCAAAACGTCCGCGGAGAACCTCAAGGTTAAGTAACCTCGTCGCCCGAGGCTGCTTTTCGGCTTGTTGTTTGTCTTGAACTGGCGCTGCCGAGCATTGGCCCGGCGGCTTTAGTGCGCACAATAATGCGCGCTTTTTTTAATGCATCGTTTGCTGCGCGCACTCTTCGCGCGCGTTTGCTTTTTGCGCGTTAGCGCGTCAGCGTTTCCAACTCTGGAAATGGCGCGAAGGCCGCGTCCTTGCAGAACGGCTGCACTTCCCGCGGCACGTCGAAGAAACGGTCGAGCTTGCCCGACACGTAAACCGCGACACCATCTTTCGGCCCCGAGTATCGGCCGTCTCTGCGTTCGTTGTAGCGCACGCACGTCATGTAGCGCTCGCCCGGCCCGACATCCTTGAGCACCGGGGCCGACACCGCCGCGCTGCGCACGCCGCTCGGCTCATTGAGATAGGTGCGAAGGAAGGCGAGCAGATCGCGCCGATAGCCTTGCGGGTAGACGTTCTCCGCATCCCACCGCGCCTTGAGCTCGGCTTTGCTGGGGCCAATGTCATCGCTGGCGCAACCGCCCAGCGCGAGCGCCGCCATAGCCACGATCCCCCACCCCCAGTTCCGCATCCTTATCCCCGAATCCACCTTCGCCGCCATACCGATCATAGCGGCTTGCGCCCCGGGAGCCAGAGACAGGGCGCGCGCAATGATTGTATGCTCGGCCAAAATAAAAGACGGGAGGGAAACATGAAGCTTACACGACGTACAATCGTCCTTGGCGCCATGACGGTGCCGTTCGCCGCCCACGCGCAGTCGTCTTCGCAATCGTCTTGGCCGCCGGCCAACATCAGAATGGTTGTCGCCTATCCGCCGGGCGGATCGACCGACGCCATCATGCGGCTAGTTCAGGCGCCGCTTCAGGAGCGGCTCGGCACCACCATCATCATCGAAAACAGAGCGGGCGCATCCGGCAGCGTCGGCACCGGCGCAGTGGTGAAATCGCCGCCAGACGGCGCGACCTGGCTGGCCGTGTTCGACAACCACGCCGCCAATCCCTTCGTGTTCCCGAACCTGCCTTACGACAGCGAGAAGGACCTCGATCCGGTATTGCTGATCGGCACCGCGCCTTATCTGATCGCGACGGCAAGCAGCAAGCCGTACAAATCGCTGGCGGATGTTATCGCGGCGGCCAAGCAAAAACCTGGAGCCATCAGCTACGCTTCGGTCGGGAGCGGCAGCGTTGGCCACCTGGCGATGGCGCTGCTGTCTGACCGCGCTGGCGTCAAACTGGTGCACGTTCCCTATCGCGGCGGCGGCCCAGCGATGACCGACGCGCTCGGCGGCCACGTCGATCTCCTCGTCGGCAGCACCGCGCTGTCGATGCCGCAGGTCAACACCGGCGGCCTTCGTGCCCTCGCCCAGACCGGCAAGACGCGCAATCAGTTCCTGGTCAATGTGCCGACCGTGAGCGAGAGCGGCTTCCCGGATTTCGAAGCCTATGCCTGGTGGGGCATCTTCGCGCCCGCGGGCACGCCCAAGCCTGCCATCGAGCGCATGAGCAGAGAGATGACGACGTGTCTGCGCGAAGATCGCATCGCCAAGCAACTGATCGAAACCCAGCAGGTGACGCTGACACTCGGCGGCCCCGACGTGTTGCGAAGTTTCGTCTCCAGCCAGATGAAGGTCTGGGGCAAGGTCGTCAAAGACAACGACATCAAGGGGGACTAGCAGCGGCGGCGCGGTGTTAAAACCAACGATGCTAAGCCGTCGCTCAGTTCTCGTGGGATCCGCCGCCGCCGCGACGACCGTCGCCCTGCCCGCAGCGGCGAGCGCGCCGTTCACCGCCGGCCAAGGTCCGGGCGTTTACCGGACCAAGCTCGGCGCCTTCCAGATCACGTCACTCGACGATGGCACTTGGTTCCTGCCGATCGACGGCAAGTTCGTACGCAACGCTAGCAGCGCCGAGGTCGACCGCGCGCTACGCGCCGCGTTCCTGCCGCCGCGCATTCTGCCGATCACCTTCACCGTGCTGCTCGTGAACACAGGTTCGAAGCTGGTGCTGATCGACACCGGCACCGCCGGTCAGGTCGCCGATACCGCGGGCGTCATGCTCGCCAATCTCGCGGCCGCCGGCGTCACGCCCGACAAGATCGATACAATCTTGATTTCGCATTTCCATCCCGACCATATCGACGGCATCAAGACCAAGGATGGCGACAAGGTTTTTGCCAATGCCGAGATCTGGGTGCCGGAGCCGGAATGGGCCTGCTGGATGAACGGCGCCAACATGGCCGTCGCGCCGAAACCGGTCGTAAAATATTTTCTCAACGCACGGCGGATTTTCGGCGACATCGCCAAGGACGTGCAGCGGTTCAAGCCCGGCGCGGAACTCGTGCCCGGTATCACGTCGATTCCGGCCTACGGCCACACGCCCGGCCATACCGCCTTCGCCATCCACTCCGGCAACCAGTCGATGCTGGCGATGAGCGACACGGTGCGCAATCCCTATCTGTTCGCGCGCCATCCGGATTGGCAGCCGCTCTTCGACATGGACGGGCCGCTGGCGGCCAAGACGCGCCGGCGCATGCTCGACCGCGCCGCGGCCGACCGCATGCTGGTCGAGGCCTATCACTTCCCATTCCCGGCCTGCGGTCACATGGTCAGGCGTGGCGGAGGCTACGAGCTGGTGCCGGTGGAATGGCATCCGCTGTAGCGACTTTTGACCAAAAATTTCAACGCTATGTCCGGTCCTGGATTGTCCGGCCCGCCCGAATCGGCGAATGATTTTGCCCGTTGAGATTGAATCGGCGTGTAATTCTACGGGCCGAAAATGGCTGATACCGAACCGCGATTTGAAGCCAGACCCAGTCCTCAGTTCGGACAGAACTGGTGCGTCTACGTGACCTGGCCTTCGGGGAAAAAAGATACCCTCAGTGGCTTTGAGACCCAGCATCAGGCGCTGCTGTGGATCAAAAACAATTCCGCGAATTGGGTCGTCGAACAGATCCTGCGCGATTAAACTTAAATACGGCCCAGGGATTGGCGCGACCGGCGTTCGCCGGCCGCGCCGTTTTTTAGAACGTGGCGCCGGCCTTCGCCATGAAGGTGCGGCCGGGCAACGGATAGGCGTTGTAACGGCCGAAGGTCGCCGAGCTCGCCACCGCGTAGTCGAAGTATTCGACATTGAACAAGTTCTGCACCGAAACCGACCAAAAGAAGTTTTGCACCGCGCCGCCGAGTCGAAGGTCGACAGTGGTGTGGGCGGGAATCATCGGCTGGAAATTCGCCTGGTCATTGTCCATGCGCCGTTCGCCGGCGTAGCGCAGCACCGCGTCGAATACCGCGTACTTCTGATAGATGTCCCACGAAAGCCCGACATTGCCGGTCCACTTCGAGACCAGCGGCACGTCATTGCCGGCGTAAATACCCTCACGGAACGTGGCGCGGGTATAGCTCACGCCCCCCTTGAGCCGCAGCACGTCGCTGAGCGGCAACGTGGCGCTGTTTTCCACGCCCATTCGGCGGGTCGGATCGAGGTTGATGTTGGCGCCGATCGGCGGAAACGGAATGAACAGGAGTTCGTTCTCGAGGTTCATCGCGTAAACGCTGCTCTGCCACTCCAGCATGCCGAGCCGGCCCCGCGCACCGCCTTCGATCTCCTGCGAGGTCTGGGTCTTCAGGTTGAAGTCGACCGGGAATGCATTGACGCCGATGCGCTCGTCCACGTTCGGCGTGCGAAAGCTGCGCGCGACGTGTCCGAACACCGCGATCTCCGGCGAGAACCGGTGCTCGAAGCCGAGATTGAGGGCGTGGTTGACTTCGGTTCTATCGAGCGGCGTTGCCTGCGTCTCGAACGCGGCCCCCGGTGCAGTTGCGTCAAGGCGATCACGCGCGCTGAGACGCGTTTGCTGCATGCGGGCACCCCACGACACGTCCGTGGTCGGCAAGACGCTCGTCGTCTGTTGCCAATAGACGCCCAGCGACTGCTGGGTGAGATTGTAGGTGTGGAACGGTGGGTCGTTGATGGCGACGCTGCGCTTGGCCTCGATATCGGAAGTGTAAACGTCGACGCCGGTGGTGACCTTTGTCGGCATCCCGATCACCTGCCCGTCGATGATCGCTCGCGGCGTAAACGACGCCGTCGTCAACACGCGCTTGTCCGAGGCGTCGGAGCCGAACAGAGACGAAAACACCGTCTGGTCCTTGCGACGCAGATTGCCGTCGAGGATCAGTTCGAAGCCCGGCGCGATAATACGCGACACACCGAGCGTGAGCCCTCCGGCTTGCTTGGTCGAATAGGCATTCGGCGTGGTGGCGCCCCGCCGGTCGGTGACAAGTTCGTTTATGCCCGCGGCCTGATCGACCAGGCGCGCGCCCGGCAGGCCGAGATGCTGGTCTTCGCCCGTCATATTGATCCAGGCGCTGCCTTGGTCGCCGGTATAACGCAGATCGCCGACACCGTTGCGCTGGCGTACATAGTCGTTGACGCGATAACCGTCGGAATTGACCGCGTTGCCCGCCACCGCGACCGAGAACGGTCCGTGCGACGTGGACGCGTTACCGTTGATTTCTTTCTGATTGAACGAGCCGAAACCTGCTTCGATGCGGCCTGTGAGCGGTTTGCCGACACCGGTCTTGGTGATGATGTTGATGACGCCGCCGACCGCGCCGTCGCCGTACAGTACCGCGCCGGCGTTGCCGCGGGTAATCTCGATGCGCTCGATGCTGTCGCGCGGAATGGAGCTGAGGTCGAAACCGATGGAATCGAAGTCGGCCATTCGGCGTCCATTGACCAGGATCAAGGTATTGGCTGGCGCCGTGGCGCCGAAGCCGCGCATGTCCACCGTCGTGCCGACACCATTCTTGCCGCCAGATGTACTCCAGGTCTGGATGCCGACTTCCTGCGACAGTACATCTTGAATCGTGGTACCAGGCGAACGCCGGATATCTTCGGCGGTGATCACGCTGGTCGATGCACCGGCGATGCCGGCGCCGGTACGGCTCGCCCAGACATCGAGGACTGGCAGCACGGTGCTTTGCGCGTGAGCCGCGGTCGTGAGGCCCGCGAGCGCCAGCAAGGCGCCGCAGACAGTAAGTTTCGATCCCATATCGCAACATTCCTTCGTTTGCGCTCAGCAAGGCTGAGCGCATCGGGTGAGACAAAATCCGATGCGAAGGACAGGCAAACGCCGACGGCACACTTGCACGTAACGTTCAACCTGCTCGATGTCGTTTGAGGTCTAACTCACGCGGCCATCGCACCGGCATTGACGTCACCGCTGCGAAAGCGCGCTCCGTATGGACCTCCCGTCCACCGGTTGGGTGACTGCGCTGGCAGGTTTCCTGGCTCGCGGGTCGTTGCTCAGTTGCGTCCGGCCTTCCCAGTTTCCCAGTGGCCGTATGGACGCGGGCTCGCCGCTTACAGTTGCGGGGGCAGCCACCGACGCCTGCGAATTCAATGACGAACGCGCAGAAATCTGTGTTCCCTCTTTCGTCTCCGGAGCGATCCGGAGAACCAGCACGGTTTAAAATGTGTCTGGAACGCGGCAACGAGTCAAGCGCCGGACATTCCGGCGCCTGCTCGTCCCGCATTTTCGTTTGTGTACGGCCGCGTTAGCCGGCGATCTTGTGCTTCACCGGCTGATGGAAGCGCTTCACCTGCTTGACGTGCTTGACGTGCTTGAAGTGCTTCACGTGCTTGACGCGCACATGGTGCTGGACGTGTGTGCGGTGATGCTTGACGATCGTCACGTGCTTGCGCGCCGGGGTGGTGACGGCGCCGGTCTCCTTGATCTTCGCGCCGGTGGTGAAGGCCGGCTTGGCGGCCGGGGCGTTTGCCGCCGGAGCGGTGCCCTGCGCGAAGGCGGAGCCTGCGATCAAGCTCGCCGCGATGGCGGCGGCCGCGAGTTTCCTCAACATGGTGTTTGTCCTTCAATTCGGGTTGCCGCGAACCCGTGGGGTTTTTCGGCCGACCGGCATTGCCGATCGTTGACCGTCACCTTGCGCTCGAGCCCCTGAAGCCGTTCTGAAGCCTGCTGTTATCCGCCGTTCAAACACCCGCCGGCGCGGTGGTGGAATCCAGGCTGGATAAAGGCGGGGAAATCGGCGTCCCGCGGGAATAGTGCCCGATCACGGATTGTTTTTCACTCGGAGCCGGAATTCGACGTAACCTTGCCCGACGCCACCCAGGAGAGGTCCATGAGCCTGAACAAAGCGATTCGCCGCGCCACTGTGTTCGCCGCCGCCGCCTTGCTCGTCACCGCCGTCAGCATCAAGCCTGTCGCGGTCTACGCCATGGGTAGCGAAACGCCGCCACCGGCCGATGACAGCAAGAAGAAAAAGAAAGACAACAAGGCGATCGAGCAGCAGGAGCAGCAACTCGCTCACGAGAAATTCCTGCGCGGCTATCGCGCGGCGCGCGACGCGATCCTCGCCGGCGATTACAAAGGTGGCATCGCCGCCATGCACGCGCTCGGCCAAGACGAGCACCCGGACGTCGCCAACTACATCGGCTACGCCAACCGCAAGCTGGGCAATTACGACCAGTCGAAGGTCTGGTACGAAAAGGCGCTCGCGTCCAATCCCGATCACGTGCGCACCTGGTCCTATTACGGCATGTGGCACATGGAGCAGGGCAACCGACTCAAGGCCCAAGACTATCTCGCTAAGGTGAATGCGCTGTGCGGCAACGAGTCGTGTCAGGAATTCAAACAGCTCAAGGCCGTCATCGACGGAACCGCGAGCTACTAACTGCGTTTTGATTTCAGGTGATTGGTATGCCCGGCTTCGCGCCGGGCACTTTTTTGTACGCCGCAAAACATTCCCTCCGGATGGGCACTTACGCGTGATGGAACATTCGCTCTACACAACCGTTATCGGTGCGTGGTTCCGCATTCACAATTCAACGACAATATCGAGAGGAAATAGAATATGAAAATCCGCACACTCGCTATCGCCACCGCACTGATCGCCACCAGCGGCTTTGCCTACGCCCAGAACACTACGACGCCGGCCGATCAGACACGCCCCGGTTTGCAGGGCGATGACTCGTCCAAGGCGAAGGACACGACGGCCAATAAGGGCGCCGGCAACGTCAAAGGCACGATGGCCCCGGCCACCACCGGCGCGGGCACCTCGCCGCTGAAGGACACTTCGGAAAAGAATGTCAGCCCGGCTTCGCCGAAGGCAGGCGAGAAGCAGGAGAAGTAGTACGCGGCCGCTTTTGGTTGCTTGTGACGATCATGCCCGGCTTCGCGCCGGGCATGATGCTATTTGGAGTCCGTCTCCTGCATGAGCCACGCTTCGTAGGCCGGCTCGACCCTGTCGACCGGCAGAACCATAATCGACGGCGTTGTCCAGGGATGCCGTTGTTTGACGGCGGCGCCGACCCGATCCGCCAGCGACGCGCGGGTCTTGACGATCATCACCGCCTCCTCGGCCCGCTCGATTTTCCCCTCCCACCAATAGTGCGAGATCATACCCGGGACGATATTGACGCAGGCCGCCAGCCTTGCCTCGACAAGGCCGCGGCCCGCCTGCTCCGCCTCGACAATCGAGGGCCAGGTCGTATACACGAGCACCGCGCGTTCCATTGGCAGGCCCCTTTTCCATTCAAAAGCGCGTTTAAGAGTCGATTATGAGCCCCTTGGCCCAGAATATTAAGCGCATTGCCTTCGTCGCCAGTTCGACGCCCGAGGCGCGCGAAGCCTGCGCGCTGCTGCAAAAGCGCTACGGCAACGCCGAACCGGCCGAGGCCGACGTCATCGTGGCGCTGGGCGGCGACGGCCTGATGCTGCAGACGCTGCATAAGTTCATGAATTCCGGCAAGCCGATCTACGGCATGCACCGCGGCACCGTCGGCTTCCTGATGAATGAGTTCGTCGTCGACGGCCTGATCGAGCGTATCGCTGCGGCGCACACAACCGTCATCCATCCGCTGGCGATGCAGGCCTTTGATGTCGGCGGCAAAAGTTACGAGCGCCGCGCCATCAACGAAGTGTCGCTGTTCCGTCAAAGCGCGCAGGCCGCGCATCTGCGCATTCTGGTTGACGGCCAGGAGCGCCTCGCCGAACTGGTGGCTGACGGTGTGCTGGTGGCGACGCCCGCCGGCTCGACCGCTTATAATCTGTCGGTGCAAGGCACGATCATCCCGATCCACGCGCCGTTGCTTGCGCTCACTTCCATCAGCCCGTTCCGGCCGCGGCGCTGGCGCGGCGCGCTACTGCCGGACAAGGCCAAGGTCACCATCGAAATCCAGGAAGCCGCGAAGCGACCGGTGGCCGCGGTCGCCGACAACGATGAAGTGCGCTCGGTGCGCAGCGTCGACATCAGCATGGACCACAGCATCTCGCTCAACATGCTGTTCGATCCGGGGCACAATCTCGACGAACGGATCCTGCGCGAGCAATTCGGGTTTTGACTTTTCACGTGAGTGCGGCATGACTCAATTCGATTTCTCGGTGAACGGCAAAGCGGTCAGCGTATCGGTCGACAACGAAGCGACGCCATTGCTCAATGTGTTGCGCAACGAGCTCGGCTTGGTGGGCACGCGTTTCGGCTGCGGCCTCGAACAGTGCGGCTGCTGCATGGTGCTGGTTGACGACGCGCCGGTGAAATCCTGCAACCGCGAAGTCTCGACGATGGCCGGCAAGACCGTCACCACCGTCGAAGGCCTCGGCAGCGCGGCGCACCCTCACCCGCTGCAACAGGCTTTCATCGACGAGCAGGCCGGCCAGTGCGGCTACTGCCTCGCCGGTATTCTGATTTCCGCCAAGGCGCTGCTGGAGAAAAATCCGTCGCCAACGCGCAAGGAGATCGCCTTGGCGCTCGACGGCAATATCTGCCGTTGTGGTTCGCACAACCGCATCATGCGTGCGGTCGAAAAAGCCGCCGCCGTGATGAGGGCCGCCTCATGAACGCGCCCGTGCTGCCTGGGACACTGAACGACAATCCCGTGCTTGAGCGCTGGGTGACGTTTCCAGCGCCCGGCACAATCACCGTCAACACCGGCCGCGTCGAGCTCGGCCAGGGTGTGCTCACGGCCATGCAGCAGGTCGCGGCCGACGAGCTTTTCGTTTCGATGTCGCGCGTCACCGTTCATTCCGGCGACACCATCGAGGCGCCGAACGAGGGCTACACGGCCGGCTCGCAGTCGATCCAGACCGGCGCGGTCGCCCTGCGGCAAGCCTGCGCCGACGTGCGTGCGCTTTTTCTCGCTCAAGCGGCGGCTATCATCGGCTGCAAGGCGAGCGAGCTCGGCATCCGTGACGGTAGTATCGTCCGTAACGGCTTATCGACCGGGCAGGACTATTGGACGCTCGCCGGCGCCATCGACCTTTCCGCCAAGGCCACCGGCACCGGCGCGCGCAAGGCCGTCGCCGATTTCATGACCATCGGTCATGAAGCGCCGCGGCTCGACCTGCCGGCCAAGATTTTCGGCGACGCCGCCTTCATCCACGACATGAAACTCGACGGCATGGTGCATGCCCGCGTCGTGCGCCAGCCGAACCGCGGCGCCACCATCGGCGCCATTGACGAGGCCGCGATCAAACGCGCCGCCAAAGGCCCGGTCGAATTCATCAAGAACGGCAATTTCCTCGCCATCGTCGGCGACAACGAAACCGCCGTCGATCTCGCCGGCGCCGCCGCGGTCAATCACGTCTCCTGGCAGAACGTCGAGCGGCCGACGCCGCTCCAGCAAGAAGCCAACTGGCTGTTGCAACAGCCGACGGTCGACCGCGTGCTCGGCTCGCCCGAGCCCGCCGACCCGCAAGGCCGCGAGCGCTTCGAGCGCACCTTCACCCGCGGCTTCGTCGCGCATGCCTCGATCTCGCCGTCCTGCGGGCTCGCCCTTTACAAGGACGGCGTGATGACGGTCTGGACCCATTGCCAGGGCGTATTCCCGTTGCGCGCGGCGCTGGCGCGGACGCTCAAGCTCGAGCCGTCGGCCATCGTCGTGAACCACGTGCAGGGCTCCGGCTGTTACGGCCATAACGGCGCCGACGATGCCGCGGCCGACGCCGCGATCATCGCGATGCAAAAGCCGGGCACCCCGGTGCGCGTGCGCTGGCGCCGTGAAGAGGAGTTCGTCTACGAGCCGAAAAGCCCGTCGATGGTGGTCAAGGTTCGCGCGCTGCTCGATGCCGCCGGCAAGCCCGCCGACTGGACCGCGGAAATCTGGAGCGGCAATCACAACGGCCGGCCCGGCGGCGGCAGTTCGCTGCTCGGCGAAGAGGCCCTGCCCGGCTACGTAGCCCCGCCGCCCGCCGGCGAAGTGCCGGAAGCCGCCGGCGGCGGCGCGACACGCAACGCCGAGCCACTCTACGACATTGCGGACAAACGCATCGTCCACCACAAGATCGTCGAACAGCCGGTGCGCGTCTCGGCGCTGCGCGGCCTCGGCGCCACGGCCAACGTGTTCGCGCTGGAGTGCTGCATCGACGAACTGGCCGAGCGCGTGGGCCAAGATCCGCTCGCGTATCGTTTGTCGATAACCTCCGATCCCCGCGCCCGCGCGGTGATCGAGAAAGCCGCCGCGATGGCGAACTGGGATCCGAAAGCGCCCGGCGGCGAAGGCCACGGCCGCGGCTTCGCCTTCGCCCGCTACAAGAACAAGGCCGCCTATTGCGCCGTCGTGGTAGAACTCGACGTCGAGGAGGCGATCAGCCTGCGCCATGTCTGGTGCGCCACCGATGCCGGCCTCGTCGTCAGCCCCGACGGCGTCCTCAATCAGCTCGAAGGCGGCATCATCCAGGCCGCAAGTTGGGTGCTCAAGGAACAGGTTCGCTTCGACAACGACGCGCCGACCGGCCCGAGCCCGTTCGATTGGGAAACCTACCCGGTGCTGAAATTCAGCGAGGTGCCGGAAATCACCATCGTGCTGCTCAATACCAAAGACGAAGTTCCCCTCGGCGTCGGTGAAGTCACCGGCGGCCCGGTGGCGGCGGCGATCGGCAACGCCGTATCGCATGCTCTAGGAACCCGCGTCAGAGACCTGCCGCTGACGCGCGAGCGCATCACCGCGACGCTGCTGAAGGAATAGCCTCCCCCCCACTGCCCACCTTGTTGCAACGCACGCAATGCCGCTTTGGCTCTGGCTGCCCCGGCCATTGCTAGCTAAGCTTGCAACCAAGAGTAGCCCGCGCACGACAATGCGGGCACAAAAACGGGGAAACGACCATGCTGCTTTCCAACAGAGCGATGGCGTTATGCGCCGTCGCGGCGATTGCGCTGACGACTGCCGCCGCCCCGGCCCTGGCCCAGACCAAACTGAAATGGGCGCACGTCTATGAAGTCTCGGAGCCTTATCACACCGAAGCGTTGTGGGCGGCCGACGAGATCAAGAAGCGCACGGGCGGCCGCTACGAGATCAGCGTGTTCCCGGCCTCGCAACTCGGCAACGAAAACCAGATCAACGAAGGTCTCGGGCTGGGCACCGTCGACATCATCTATACCGGTGCGTCGTTCGCCGGCTCGATTCACAAGCCGCTGGCGATCACGGGCGCGCCGTTCATTCTGCGCGACTTCGACCACTGGAAGGCCTATCGCGACAGCAAGTTGTTCCGCGATATCGCCAAAGGCTACGAGGACAAGACCAAGCACAAGGTCGTGGCCATCCTCTATTATGGCCAGCGTCATGTGACCGCGAACAAAGAGATCAAGAAGCCCGAAGACATGAAGGGCATGAAGCTGCGCGTACCGCCGGCGCCCTTGTTCCTGATGTTCACGAAATCGGTCGGCGCCAACGCCACGCCGATCGCCTTCGCCGAAGTCTATCTCGCGCTTCAGCAGGGCACGGTCGACGGCCAGGAAAATCCGCTACCGACCATCATGGCCAAGAAATTCTATGAAGTGCAGTCGCACATCATGCTGACCGGTCACATCACCGAATCCCTGGTCACCATTGTCGGCTCGCACGTCTGGGCGAAACTGTCGGATGCCGACAAGAAGGTGTTCGAGGACGTGTTGACGCAGGCCAGCGCCAAATCGACCGACGCCATCCGCGCTTCCGAGCTGAAGCTCGCCGATGAATTCCGCAAGCTCGGCAAGACCGTCGTCGAGGTCGATCGCGCCGCTTTCATCAAGGCCGCGGTGCCGCTGCATAATGATGCCAGCGCTGGCGCGGGCTGGACCAAGGCCGAATATGACGCGCTGCAGGCGCTGAAATAAGCCGCGATTGATGGACCGCGGCGGGAGCCCCTCGCCGCGGTCTTTTCTCACGCCCGCCCGTACGACAATCCGGTCCCGCCATGAGCAAAACACCGACGCCCGAACCGCGTGCGCCACAAGCGCCCTCGGACAACGTGCATCTGATCGTCGCGGAGGATGCCGACGTCAAAATCGAGCATTACCCTGAAGACTGGCTGGCGATGATCGTGTTCTGGAGCCTCGCCTTCATCGTCTTCCTGCAATTCTTCACCCGCTACATTCTCAACGACAGCCTGGCCTGGACCGAAGAGATCGCCCGCTACGGCCTGATGTGGGTGACCTTCATCGGCGGCGTCATGGTGACGCGGCGGAACTCTCATATCGCCGTTGAACTGCTGTCGAACGTCATGGGCCCGTCCTTGCTACGCGCGGCGCTGCTGGCCTTCGTCGACGTCATCAAGCTCGGCTTCCTTGGCCTGCTGGCTTATTTCTCCGTCACCATCACCGAGCGCATGCACATGCAGCGCATGACGGTGTTCGACCTGCCGATGAGCTATGTCTATGCCGGCGTTGCGCTCGGCTGTTTCCTGATGTTCCTGCGGCAGGCACAGAATTTCTGGCGCAATGCCCGCAACCGCTGGCGCACGCCCCCCACACATCCCATCGTCGTCGCCGATTAGGACGCGGGGAAACCATGGGCATTCTTTTCCTCGTCTTTCTCGTCGTGCTGACCACCGGCGTGCCGGTTTTCATTGCGCTGGCGGGATCGTCGCTGCTCTACACCCACTTCATCGCCTACATCCCCGATTTCATCATCCTGCATCGCATGGCCGGCGGCATCGACAGCTTCCCGCTGCTGGCGGTGCCGTTTTTCATCCTGGCCGGCAACCTGATGAATTCGGCCGGCATCACCAACCGCATCTACGATTTTGCGGTGGCGCTCGCCGGCTGGATGCGCGGCGGCCTCGCGCACGTCAACATCATCGGCTCGGTGATTTTCGCCGGCATGTCGGGCACGGCAATCGCCGATGCCGCCGGCCTTGGCACCATCGAAATCAAGGCGATGCAGGATCACGGCTACGACACCGAGTTCTCGGTCGGCGTCACCGCGGCGTCCGCGACGCTGGGCCCGATCATTCCGCCGTCTCTGCCCTTCGTCATCTACGGCATGATGGCCAACGTCTCGATCGGCGCGCTGTTTCTCGGCGGCATCATCCCCGGCGCTGTCATGACGATCTTCATGATGCTCTACGTCTACTACTGCGCGCGGCGCTACAACATGGGCCGCGACCAGGAGTTCCGCTGGAAAACACTCGGTGTCACCTTCATCGCCGCGGTGCCGGCGTTGCTCACCCCCACCATCATCATCGGCGGCATGACCTTCGGCTGGTTCACGCCGACCGAAGCCGCCATTGCCGCGTCAGCCTGGGCGCTGATCCTCGGGATCTTCCTCTATCGCTCGATGTCGCTGAAGCAGTTCTACAAGGTCACGATGGACACCATCGAGACCACCGCGAGCGTGTTGCTGATCGTCGCCGCCGCGTCGCTGTTCGGCTGGGTGCTGACGACCACACATATCGCCGAACAGGCGGCGGACGCGCTGCTGTCTGTCACTAGCAACCGCTACGTCATTCTGGTGCTGATCAACCTACTGCTGCTGGTGATCGGCTGTTTCCTCGAGCCGATAGCGTCCATCAGCATTCTGGTACCCGTGCTGATGCCGATCTTGGTCAAGGTCGGCATCGATCCCGTGCATTTTGGTGTTGTCATGACCCTTAATCTGATGATCGGGCTGTTGCACCCGCCGCTCGGCATGGTGTTGTTCGTGCTGTCACGCATCGCTAAACTGTCGATCGAGCGCACCACCATGGCGATCCTGCCTTGGCTCATCCCGCTGATGGCGTCGCTCATCGCGATCACCTTCATCCCGGAATTGACGCTTTGGCTGCCGCGCACGCTCGGCTTCCTGAAATGAGATCGAAATGACGACGCCCCGCACGCTCCGCCTCTCCCCCGCCGACAACGTCGTGGTCGCGATCGACCAGATCGCGGCTGGCGACGGGGCCGCAGGCTGCGTGGCGAGCGAGCGCATCCCACGCGGCCACAAAATGGCGATTGCCCCGATCGCGACCGGCGAGCCGGTGCGAAAATATGGCCAGATCATC
>Ga0193699_10000481_pt1 | contig 17088 bp, 17 predicted proteins | sample L3c2metaG_FD_160095 | JGI IMG/M metagenome (GOLD analysis project Ga0193699, IMG submission 160095) | Soil microbial communities from a riparian zone of the East river system, Colorado, United States - L3c2 | ecosystem: Environmental > Terrestrial > Soil > Riparian zone | place: USA: East...
AGCTGGCGGCGTGAACGACGGTCGGACGGTCGGACAGGAGGACGGTCGGACGGGAGGACAGTCGGACAGTCGGACAGTCGGACGGTCGGACGGGATAACGGCAATTGCGAAGGGCACACCAGGCTGAGTCTGGTGTGCCCTTTGTCATCCCGCGGGAGCGAAGCGAGTGTCGGGATCTACTATCCCCAACCCATAGCCGGCCACGGAGTAGGGACAGTAGACTGCCCAGGGGGCACCGCACTCGCTCGCTGCGCTCGCTCCTGCGGGATGACACTGTTTCGCCGTCCGACTGTCCGACCGTCCGACTGTCCCCGACTGTCCGACCGTCCGACCGTCCGACTGTCCTCCCGTCCTACTGCGCCTTTCTCAACTCCAGCCCGCCATTTCCCGTCACGAGGCGAAGACGGGCGCCGCCGCTGCCGATCGTCGCATGCACGCGGCGCGGGTGCATTCGGCCCTCGATCTTGAGGTCGAAGTCGGACGAGATCGAGCCGTTGCCGGTCGACGCGTCCAGCTCGCCGTTGTAGTCGGTGGGGAGCGTCACGCGCACGTCGCCGCTTCCCGTGCTGAACGTCATGTCCTCGCTCGGGCGCACCGCGCTCATCCGCACGTCGATGTCGCCATTGCCGCTGCGAGCTTCCACCGGTCCCTGCGCCGTGGAGACGGACACCCGACCATTACCGGTCGTGACCCGCACGGCACCCTTCACGTCCCGCACGACGACGTCGCCGTTCCCGGTCGTGACGCGCACGGCGCCGTCCGTGTTGACGACGTTCACCCGGCCATTGCCGGTGGCTGCGGTCACCTCGCCACCCACCCGCTCCACGGACACGGCGCCATTCCCCGTCGAAACGCGCACCTGCGCCCCCCGCGGCACCAGCACGGTCATCGCGACTGACACGTTGCGCCGCCCGTCGTCGTCGCTGTTCCAGCGGCGGCGGTCCTCGTCGCACGGATCGTTGCCGCGAAAGACCGAGCAGATGCTGATGTCGCCATTGCTGGTGGTGCCGACATTGAACGCCACGTCGCCGAAGTTGCCATACCGGGTGCGCTTCTCGGCTCGCAGCTCCACCTGACTCCCGCTGGCGGGGCGGACGTCGATGGGGCCGTTGTGATTGCGCACCGTGAGCAACGCCCCCGCCCGCAGCGGACCGCGCCAGGTGAAGACGGAATCGTCCTGTCCCGCCAGCGTCTGCGCGCCGGCGACGATGGGAAGGAGAAGAAGAGCGGTGAGAAGCGCCGAAGCGCGGAGGGAAGGCATGGAGAAACCTGGTGACGGGACACTGAAGTGCCGACGCGAGTTCGACAGTGGGCCCCCCGTGAAGGTTGAAAGCCGGTTCAGCCCCGCAGCCCGAGCCGCATCAGCCACGCTCCCGCCGCCAGGATGGTCAACGCCACGTACCCCGCCGGCATGAACACCCCCTCGCTCCGCCGGAGAGCCACGACGGCGACGTAGCCGAGCACTCCGCCAGCTCCGAGCAGCGCCACTGCGACGAGGATCACACCGGCGCGAACGACGAGCGGCACGGTCACGCCGGTCGACGCGTCACGCGGTGGGTGGAATGGTGAGCACCACCTCGTCGCCCGGCGCAACCGTGATCTCCGACGAGATCGGCGTGCGGTTGCCGCCGATCGGGTCGGCCTGGAATCGCAGTGGCGTTGCGCCGAAGATCAGGTTTTGCGGAATCGTCAGGCGCGTGACGCTGTTGCCGGTGGCCGTGCCAAGCCGGATGCGCTGCGAGCCGCGATAGACGTAGATCGTCATGTCGAGAAAGGCCTGGTTCTCGACCCGGAGGCGGGTCGGGGGTACCGGTTCAGCCATCTCGTCGGGATCGTTCTTGTTCAGGCTGCAGGCGCCCGCGAGTGCCAGGCACGCCATCATCACTATCATTCGGCCGCGTCGCGCACCGTGAGCGCGTGCCCTCGCTCCTCCACCGTTCCGTCCAATCCGCATGGTTCCCTCGGCGATGCCGGCGACTGCCGGCCGTAAGAGCTACGACGAAGCCTACTTCACGAAGTGGTATCACGACTCGCGGACGCGAGTCCACACGCCGGACTCCGTGCGCCGGAAGGTACGCATGGTGGTCGGAGTCGCGGAGCATTTCCTCGGCCACAAGCTACGGTCCGTTCTCGACGTTGGCGCCGGGGAGGGGGTCTGGGGCCGCGAGATCCGCCGCCTGTGCCCAGGCGTCCGCTACCTCGGCGTCGATCCGAGTGAGTACGTCGTCGCGCGTCACGGACGCCGCCGCAACATCCGGCTCGGCAGCTTCGAAGAGCTTCCGTCGCTCCAGCTCGGCCGCGGCTACGATCTGATCGTCTGCGCCGACATGCTCCAGTACGTGCCCACCCCCGCGCTCAAACGGGGCATCAACCATCTCGTGTCGATCCTCGGTGGTGTCGCCTTCCTGGAAGCCTACACGACGAGCGACGACATGGAGGGCGACCTGGAAGGATGGCATTCCCGGAGCAAGTCGCAATACCGCAAGGTGTTCGCCGACGCTGGACTCGTGGCGTGTGGCATCCACTGCTATCTGTCCCCACGGACGGCCGCGAGAGCCGTGGAGTTGGAGGTGCTCTAGGCGTCTGGCATGCGCTGTCCCACTCCGAACACACGTTTGTAGCGAATTCAGGACGAAACACGCCGTCTGACCCACGACTAGTATCGTTGTAACTCGTTGTATTGAAATAGTTTACCGGAATCGTTCGCGCTGGTAGGAAAGCTGCCTCTACAGAGGGCATGCGCTCCCCGTCTGCGGCCTCCGCCCTCCCCCCGTTCGCGCCACTCTGCTTCCTCGCGCTCACCAGTTGCGCGCAGGCCGGCATGAACCGGACGGCGACGGAGGTTCTCTCGACGGTGATCCTGGCCGGTGGTCCCGCGGCCTCCAACCGGGCGCCGACCTCGGCTCCGTCGGCGCCGCGAGTGATCGCCACGGCCGAGGATTACCTCGGCGTCCCGTACAAGTGGGGCGGCACGTCGCCCCGCACCGGGTTCGACTGCTCGGGCTACGTCCGCTACGTCTATGCCCAGCAGGGCGTCAAGCTGCCCCGCACCTCGCGGGAACAGGCGGGGGCTGGCGTGCGAGTCGGCGCCCGCGTCTCGTCGCTCCGGCAGGGGGACCTGATGCTGTTCGCCGAGAAGAAGACCGTCTCCCACGTCGCCATCTATGCTGGTGGCGGTCGGATCATCCATTCGTCTTCAAGTGGTGGGGGTGTCCGGTACGACGACCTCGGTACCCGCCGTGGGCAATGGTTCGCGCAACACATGGTCGCCGCGCGGCGGCTCGCGGTGGACGGTCGCAGCATGGTACAGGCGCTCGACTTGCTCACGAGACAGGACGTTCCGCTCGACCCCCCAGATCACGCACCGCCGCCGCAACGCTGAGGAGCACGACAGAAGTCAGGGACCGCCGGCTCATCCAACTGCAGTACCCGCATCACCGCCGTGCATGTCGCCCGGCACATCTCGAGGAGAGCTCTGATGTACACACTTCGTTATGCACTTGCCGTGGGGGCCGCGATGCTCGTGGCCACGCCATCGGCCCAGGCACAACTTCGCCGGAGCACCGGCACGACCTATCCCGATGCTTCGACCCTGCCGACCGGCATGTGCCGGATCTGGATCGAGGGCGCTGCCGTCAACCGGCAGCCGGCGCCGACGGACTGCGAGACGGCCCGCCGGACGCAGCCGCGCAACTCGCGCATCATCTACGGCACCCGCCGGCCGGCGAGCGTCTATGGCAACAATGGACGCTACGACGACCGGGGCAATGGAAGCTACGACGAGCGCGAGGCGCGCAAGCGCCAGCAGGAGCGGGAGAAGTGGGAGCGCAAGCAGCAGCACGAGCGCGAGAAGGCGTGGAAGAAGGCGCACAAAGGCAAGAATGGCGACCGCGACGACGACGACCGGCGCGATCACGATGATCGCTATGCAACGCGCGGCACGGTCCAGCAGAGCTGTATCGACACGAACCGTGACGGCGTCTGCGACCGATCGCAGAGCTCCACGCAGACTATCCCGCGCGGGATTCCCGGTACCGTGCAGCAGGGCACGACGCGGCGGGTGTGCGTCGACGCCAACCGCGATGGTCGCTGCGACGACGGCGGGCCACTCGTCCGCACGCTGCCGTAACACAGCGAGGATCCCGTACGAACGAGAGGGGCGGCCGAGGCGGCCGCCCCTCTCGTCATCGTCCCTGTGCGCTTAGCGTCGGTCGCTCGTGCCGAGTGCGGCCCGTTCGGCCGATGCGCCGCTCTGGAGCTTCGCCAGGAAGCGCTGCGACTCGGAGATGCGCTCGATCTCGATCGACATCGCCTCCACCGCCTGTTCGATCCGCTGCAGCTGGCCGGCCACGGCAGGATCGGTTCCGGTCGGCATCTCGCCGCGGCGCTCGAGCCGCCGGCCGAATGCGCGGGCGAGCGGCCAGCCGATGATGATCACCGCGATCATGATGAAGAAGGCGATCGAGATGTCCACCACCTGCCGCGGAATGATGTCGTTGGGAAAGGAGGTCGCCTGGCCGGTGTGCACGATGACCGGGCCGGCCTGCGCCACGCCCTGGAGGGCGCTCAGCTCCGTTCGCGCCCCGAACAGCTCCTGCTGCGCGGCGCCGCGCTGGTCGTCGGTGCGCGCATCGCGCACCTTGCGCTCCGCGTCGCGGACCTGCCGCTCGGCGTCGCGGATATTCTGCTGGATCTCTCGCTGCACGTCGCGCGACTCGGCGATCCCGCGCGTGGCGTCCTGAATGGACTGCCGGATCTGCTCGCGGAGCTGGTCGCGCGTCGGCGCGACCTGGGCTTGGGGCGCCGCCTCTGCCCGCGGGGCGGCCTGTGCCGCGCTCCCGGAGCCTCCCTGAATGACTACGATGCGAAAACCGGACATCCCTCTGCCTCGTGGCTCGATGGGCGCCGGCGAGAGTGCCGGCGCCACACTGAACTTACGACCCGCAACGCCGGGAAGTTACACCAGCGGCCGGGCTCCCTCCCGCGCCAGGAGGGCCGCCTTGCGGGCGATCCCCCAGCGGTAGCCGCCCAGCGCACCGTCGCCCCGCACCACGCGGTGGCAGGGGATGAGCACGGCGATCCGGTTGCTGGCACAGGCCCGCGCCACCGCGCGTGCTGCGGTCGGCCGGCCAAGCTCCTCCGCCACTGCCTGGTAGCTGCGTGTCGCCCCCTCGGGAATGCGTTGGAGTGCGCGCCACACCTGGCGCTGGAACGCAGTGGCCCGCACGTCGATCGGGAGCTCGTCGTCGGTCGACCGACCCTCGACGTGCGCCACCACCGCGTCCACGAGCCGGTCGCGCGCGTCGGTGGCGCGATCGAGCGCCGCGGCGGGAAACTCCGCGCGCAGCTCGTCCACGAGCGCGGTCTCGTCGTCGCCCAGTGAGACACTGCACACCCCGCGTTCCGTGACGGCCACGAGCAGCAGCCCGAGCGAGGTCGGCACCGCGGTGTAGTGGATGGTGACGCCGGTGCCGCGCCGACGGTACGCGCCGGGGGTCATGCCGAGGGCGTCGGAGGCGGTTTCGTAGACGCGGCGCCCCGAGGCGAAACCCGCCTCGTATGTCGCGCTGCTCACCGTGCGTCCCTCGCGCAGAGCGCTCTTGAGCGCGCCGACGCGCCGCTGCTCCTGGTAGCGCCTCGGCGACAGGCCGACGATGCGGGTGAAGGTGCGCTGGAGATGGGCGGGACTCACCTTCGCCTCGGCTGCGAGCCGCTCGAGCGGCAGCGGCTCGTTGGCATGCGCATCGATGTACTGGCGCACGCGCTCGGCGAGCGCGACGTGGGAATCGGTGGCGGGGCGGGGCTTCATCATCGTGGACATTGGGCTCCTCCTGGGTACGCGCGAAGTATCGCGTCCCAAGCCGAATCCAAGCTATCCGAATGATGCTCGGCGGCGCAAAAGACGGTCGGACGGTCGGACGGTCGGACGGTCGGACGGTCGGACGGAGAGGGGCACACCAGACTCAGTCCGGTGTGCCCTTCGTCGTTCCCGTCCTCCCGTCCTCCCGTCCTCCCGTCCTCCCGTCCTCCCGTCCTCCTGTCCGACCGTCCGACCGTCCGACCGTCCTAAGCGTTCTTCACCTCGCTCACCAGCTTCGTCAGCGAGCTCTTCGCGTCGCCGAACAGCATGCTGGTGGCCGGCGCGTGGAACAGCGCATTCTCGATCCCGGCGAAGCCGGCGGCCATCCCGCGCTTGAGGACGATCACGCTCTTCGCGTGGTCGACGTCGAGGATCGGCATGCCGTAGATCGGCGACGACTTGTCCTCGCGCGCCGCGGGGTTCACCACGTCGTTCGCGCCGATCACGAGCGCGACGTCGGTCTGCGGGAACTCGCTGTTGATCTCGTCCATGTCGTACAGCTTGTCGTACGGCACGTTCGCCTCGGCCAGCAGCACGTTCATGTGGCCCGGCATCCGGCCGGCCACCGGATGGATGGCGTACTTCACCTCGCCCCCGCGCTTCTCGATCAGCTCCGCGAGCTCGCGCACCGCATGCTGCGCCTGCGCCACCGCCATCCCGTACCCCGGCACGATGATCACGCGCTGCGCGTACGCGAGCTGGATCGCCGCGTCCTCGGCCGACACCGACCGCACCGGGAGGGCCGAACCGCCGCCGACCGCGGCGGCGGCGGTGTCCCCACCAAATGCGCCGAACAGCACGTTGGCGAACGACCGGTTCATCGCCTTCGACATCAGGATCGCCAGCAGGAACCCCGAGGCGCCGTCGAGCGCGCCGCAGATGATCAGGATGCTGTTGCCCAACGCGAAGCCGGTGGCCGCCGCCGCGAGCCCGCAGTACGAGTTGAGCAGCGCGACGACGACGGGCATGTCCGCGCCGCCGATCGGCAGCACCATCAGCACGCCGAGCAGGGCGGCGAGGCCGATCATCCCGTAGAACGCGGTCGCCTGCGCCGGGTTCACGACGACCATGCCGAACAGCACGAGCGCCACGGCAAACAGCGCGAAGTTGACGAGGTTCTGTCCGCGATATGTCATCGGCCGCGAGGGAATCCATTCCTGCAGCTTGCCGGCGGCGATCAGGGCGCCGGTCACGGTGAGGGAGCCCAGCAGCACCTCGAACCCCAGTGCGGCCATCTTCGCCGCGCCGATGTGGCCCTCCCCGCCGTGAAAGGTCGAGTAGTACTCCGCCACGCCCACCAGGGTGGCCGCGAGCGCGCCGAAGCTGAGCGACATCGCGATGCGCTGCGGCAGTGCCGTCGTCGGCACCCACATGCCGAGCGGATAGCCGATGATCGTGCCGAGGACGAGGCCGCCGGCGATCCAGCGGTAGTCCACGATCTGGTGGTTCATCAGCGTGCCGCACAGCGCCAGCAGCATGCCCACCGCGGCCTGCTGCATGCCGCGCCGTGCCTTGTCGGGGCGCGTCAGGCTGCGCAGCCCGAGGATGAAGAGGATCGACGCCGCGAGGTAGGTGAGCTGTGTGATGGTCTCGCGCATCCGCTACCGCTCCGTCTTCTTGACGGAGGTGGCGCCGCCTTCGTGCGGATCGCGCCGGAACATCTTCAGCATGCGATCGGTGATCAGGAATCCGCCCACGACGTTGGTGGTCGCGCACACCACGGCGATGAAGCCGAGCGCCGTCGCCACGCCCCCGCGGTTCGCCCCCGCGGCCACCATCGAGCCGACGAGCGAGATGCCGGAGATCGCGTTGGTGGCCGACATGAGCGGCGTGTGGAGCAGGGGCGGCACGCGCGTGATCACCATGAAGCCGACGAAGGCGGCGAGGACGAAGACGTAGAGCTCGAGGATCAGCATCGGTTCCGCTTCACTTGGGGGGAGGCACGACGACCTGTCCGTCGCGCACGACGGTCATGGCCGCGATGATCTCGTCGTTCCGGTCGAGGTGCAACGCGCCTTCGTGCGACATGTGCGTCACGAGGGCGAGAATGTTCTTGCCGAACATCTGGCTGGCGTGGTATGGCACCGTGGCCGGCAGGTCCACCGGCCCGAGGATCGTCACGTTGCCCGAGCGCACCGTCTCGCCGGCGATGGTGAGCTCGCAGTTGCCCCCCGACTCGGCCGCGAGATCGATGATCACGGCGCCGGGCCGCATGTGTGTCACCATCTCGGCCGTCACGAGCCGGGGTGCGGGGCGACCCGGAATCTGTGCCGTCGTGATGACGAGATCGACCTCGCGCAGATGGTTCGCCAGCGCCTCTCGCGTGCGGTTCGCTTCGTCCTCGCTCTGCGCGCGCGCGTACCCGCCGGTGGTCTGCGCGTCGGCGCCCACGAGCTCCGCGGCGACGAAGGTGGCGCCGAGCGATTGGACCTGCTCGCGCGCCGCGGGACGGACGTCGAACGCCGAGACGACGCCGCCAAGCCGCCGGGCGGTGGCGATCGCCTGGAGACCGGCTACCCCCGCGCCGATGACGAACACCCGCGCCGGCGACACGTTGCCGGCGGCGGTGGTGAGCATGGGCAGGAACTTCGGCAGGGCGCTCGCACCGACGAGCACGGCCTTGTAGCCGGCCACGGTGCTCTGCGACGAGAGCACGTCCATCGACTGCGCACGGGTGATGCGCGGCACCTGCTCGAGCGCGAGCGCGGTCACGTTGCGCGACGCGAGCGTGGCGAGGAGCGGGCCGTTGCGCGACGGCGCGAGCAGGGCGAGCAGCGTAGAACCCACGGGCAACCGGGCCACCTCTGTCGTCGTGGGCGGCTGCACGCGACACACCAGCACCGCGTCGGTGTAGAGCGACGCCGCGTCGACGACGCTCGCGCCGGCAGTCTCGTACGCCGAATCGGGAAAGCCGGCGCGGGTGCCGGCGCCGGCTTGGATGCGTACTTCGTGGCCGCTTTTCACCAGCCGCCCCGCGCTGTCGGGAGTGAGGGCGACTCGGTGCTCGCCCGCGGCAGTCTCGAGAGGAACGGCGATTCGCATGTGCGAAAAACTAGTGCCAGGACGGAGGGATGCTAGAGACGTCGCCGGCCGGCCAACGATGCGTCGGCCGCTGCTGTCTCATAAGTTCAGGCATTCACCCAAGGAGATATTCGCATGCCGTCCGTTCGTCCCGTTGCCGCGCTCGTGCTCAGCGCCCTTCTCACCGTCTCGGCGGCCTGCACGGCGCAGATGAGCGCCCCGGCGCGCGCGTCGCAGGGCGGCGACCTGCCCCTCAAGCTCGCGCCGCGCCCGACGACGGCGCCGATCACGTCGGCCGACCTGATGACGCGGCTCTACATCTTCGCCGACGATTCGATGATGGGCCGGCAGGTGGGCACCGAGTACAACGTCAAGGGCACCGCGTACATCGAGCGCGAGGTGCGCCGGTTCGGGCTCGTGCCGGCCGGCACCGACGGCTACTTCCAGAACATCCCGCTGCGCACCTATGCGAGCGACAGCACGTCGACGATGCGCGTCGGCGACCAGCCGCTCGCCTTCGGCGTGGACTTCCTTCCGGTGGCGCGCGCCGAGCGCCGCGTCGCGCTCGACGGCCTGCCGGTGGTGTTCGGCGGCTCGTCCGCCGACAGCAGCACCTGGCTCCCGGCCGACGCGGTCGCGGGCAAGGTCGTCGTGCTGAGCGCCCCGCGGACGATGAGCGTGTTCCGCAACGTCCTGTTCGGGCCGAGCACGCGGTTCGGTCGCGCGGCAGCGGTGCTCGTCGCGTCGCTGGATCGGATTCCGGCGAACGTGGTGCCGGCGGTGGCGCGCACCACGTCGCTCGTCCCGGACGCCGCCCCGCCAGCCGGTCCGCTCTCGGCGTTCATCGCGCCGCGCGTCGCCGATCTCGTCTTCGGCTCGCTCGACAGCGCGCGTACCGGCGCAGTTGGCCGGCCGCTGACCGGCACGCTGGTCGTGCACGATCTCCAGGCGCCGGGGCGCAACGTCGTCGCGATCCTCCCCGGCAGCGACCCCGTGCTCAAGAACGAGTACGTGGCGATCGGCGCGCACAACGACCACATCGGCTTCAACGATCGTCCGGTGGACCACGATTCCATCCGCGCCTTCAACATGGTGGCGCGCGTGCAGGGCGCCGACAGTCCCCGGCCGACGAGCCTCACCGCCGAGCAGGAGAGCCGCATCCGCGCCATCACCGACAGCCTGCACGCGCGGCACGGCGCACGGCGCGACTCGATCAACAACGGCGCCGACGACGACGGCTCCGGCTCGATGAGCGTGCTGGAGATCGCCGAGGCGCTCGCGACGGCGAAGGCGAAGCCCAAGCGCTCGATCCTCTTCGTCTGGCACACGGGCGAGGAGGCCGGTCTCTGGGGTTCAGAGCATTTCACCGATCACCCCACGGTGCCGCGCGAATCGATCGTGGCGCAGCTCAACATGGACATGGTGGGGCGCGGTGCCGCGTCGGACGTCACGGGTGAGCTCAAGGAGGGCGGGCTCGCGCACGGCGGTCCGGGCTACGTGCAGCTCATCGGCTCCCGCCGCCTGTCCACGGAGCTCGGTGATCTGATCGAGGAGGTGAACCGGTCGGGGAAGCTCGGCGTCCGCTTCGACTACTCGCAGGACGCCAACGGCCACCCGCAGAACATCTACTGCCGCAGTGACCACTACGAGTACGCGCGCTACGGCATCCCGATCGTGTTCATCACGACGGGCGGCCACGCCGACTATCATCAGGTGACCGACGAGCCGCAGTACATCGACTACGCACGCATGGCGCAGGTCGCGACCCTCGTCCACGACGCGGCGGTGAAGGTCGCCAACCTCGACCATCGGGTCGTGGTGGACAAGCCGACGCCGGACCCGAAGGGGCGCTGCGTGCAGTAGCCGCGGGGTGGGCGGTGAGCTCAGGTTCACCGCCCCTCGCGCCGCTAGCCGGTATATTGTGCTCCATGCATCGCCTGTCGCTCCTGCTTCTGCTCACCGTCGCCTCCTGCGCGCCGCTGTTCGCCCGTCGCGCGCCGGAGGGAAGGCCGCCGTCGAGCTTCGTCCGCTCGACGGCGGAGCTGCGGTCGAGCCGCACGATTCAGGTGCGCGAGGGCGTGGCACGTCCGGACGCGATGAAGATCGTGTCGGACGCGCTGGGGCAGCGGTACGTCATCGAGGTGATGGACCCCAACGCCGGCTTCACGATGACCAGCTGGCGCGCGAATGTGAGCCGCGATGGCGTGCCCGACCTGCGCTATCGCACGCGGCTCGTCGCGAGGTTCCTCGGCGACGACTGGCGGCGCCTGCAGCTGCGCAGCGAGGCGAACTGGGCGCGGGGCGACGAGTGGGACATCGGCTACGACGTCGCGCAGCTCGATACCGCCACGAGAGATCTGCGGGAGCGACTCAGTCCCAAGCCCTGAGCCGGTTCGCCGGCTCGATCAGCGGATCGAGATGATCTGCCAGCCCAATGCGGTCTGAGCCAGCGTCGCATGCGACCGCTGCGGCGCGATGGAGCCGCGCGTCCCGTCGGCGTAGTCGAAGGTGACGTTCAGAAGGAAGTCCACCTCGGCGGCGTCGCGGTCGGTCCTCGTGCTCACGTCCCTGATTGCGGCCTTGATCTTCGTCGCGCGCGAGAAGACGGTGGTCTCCCAGACTTTCTGCTGCTCGTCGGTGAGCCCGCGATAGGCTTCCTTGAGCTTGTCGACGCTGCCGCTCTCGATCGCGCGCGCGTAGCGGTTGATCGCGTTCTCCACCGAGCCAGGCACGGCGGTCTGTGCCGCCGCCGCCGAGGCGGCGATGGCCGCACGCGTGAGGGCGCGGACGCTGTCTCTTCGCTTGTTCGCGAGGATATTGCGCGCGCGCGCGGCGGAATCCACCACTGGCTTCTTCACCACCGGCGGCGCGGGAGGCACGACGACCGCCGGCGGGGGCGGAGAGTTGGCCACGCCGCCGGGGCTGGTGGCAGTGCTCACCGCGGCGCCATTTCCCCCGTCCGACCCACGCATCGCGAACGCCGCTCCCACCAGCACCACCACGCCCGCGGCCAGCAGGGCGTAGCGCCGCCGCGGCCGCGTCGCGAGCTCCGTCTGCTCGGTGGGGGCGAGCGCCGCTGTCTCGAACGCCTGGGTGGGCGCGCTCCGGGGCGTCGGCTTCGCCGCACGCACCAGCCCCTCGTAGTCATGCCGCCGCGCGTGGGTCCCTGCCAGCGCGTCGCGCACCTCGGCCGCCGAGCCGTAGCGGTCGGATGGGCTGCGCGCGAGCAGCCGGTTCACGATGCGGTCCAACGAGTCGGGCAACCCGGGATCGAGGTGCTGGATGTGCGGCGCTTCCTCGCTGAGCCGGCGCTTGATCATCTGCTCGCGCGTCGCCGCCGCGAAGGGCGGCGCCGCCGTCAGCATGAGGTGCAGGATGCAGCCGAGCGCGTACAGGTCGCTGCGCGCATCGATCGGGTCGCCGAGCAATTGCTCGGGGCTCATGAACTCGGGCGTGCCGATCACCAGACCGGTGCGGGTGAGCGCATCGCCCGCGTTCTCCTGGATCGCCTTCGCGATGCCGAAGTCCACGACCTTGGCGACTTCCTTCCCCGCCTTGTTGCGCGAGATGAGGATGTTGTCCGGCTTGAGGTCCCGATGCACGATCCCGAGCTCGTGCGCCGCGCCGAGCCCGTCGGCGATCTGGCGCGCCAGCTCCAGTGCGCGGTCCACCGAGAGCGGCGCCTCGCGCGCGAGGATGCGCGCCAGGGCCTCCCCCTCTACGTACTCCATCACGAGATAGACCAGCCCCTCGCTCTCGCCGTAGTCGAACACGGCCGCGACGTTGGGATGGATGATCCGGGCGGCGTTGGACGCCTCGCGCGCGAAGCGCGCCGCGGACTCGTGGTCGTTCACCAGCGCAGGGCTCATCACCTTGATGGCGCACTGGCGATTCATCTTCACGTGCTCCCCCAGGTACACCCGCCCCATCCCCCCTTCGCCGATGCGCTTGAGGATGTGGTAGCGCTCGGCCATCACCCGGCCGATCAGCGAGTCGGAGCCCTTGGGGCGCAGCGAGGTGCCATCGGAGGGACAGAAGCGTGCCGCCGTCTCGTACTCCGTGCCGCACTGCGGACAGATCTTGTGCACGGCCGGCCGCTCGCCGGTGAGCAGCATCGGCTGCCGCGCCAGCAGGCCAGAGCCCAGTCCGCTCTCCGCGAGCGCACGCTCTTCGGCGTCGCGCATCTCCCGCTCCGCCACGAGATCGACGGGCGGTGCGGCGGGGAGGGTCCGGGACTTCACGGCATCATCGGGAGTGTCGGCAGCCATCGCCGTAGAGTACGCAGGAAGCGGGGGAATACGTAAGGTCGCCGGACGGCGCGAGCCTCATGAAAACGCGAAGGGGCCGGACCGGCCAGCGACCAGTCCTGCGCTCAGCGGCATCAGTGCCAGATTGATGCCCTTTTCGTGCCTGCCGAAGCTGGCGCGTGCCACCGCGCCGTGCGAGACGATTCGACGAAGCTCGTGCATGTCACCCGCAGGGTCTCGCTCGGGCCGACCCGTGGGCCTAAGTGTCTTCCGAGGGTCGGCAGGAGGTCCCTGCACCTCTAGGACGAGCGACGCGCTGCATCGTTAGGTGATCGACGGCCTGATTGTGACGCACGTCACACCCCGACGTCCGTCAGAGGTCGCCGCGCCGCATCACGAGGTCTCGCGACAGGGTGAGCCGGAGCGCACTTCCCTCCGGCAGGCAGGCGTAGGTGGAGCGAGAGGCACGCGCTGCCACAGTCCCAGCCGCCGCTCCCGCCGCCGCCCCGATGACAGTGGACTTGGTGCTCCGGCCGAAGATCTGGCCCAGCACCGCTCCCGCCACCGCCCCGCCGATCACCTTCTTGCGATCGTCGCCGCCCGAGGTCTGAGCCTTCTCGAGCGACGCCAACGTCGCGACGTCGCCGTCGGTCTGGCGCGCCGAGCCGTCAACGTCGATCGCGCGGACACGGAACTGGATGCGACTGTTCTCCACCGGATCGTCCTGATCCACCGACGCCACCTCGAGCACCACCGTCGCCCCGGCGGGGATGATCGCGCCATTGGTACCCGTCGTCGCGCTCGTGACGGTGGCGGTGAACTTGTCGCCGGCGAGCGCGGTGTTCGTGCAGACGCGTCCGTTGATCGTCATGCCGATTCCGGTGCCGGCGCTGATGACGCCGGCCGCGGGAGCGGGCGCGGGGGCCGGTTCCTCGGCTCGAGGGGCCGGCGCCCGAGGAGCCTGTGCCACCTCCGCCGGCGGGCTCTCACGCCGCGGCGTGGGACGCGGGCGAGGCGCGCGCGCGCGCGACGGCTCGGGACGCGGCGTCGGGCGCGCCGGGGCGGGTGCGGCGGGCGCCGTGCCGCCGACGGGGGCGTCGTTGAACACCGCAGGCCCGGAGCCGGCGCGCTGCGCCATGGCGAGGTCCTGCGCGAGCGTCGAATCGACGGCCGGCGCCGGCGCGCGGTCGCGGCACCCGGCCGCGAGGACGAGGGCCGTCGCGAGCGACAGCGCGATGCGAAACGGGCGCGGATGAATGGACATGGCGGGATCGGCCGGGATCACGACGGAAGGGAGGCGGAGGTCCGCAGTCTTCGCTACCCCGGGAACTCCATGAGGTTCATCCTGCCGGGCGGGCGATCCGTCGTCAGCCCGCCGCCTGCGTGCGGACCGCGGGAAACAGATCGGTCTGCGGCAGCACCGGCTCGATGCGCGCCCGCACTCGCGCCGCGATCGGCTCGATCGCCTGAGGATCGCCCACGAGGTCGTAGTCTCGTACGTCGAGGCTCAGCACGGGACAGGCGCGGAATCCGGCGATCCATCGCTGGTAGCGCGCGTGCAGCGCCGCCCAGTACGCCTCCGGCGTGTCCCGCTCCTTCGCCCGCCCGCGCCGCCGGATGCGCGCCACGATCGTCTCGAGGGGCGCGTGGAGATACACGAGCAGCTTCGGCGGTCGCGCGGCGGGAGAGTGGAGCAGCTCGACGTACAGCCGGCGGTAGAGCTCCCACTCGAGCGCGGACATCAAACCTTCATCGAAGTGACCCCGCGCGAAGATCTCGGCATCCTCGTACCAGGTCCGATCCAGCACCCAGCTCCCCCCCGCTCCGCGGATGCGGCGCATCGACTCGAATCGGGTGGCGAGAAAGTGCAGCTGGAGCGGCAGCGCATTGGCACGCATCTCGTCCACCCCGCCGCCATAGAACCGCTCCAGCCACGGGTTGTCGCCGTCCACGCTCTCCAGCGCGTGCTGGAGCCCAAAGCGGGCGGCGAGCGCCCGAGTGAGCGTGCTCTTGCCGCTGCCGACCATGCCGGCGATGCCGATCAACATTCGTCGTGAGTCGCGTCGTAGGCGTGAGGCGCGGGACCAGGCTGCGCGGCCGTCCCGTCGTTAACATTCGGACTGAAGCGCCCGAGGAACATACTGTCGATTGCCTACCGTCGCCCACGTCGAGCGGTATGCGACGTGCTGAGCGGGGACGCATGCGGAGCGAGCGAGTGATGCCGGAGATGGCCGTGTCGATCTCGGCGCCCGGTGCGGCCGACTGGCAACAGCTCTCCGACGAGTTGTTGGCGGGGCTCGCCCACGCACTCAACAACCGCGTCGCCGCGCTCAGTGTGTGCGCGGAGCTGGCCAACCTCGGCGACGAGCAGATGCTGCGAGATGGCGTCCTCCTCACCGAAGTGTCGCGACTGAGCCGTGTCGGCGCGCTCGTTGGCCTGCTGCCGGCGCGCGGGCACGCGCCCGAGGCGCTCCAGATCGCTCCCGTGCTCGAGGACGCGATCGCGCTGCATTCGCATCATCCGCGAATGCGCGCGATCGCGTGCCCGGTGGAGGTACCGGATGCGGTGCAGCCCGTGCGGGCGCCGCGGTGGGCGCTACTCCGGCTGCTGCTGTTCGTCGTGCATGCCGCCAAGGTGGGCGCGGAGGACGCCCGACGCGGCACGGTGACGCTGCGGCTTTCGAGCGACGAGGAGTCGGTCCGTGTGCGGGTGGTCGCGGGTGAGTGCGCGAGCGTCTACGCCGCGGAGATGGCGCTCCTGTGCGGTGGTACCATCGTGCACGAGGGAGAAGAGCTCGTGGTCAGCCTTCCCTCGTTGTCGGAGCTCCGGCGGCGGGAGCGGCTGGGTGCACCCGGCCTGATCTAGGCGATCGCCTGGAGTGGCGTCAGTATGGCGCGGAGCTGAGTCAGCGCCTTCGACCGGATCTGGGAGATGCGCGACTCGCTCACGCACATCACCTCGGCGATCTCACGCGCCTTGAGCTCCTCGAAGTAGTAGAGCGAGAGAACGGTCCGCTCCTGGTCCTTGAGGCCGAGCAGCGCCGCGCGCAGCATGGCCACCTCTTCTTCGCGCGAGAGCCGCTCATCGGTGAGCTCGTCGCCGTTGCCAATGAACTCGGCGGGGGAGATGGAGAGGCTGTCGTGATCGGTCGTGCCGCGGTCGAGCGGCACGTGGACCGCGCCCTCGACGTCGGCCTGCCAGCGCCAGAGTGTCTGGGCATCGACACCCAGCTCGGCGGCGATCTCGTTCATCTCGGGCGACCGGCCGAGCGCCCGGGTGAGGGTCTCGCGGGCGGTGGCGATGCCGCGTGTCTTGCGGCGTACCGAGCGTGGGACGTGATCCTGTCGGCGTAGCTCGTCGAGGATCGCACCTCGGATGCGCGGCACGGCGAAGGTGCTGAACGCGAGGCCGCGTCCGACGTCGAACGATTCGAGAGCGCTCATCAGACCCATCGTTCCGGCGCTGACCAGCTCGTCGACGTCCGCGTCGGCAGCCAGGCTGCGGGCGAGCTGCCGCGCGACATGGTGCACGAGGCTCAGATTCTCGCGCAAGAGCGCATCGCGCGCGTCGGTGTCGCCGGCGACGTAGGCCGACCACAGGATCCGAGAGTCCATTTGATGCTCCGGCTTCGGAGGAGGGGCCCAGAGGTGAAGCAGCCCGGGTGGGTCGGACGCGTGGGCAGGGGGGAGGAGCTTGGACGCGCGACCGAACGGCGAGCACATCCAAGGCACGCTGGGGGCCACGCCGAATGCAGCGCGAAAATGCCCGATCCACGCATGGACCGGGCAGGGATGCGTGCGCGTAACTCGCTGCGGCGCATGGACAAAGCCTTCGGCAGCGCGAGGCGATGCGTCCGCGGCGGCGTGGCCGGAGTGTCGATCCCTCTCCCGGCAGAAACTGCCGCACGGCAGTTTCTGCCGGGTCACTATCGCCGGTCACCGGCGAGAGGAGCTATTCCC
>Ga0193699_10000482_pt1 | contig 17047 bp, 13 predicted proteins | sample L3c2metaG_FD_160095 | JGI IMG/M metagenome (GOLD analysis project Ga0193699, IMG submission 160095) | Soil microbial communities from a riparian zone of the East river system, Colorado, United States - L3c2 | ecosystem: Environmental > Terrestrial > Soil > Riparian zone | place: USA: East...
CTTGTCGTCGCCGAGGCCTTCGAGCTTCGGCCAGTCGCTCAGCGCCAGCAGCGACTTGCGCTCACCCGTCACCGCCCACAATTCCTCGGTGATGAAGGGCATGAACGGGTGCAGCAGCTTGAGGATTTCGTCGAGCGCCCAGGCCGCCATCGCGCGGGTCTCGTCCTTCGCCGCGCCGTCCGGGCCGGTCAGCAGCGGCTTCGAGAGTTCGACATACCAATCGCAATAGACATTCCAGACGAAGCGGTAGGCGACACCGGCCGCTTCGCTGAAGGCATAAGTCTCGATCGCCTGCGTGATCTCGGCTACGGCCTTTGCCGTCTCGTGCGCGATCCAGCGGTTGAGCGCTTCTTTCGCCGATTTCGGATCGAAGCCTTCGACGCGCTTGGCGCCGTTGAATTCGACAAAGCGCGCCGCGTTCCAGAGCTTGGTCGCGAAATTGCGGTTGTTCTCGACGTCCTGCGGCCCGAGCCGGATGTCGTGGCCCGGCGCGACGGCACGCATCAAGGTGAAGCGCAACGCGTCGGCGCCATATTCATCGATGACACCAAGGGGATCGACGACGTTGCCCTTCGACTTCGACATCTTGGCACCGGAAGCGTCGCGCACCAGGCGATGGATGTAGACGTCGTGGAACGGCACTTCTTTCTGGAAGTGCAGCCCCATCATCATCATGCGGGCGACCCAGAAGAAGATGATGTCGAAGCCGGTGACCAATGCCGACGTCGGATAGAAGCGTTTCACGTCCTTGGCGTCGTCCGGCCAGCCGAGCGTCGAGAAAGGCCATAGCGCGGAGGAGAACCAGGTATCGAGCACGTCTTCGTCGCGCCAGATTCCAAACTTTCCGGGTTGCGCGCCTACGATCAATCTTGAGCCCATTGAGCTCAACGCTTCGTCTCGATTGCTAACAGTTACGACAGGCGTTTGATAGTATTCCTCCGCCTGTCGAATTGCTTCTTGCTCGTTGGCCGCAACAAAAATTTTCGTATCGACTATTGATATCCCAACGCCATCTTCTTTCACTGAAGCAGACAGCTTGCCGTTTTCAAATTTTATTCCATACCACGCCGGAATCTGATGACCCCACCAAAGCTGGCGCGAGATGCACCAAGGCTGAATGTTGTCCATCCAGTTGAAGTAGGTCGTTTCCCAGTTCTTCGGAACGAACTTGGTCTTGCCGTCGCGCACGGCGGCAATCGCCGGCTTCGCCAGTTCGGCCGCGTTGACGTACCATTGGTCGGTCAGGAACGGCTCGATCACGACGTTGGAGCGGTCGCCGTGCGGCACGGCGAGACCGTGCGGCTCGATCTTTTCGACCAGCCCCTGCCCTTCGAGCCATTCGACGATCTTCTTGCGCGCGGCAAAACGATCGGCGCCTTCGAGCGTCTTGGTCTCGGCAAAGGACGGCGCATCGCGCACGTCGTTAAAGCCCGCGTCACCAAAGGTGATCTTGGCTTCTTGGGTCAGCACGTTGATCTGCGGCAGACTGTGCCGCTTGCCGACCTCGAAGTCGTTGAAGTCGTGCGCCGGCGTGATCTTCACCGCGCCCGATCCCTTTTCCGGATCGGAATATTCATCGGCAATGATCGGAATCTTGCGCCCTACCAGTGGCAGGATCACGTTCTTGCCGACAAGCGCTTTATAACGCTCGTCATCGGGATGCACGGCGACAGCCGTGTCGCCTAGCATCGTCTCCGGCCGCGTGGTGGCGACAACGATGTAAGTCGACTTGTCGTCGGGATTGAAGGTCTTGCCCTCGATCGGATAACGCAGATGCCAGAGCGAGCCCTTGGTCTCAACCTGCACAACCTCAAGATCGGAGATCGCGGTCAGCAGCTTGGGGTCCCAGTTCACCAGCCGCTTGTCTTTGTAGATGAGCCCATCGCGATACAGGTCGACGAAAACTTTCAGCACCGCCTTGGACAGCCCCTCGTCCATGGTGAACCGCTCGCGCGACCAGTCGCACGACGCGCCGAGGCGCTTGAGCTGGTTGACGATGGTGCCGCCGGACTCGGCCTTCCATTCCCACACGCGCTTAAGGAACGCTTCGCGCCCCATCTCGCGGCGGCCCGGCTCTTTGCGCTCCGCAAGCTGGCGCTCGACGACCATCTGCGTCGCGATGCCGGCGTGGTCGGTGCCCGGCTGCCACAGCACGTCCTTGCCGCGCATGCGCTCGAAACGGCACAGCACGTCCTGCAGCGTGTTGTTGAGCGCATGGCCCATATGCAGCGAGCCGGTGACGTTGGGCGGCGGAATGACGATAGAGTACGCGGGCGCACCCGCGCGTTCGGGCCGGCCGGCCTTGAAGGCGCCCGCCTGTTCCCAAGCCTGGTAGATGCGGCCCTCGACCTCGGCGGGCTGATAGTTCTTGTCGATCATTGTCGTACTGACGTGTTTTGCCTGGATGATTTCGTGGGTTAGAAAGCCCGCCCCCCACCGAGAGTCAACTTTGCCGGACAAAGAGACCATTCTGCCCGCCCCGCCGAGCGGCAGCGCCACCCGCGCTATCACGCTGCTGGCCGTCGCCGCCTTCGCCGTCCAGGCCATGGTGCGCGTGACCGATTCGCTGCTGCCGCAGATCGCCGCCGATTTCAGCACCACCGTCGGCGTGGCCTCGATCGTGGTCACCGCCTACTTGCTGGCGCACGGCTCGGTGCAACTGGTGATCGGCCCGATCGGTGACCGGTTCGGCAAATATCTCTGCCTGTCGATCGCGACCGCGATCGCCGCCATGTTGGTGCTCGCCTGCGCTCTTGCGCCATCGCTGTCGTTGTTGGTGGCGGCGCGCTTCGGCAGCGGGCTCGCCGCCGGCTGGATCGTGCCCTTCGCGCTGGCCTTTGTCGGCGACGTCATCCCCTATGAACGGCGCCAGCAGGTGATCGGCACATTTCTGTCGGGGCAAATCCTCGGCCAGATGTTCGGCCAGGCGGCCGGCGGCGCGCTCGGCGATTATTTCGGCTGGCGCACCGTGTTCCTGCTGCTCGCCGGCATGATCGCGCTGGCGACCGTCGGCCTGTTCTACGAGCTGTGGCGCAATCCGATCACGCATGCCAGCCGCGCGCCCGCGCGAAAAGGAGCCGGCTTTGTCGCGGACTATATCGTCGTGCTGCGCTCGCCCTGGAGCCGCGCCCTGATCGCACTGGTTTTCATCGAGGCCGTGGCGATGTTCGGCGCCTTCGGCTATGTCGGCGCCGATCTGCACGCCCGCTTCGGGGTCAGCTTCACGGTGGTTGGATTGTTCGTCGGCTTCTTCGCGGTCGGCGGTTTGATCTACAGCATGTCGGTCGGGCGTCTGGTCGCGCACTTCGGCCCGGCCGGACTTGCCGCCGGCGGCGGCGTGATGCTGGCGGTGGCCTACGTCATTCTCGCCGTCGAGCAAGTGGTCTGGCTCGCGCCACTCGCCATCCTCTGCGTCGGCTTAGGCTTCTACATGCTGCACAACACGTTGCAGACCAACGCCACGCAGATGACGCCCGAAGCACGCGGCACCGCGGTCAGCATTTTCTCCGCGGCGCTTTATCTAGGGCAAACCGCCGGCGCGGCATTGGGCGGATTGATCTTCGACCGCTACACAGCGGTGCCGGTGTTTCTCGGCGCGGCCGTGGTGCTGTTGGCGAGCGGTCTATGGTTCGCGCGCGAAATCAAGCGGCGCGCAGGCTAAGGCCGACCGCGCGAGACGCGCTCGATCTCGGCGCGCACAATACGCTCGACCATGCTCGGCAGATTGTCGTCGAGCCAGCTCTTGAGCATCGGCCGCAGCATTTCCTTCACCAGATCCTCGAGCGTGCGCGCGTTGTTGCCGAGCACTGTGTGGGCCAGCGAATTGAACGCGCTGTCGACCGCCGACATCGTCGCGTTCGAGATCAAGCCCTGATCGGGCACCGAAGTCTGGGTGAATTCGCGGCGCGCCTCTTCGACCACGCGGGCCGGAGGCTCGGGCGGCGGCGGCGGTGGCGCCTCGGCTGCGCGGTCGGTGAACACCACGTCGGAGGCGCCATCGATGGTGCGGAAATTCGGCGCCGGCGGCGCAGCGGCGGTCGCGGTCATCGCCTCCGTCAGATCGAGCACATCGGGAGCCGGCGGCGGCGAAACTTTCGGCGGCGCGTCCAGGTCCGCCAGCATGGCGTCGATATCTTGTTGGTTATTCGCAACAGGCGGTGGTGTTGGCGGCGGCGCGCGCGGGGCCGGCGGCGGCACCGGAGCCGAACGGCTCGGCACGGCGGCAACCGGCGGCGGCGCCGACACCTGCACTGGCTTGGGCGCCTCCGGCGGCTTAGCTTTGCCGGTATCGTCGTCGGCGATAATACGCCGGATAGAGGCTAGGATTTCCTCCATCGAGGGCTCTTGAGCCTTCGCCGATTGGGTCATTGCTTACTTCCCGACCGCATGTTGGTGCATCCCGCACGGCGACACGCCGACGCATAGCGGAACGAGCGAATCGTTCGCTTGAGTCCTTGTTATACGCGAGCCGGACGCGACTGTGGCGGTCCGAAATTATGAAAAGGGAATGATCTGTGGACACACAGGCCGTGTGGAACCGATCAGCGGCCGTCCGGGGTCCGCACGCCGGCCCAGCTATCGCGGACCTGCTGGTAATGCACCATGGAGCTGTAGATCGGCACGTGGAGCCCGAGCACCGGCGGCATCAGGCGGCCGACCGCGGACAGCAAGGTGTAGGACGCGACCACGCGGTCGCGCTGCGCGGAGACCAAGGACACCCGCGCATTCACCAAGGTCTGCTGCGCGGTCAGCACGTCGAATGTGGTGCGCTGGCCGACGCGGGCTTCTTCGCGCACGCCGTTGAGCGCGATTTCGGACGCCTGCACCTGCGCCGTTGTGGCATCGATATTCGCCTTCGCCGCGTCGAGTTGGCCCCATGACTGCGCCACGAACTGCCGCACCTGATCGCGTGCGACGTCAAAGTTGAGACGGTTCTGACCGAGCGTCTCCTTGGCCTGGCGGACGAGGGCATATTCGGCACCGCCCTGATAGATCGGCACCGTGAGCTGGCCCAGTACCGAGGCTGTCGAGGTGTCTAACGTGGTGAGGCTGGTGCCTAAGCTCTTTTGATAATTGCCTTGCACCGACAGCGTCGGGTATAGCGCCCCCTCCGCCACCTTCACCGCCTGCTGGGCAATGTCGACGTTGTACTGCGCCGAGGTCACCGACGGATGCGTGGCCGTAGCAAGGCCGACCGCGGCGTTCAGGTTTTGCGGCGAGAAGCGGTCCACCGGTGTGCCTGCCGCGAGCTTGCCCGGAACGGTGCCGATCACCTGACGATAGATCGCCGCGTCCGTGGCAACATTCGATTGGGCGAGCAGAACCTGCGAGCGGCCGGCGGCGAGACTCGACTCCGACTGCGCCACGTCGGTGCGCGTGACTTCGCCGACGTTGAAGCGGTCGCGGGTCTGGCGCAACTGCTCCTGCAGCACTTCGACGTTGCGCCGCTGCAAATCGAGAATCGCGGTGTCGCGCAATAAATTCATATAGGCGGTGACGGCGTTGAGCAGCACGGTCTGTTCCGCCACCCGCAGCGTCTCACGCGCCGACAGCACCTGCGCTTCGGCCTGCCTTGTGCGGTTCGCGGTCTGGAAGCCGTTGAAAATGGTCTGCGTAATGGTGGCGCCGACGCCATACGTCGCATTGTTGCCGTTCTGGGTGAAGTAGCTCGGCGGCAGACCCGATGGGAGGGAGCGCGTAATCGCGGACGTAATCTGCTCACCGCCGAACGCATTGACCGTGACGCGTGGCCGGTAGCCGGACAGCGCTACAGGCACGTTTTCATCGGTGGCGCGCACGCCGGCGCGCTGCGAATTGAGCGTCGGGTTGTTTTGGTAGGCTTGAACAAGCGCGGATTCGAGCGTGTCGGCCCACGCCTGACCGCCCGTCCACGCCGTGCCGACGATCGCTGCGACCGCAAACCCGACTGCCAACTCGCCCGCTCTACGACGCAACATTAAACTGCCTGACTTGCACGCGTCCCGAACTAGTACTCGCGCATCCTCTGGAACTTGGAACCATATTCGCACGACGTGGCGGTTTAAACCCCCTGAAAGTTTCCACCCACAGAAAGGCGACCGACTGGGGATTTTACGCCACGTTTGGAACCGTTGACAGCAACGTGCGCGGTATCAGAATGCGAATACTGCCTTTTTTTCAAAGCCGGGCAACACAGGCGCCGCGGCATCGAAGATCGGCCGGCCGCCCAATTCGCCGCCGCTGCGACGGTAGAGCATGGCCTTGGCGTTGGGGCCAGAGCCCAGCACGCAGACCAGCCGCCCGCCATCCTTCAACTGCGAGCAAAACGCGTGCGGCTCAACTTCGGTGGAGCCTTCCAGAAGGATCACGTCATAGGGCGCGCCTAACGGCCAGCCGGCGGTCAGCGGGCCGCTCACCACCGCGACATTTGGCAGCCCTGTCAGCGCTTTTTGTGCCATCTTGGCGAGGTCGGCGTCCTCTTCCAGCGCGACCACCTCCCCCGCGATTTGCGCCAGCACCGCTGCGGCGTAACCGGTGGCGCAACCGACATCCAAGACTCGGTCGGCGCCGGCCAAATCGGCGGCGTGGATCATCTTGGCGAGCACCATCGGCTTGAGCAGACGGCGGCCCTCGCCGACGGCCAGATCGAGATCGAGATAGGCCAGCGCGGTGGCTGAAGGCGGCACGAAACGCTCGCGCGGAACCTCCTGCATGGCGGTGATCACGCGGAGGTCGGTGACGTCGGCAGTGCGGACCTGCCCGTCCACCATATGACGGCGTGCGGTGGAAAAATCGGTCATCAAGGCCCCGATTGTGGAGATAAAACAGAGGAAATGCGGGACTTTTGTGCGGCAATGCCGGACAAAAGGCAAGTGACCGCCAGCGTTGTGGAGGTACGAATGCTCCTATATAGGCTAGCACTTAGGCGGGGTGTGCGGACTTGGTCCGGGCGCGCCATCTAAGGCCACGTGGCGGAGTGGTTACGCAGAGGACTGCAAATCCTTCTATCCCGGTTCGATTCCGGGCGTGGCCTCCACTCCATTCGCCCATAAATCGGCGAAATTTGCGCCTAAGGCGGCGCGAAGTTGGTGCTTTGCAAAGCGGTTAGGGCTTTGTTATAGGCCCCAGCTTAGAAGACGGCATATTCCCTGGTAGCTCAGCGGTAGAGCGTTCGACTGTTAATCGAAATGTCGCTGGTTCGATCCCAGCCCGGGGAGCCACTCTCTCTCATTCGCCGTTACACACCGCCGCGCGCTTGAGGAAGAACGCCTTTTCGCGTTCGTTGCGCGTGAGCGCCGCCGCGCGCTCGAACTGGGCCTTGGCGTCGGCCAGCCGCCCTGCCCGGAACAGGAAATCGCCCTTCGCCGCCGGCACCGGCGCGTAGTTCGGCAAGAGCCCGGCTTTTTCTATCTCGCCGATCAGCGTCAGGCCTGCTTCCGGGCTAAATGCCATGCTGTAGGCAATGGCGCGATTGAGATCGACCACCGGCGACGGCATGACCTCACGCAGCGAATCGTACAGCGCCGCGATTCTTTTCCAGTCCGTGTCCTCCGCCTTGCGCGCCCTGGCATGACAGGCGGCGAGCGCGGCCTGCAGCGCATAGGGGCCGTTGGCGCCGCCAAGAGCCTCGGCGCGCGCCAGCGCAGCGAGACCGCGGCGGATTAAGAGTTGATCCCAACGGGCGCGGTTCTGTTCGGTCAAAAGAATCGGCGAGCCGTCCGGCGCCGTGCGGGCACCCAGACGCGACGCCTGGATTTCCATGAGCGCGAGAAGACCGAAGACTTCAGGTTCGTCCGGCATCACGCCGACGAGGATGCGGCCCAGACGTTGGGCCTCGGCGCACAAGGCCGGACGGATCAGATCCTCGCCCGCGGTCGCGGCGTAACCCTCGTTGAAGATCAGGTAGATGACCTCAAGCACCGAGGCGAGACGTTCGTCCCGCTCCGTGCCGTGCGGCACTTCGTAGCTCAGGCCGGCGCCGCCGAGTGTCTTCTTGGCACGCACAATCCGTTGCGCGATGGTCGCTTCGTTCGACAGGAATGCGCGGGCGATTTCATCCGTCGTCAAGCCACCAACGAGACGCAGCGTGAGCGCCGCGCGAGCCTCGGGCGACAACAACGGGTGACAAGCGGTGAAGATCAAACCGAGGACTTCGTCACCGACATCATCATCCAGGGCCGCCTCGATATCCTCGACGCTGGCGTCGCGTTCGTCGTCGAGGTCTCGGCCAATCTCGGCGTGCTTGCGCGCGAGCATCTTGTTGCGGCGGAACGCGTCGATGGCCTTGCGCTTGGCGGCGGCCATCAGCCAGGCTCCGGGATTGGCCGGCACCCCGGTCTTCGGCCATTCGGACAAAGCAATGACGAGCGCATCCTGCGCCAGTTCTTCGGCCAGGCTGACGTTCCGCAACATGCGGGTCAGCCCGCCGATGAGCCTCGCCTGCTCGATCCGGAATACCGTCTCGATGACATGATGGGTGTCGGTCGCCGCCACGCGTCCTGATTAGAGGACGAACGAGCCGCAAGGCAAGCGCGGCGGCGACCGACGAAGCCTCAGCGTTTGGCCACCTTGTCGCGGAGGCGGTCCTCCTGCTCGGCGAGTTCCGGCGTCAGGGCGTCGCCGAAGTCGGCCGCCTCGAACACCGGGCGGATCTCGATCTCGCTAGGGCCGAGCATGGGATTCGGGCAGCGCTTCACCCACTCGACCGCCTCGGCCATGTCCTTGACCTGCCAGAGCCAGAAGCCGGCGACCAGCTCGCGGGTCTCCGCGAAGGGGCCGTCAATGACCGTGCGGCCCGGGCCATCGAAGGCCACGCGCGTGCCTTTCACGGACGGATGCAGACCCTCGCCAGCCAGCATGATGCCGGCGTTGACCAGCTCTTCGTTGTACTTCCCCATGGCCTCGAGCAGTTCAGTCGAGGGCATGGTGCCCGCTTCGCTGTCCTTCGTCGCCTTCACCATCACCATTACGCGCATTGTCTTTCTCCTTTGAATGACGGAGGCCACCGGACCTCCCTGCCCCTACGACGAACGGACCTTGGCGGGATCGACATGCCGCCGAAGATTTTTAAAAAAAGTTTCACGCCGCCCTCTATTCACGTCCAACGAGCAACCGGTCGGAACCGTCCTTGAGCTGGACGCCGGACAGGCGCCGAGCGCGGATGGCCTCCAACAAATGTGCCAGCTTGAAGCCGGCGTCGGCATAGCCGATGCCGTCGGGACGGATGTTGGAGATGCAGTTGCGGTCGGCGTCGGTGGTCTGAGCGCCGGGCCGCCACGTCAGATAGGCGCCCATGCTGTCGGGCGCCGAGAGGCCGGGACGTTCGCCGATCAGGACGACGGCGCAATCGGCGCCAAGCGCAGACGTAATTGCATCGCCGATGGCGACGCGGCCGTGACGCGCAATGACGACCGGCGCGATACGCCAGCTTTGCGAGCGCAAATCCGGCAGCACCGCCGCGAGCACCGGCGCGGCGTGATTTTGCACCGCGCTCGCCGACAGGCCATCGCTGACCACGAACACCACATCATAGATCCCGGCGTGCAGCGCCAGCGTGGCTTCGGCGTCGGGCGCCAATTGGCGACCGAGATCGGGACGCATCAGATAAGTCTGCTTGTCGGCCGCGGCGCTGGCGACATTCAGCACCAGAGCGCCAAGCGCCGCGATGTCGTCATTGAGCCGCGCGACATCCAGCGGGGCGTGCACGGCGTCGCGCGCGCGCGCGTGCGCCAATTGGAATTCCAGCAGCGGTTGGGTCGCCAGCGACGCACCGCTACGCTTCAACCCGATGCGCGCGGCGGTGAGCTTGCGCAAATCTGCCCAAAGCCCTTCGCCTTCCGATTTTGCCGGAGGTTTCATCATGATGCTGGCAACAATGCGCGGAAGCGGCTCGGCAATTCGCCCGGCCGGATCCGGTTCGCGGAATCCATCAGCCCCTGCTTCGCAAGCCAGGCCGCGAACTCAGGCGCGGGATTGCGGCCGTAAAGATCGCGCATCGCCAGCGCGTCGTGAAACGACGTGCTCTGATAGCCGAGCATGACGTCGTCGGCGCCCGGCACGCCCATCACGAAATTGACGCCGGCCGACACCAGGAGTGCCAGCAACGCGTCCGCATCATCCTGGTCGGCTTCGGCGTGGTTGGTGTAGCAGACATCAACGCCCATCGGCAGGCCGAGCAATTTGCCGCAGAAATGATCTTCGAGCCCCGCGCGGGTGATCTGTTTGCCGTCGAACAAATACTCCGGGCCGATGAAACCGACCACGGTATTGACCAAAAGCGGCTTGAACGCGCGCGCGACCGCGTAAGCGCGTGCCTCTAGCGTCTGTTGATCGACGCCGTGATACGCGTTGGCGGACAGCGCACTGCCCTGCCCGGTTTCGAAATACATCACATTGTCGCCGACGCTGCCGCGCTTGAGCGACAGCGCGGCGTCGCGCGCCTCACGCAATAGCGCGAGATCTATGCCGAAGCTTTTGTTGGCGCTTTGCGTCCCGGCGATCGACTGAAACACCAGATCGACCGGCGAACCTTTGCCGATCAGTTCGAGGGTGGTGGTGACATGCGCCAGGACGCAAGTTTGCGTCGGGATGTCGAGCTTGGCCCGGATCTCGTCGAGCATCGACAACAATGTGTGCGTGCGCTCCGGACTGTCGGTTGCCGGATTGATACCGATCACCGCATCGCCTGAGCCGAGCAGCAGGCCATCGAGAATGCTGGCGGCAATACCGCGGGCGTCGTCGGTCGGATGGTTCGGCTGCAGCCGCACCGACAGATGGCCCGGCAGCCCAATGGTGTTGCGGAAGCGCGTCACGACGGAGCACTTCGCCGCCATCACCATCAAATCTTGCAGCCGGCTGATCTTGCTGACCGCCGCCGCCATTTCCGGCGTGACGCCGGGCGCCAGGGCGGACAGCACCGGCGTGGTCGCTTCATCCGCCAGCAGCCAGTCGCGGAACCCGCCGACGGTGAGATGCCCGACCGGCGCGAAAGCGCCCTTGTCGTGCGTGTCGACGATGAGCCGCGTCACCTCGTCGCTTTCGTACGGCACGACGGCCTCGCTGAGAAACGTCGTGAGCGGCACGTTGGCGAGCGCGAACTGCGCGGCGACGCGCTCCTCGCCGGTCTCGGCGCAAAGCCCGGCCAACTGATCGCCGCTGCGCAGCGGTGTCGCCTTGGCGAGCAGCATTTTCAGATCGGAAAACGTATAGGTTCGGTTCCCGATCGTGGCGCGGTACATGTCGGTCCTGTTGGGCGATTCCGTTGCCGGCCGAGACTATAGCGCAAGCCTCGCATGCATGTTTGGAACTCCAGACTTGGCGCAATCGACGTGCTGGGTTACGACTCCAGCCGCCATCCTCGTGAGCGCCAAGCCGAATGCCCCCGGACAGCCCGCTGACGACCGACCTCTACGAGTTCAACATGGTCCAGGCCTATCTGGACCGTGGCGAGAACAAAGAGGCGGTGTTCGAATTCTTCGTGCGCCGGCTGCCGGCGCGGCGCGGCTTTCTGCTCGCCGCCGGCCTCGACGATGCGCTCGCCTATCTCGAGGCGCTGCAATTCTCCGACGCCGATATCGCCTGGCTCAAGAGCACGGGCCGGTTTCGCGATAACATGCTGGAGTATCTCTCGACGTTTCGTTTCACCGGCGACGTGCACGCCATCCCCGAGGGCAGCGTCTGCTTTCCCAACGAACCGCTGCTGCGCGTCACTGCGCCCTTGCCGCAGGCGCAACTGGTCGAGTCGCGCCTAATCAACATCCTGAACTTCCAGACGCTGATCGCGTCGAAGGCGGCGCGCATGGTGCTGGCGGCGCCGGACAAGGTGCTGGCCGATTTCGGGCTGCGCACCGCGCATGGCGCCGAAGCCGGTCTATTTTCGGCGCGTGCGAGCTACATCGCCGGATTTGCCGGCGCCGCCAATGTGCTGGCCGGCGAGCGCTATGGCATCCCGATCGTCGGCACCATGGCGCATTCCTTCGTGCAGGTGCACGACGACGAGTTGCAGGCCTTCGAGAATTTCGCACGCGCCCGGCCCGACGGCGTGATCCTGCTGATCGACACCTACGACACCGAAGCCGGCGCCCGCAAAGTGGTCGAACTGGCGCCACGCCTTGCCGCCGACGGCATCGCCATCCGCGGCGTGCGCATCGACAGCGGCGATCTGGCGGCGGCTGCGTTCAAGGTGCGGACTATTCTCGACGAAGGCGGCCTCACCAGCGCGATCATTCTGGTCAGCGGCGGCATCGACGAGGACGTGCTGCAAAGCATGGTCGCGGCCGGCGCGCCGATCGACGGCTATGGCATCGGCGTCAGCCTCGCCACCTCGATCGACGCCCCCGCCTTCGACTGCGCCTACAAGCTCCAGGAATATGGCGGGCGACCCAAACGCAAGCTGTCGGAAGGCAAACAGACCTGGCCCGGCCGCAAGCAGGTGTGGCGCGCGTATGACGCCGAGGGCCGCATGAGCGGCGACATCCTCTCGACCGAAGACGACAAGCAGCCGGGCGAGCCGCTGATCGTGCCGGTGATGCGTGGCGGCAAGCGCATCGGCTCAACGCCGACGCTGGTGCAAATCCGCGAGCGCACGGTTCACGACTTGGCGCGCATGCCTTTGCCGCTTGTGCAGTTGCAGCCCGACGTGAGCTATCCGGTCGAGGTCGCAGACGCGCTCAGGAATCTGGCGATTCAGGCGGATGCGGAGCTGAAGCGTTAGCCACTACCGCGCCGCCGTCCCGCCTCTGTTCCAGCCCCGAATGCCTTCGCCGTACACCTCGTGGCCCTTGTCGGTCACGATCACGGTGTCCTCGAGCTTGATGAAGCCGCGGGTCGGATGCTGCAGCGTGGTCTCGATCGAGATCACCATGCCGGCTTCCAGCGGCGTATTGGCGTGGTCGTCCGGATATTTCATCGGCGAATTCGGCGCCAACCGCGGCGCCTCGTGGCTGACCAGGCCCATGCCATGCGCCAGGAAATCCATATGATTGTGATGCTTGGATTTCTTCACCAGCGGATCGGCGGCGGCATAAATCGCCTTGCCCGGCACGCCCGGCTTCGTCGCGTTGAACGCGGCACGCTGAATGGTCTCGATCTCGCCAAGCAGGTCGACCAATTCCGCGTCGGGCTCGCCGTGGATCGCCATGCGGCAGAGGTCGCCGATATAGCCGTGATAGTTGCCGCCGGAATCGAGCGACAGGATTTCGCCCTCGCCCCAGACCTGATCCGTGGGCGCGCGGTTGAGACTCGTTCCGCAGGTGATCAGGCAATATTCAAACGTCAGCCCGCGATTGGTCTCTTCGCGGCGCAAAGCCTCGACGAGTTCTTTCTTCGAGGAGCCGGGGCCGTGCTTGGCGATGACCGCCTGCATTGATTCGATGACGCTGTCCGAAGCAATCTTGAGCTTCGCCAGTTCGTCGGCGGATTTGACCAGGCGCTGGGTTTCCAGCACGAACAGCGCGTCGACGTAGTTCGCATCCGGGAACGCGGCGCGCAAAATCGTCGCCGCGTCATAAGGCATGAAACCGAATTCGAAGGCGATGCGCTTCGGCTTGACGCCGATCTTGCGGATGTGGGCGATCGCCTGGTTGATGGCTTCCGACGAATTATTGGTCGTGGCTTGCGTCTCCGGAGTCCACACCGGGTCGGCCTGCAGCTGGAATTTTTCCAGGCGATTGCCGAAAAAACCCGCCTTCTCCGGCGCGCCCTTGGCGTAGACGAACACCGGCAGGTAACGGCTGATGCCGACCGCATCCATGTAGTCGAAGAAATGCGCGCGATGGCCGCCGGTCAGATACTGAACGTTGTGCTTCGACGTCGCGACGATGACGTCGATGCCGGCCTCTTCCATCAGCCGGTAGAGCCGCTTGTGGTCGAACGGCGTCTTCAGGCTGCTGGAATGCTGCGCGCTGATGTTCATGGGTCGGCTCCCGGCTAGTCCGGCGACTATTGCGCCGGTGCCGAGGAGTCTAGGACCACAATTCCTTGCTCGCAAGCCGGGCACCCTCGGCCAGCGCCTGTAATTTAGCCCACATAATGGACGGGTGAACGCGGCGATGGAACGGCCCCTGCGCGAAGCCGCAATCGGTGCCGGCAATGACGTTCTCGCGGCCGACATTTTTCGCCAGGCGAACAATGCGCTCGGAGACGAGTTCCGGATGCTCGACCACATTGGTGGCGTGGCTGATGACGCCCGGAATCAGCACCTGCCCTGGCGCGAGCTTTGCGTCTTTCCACACCTTCCATTCGTGCTCGTGGCGTGGATTGGCGCCTTCGATGACGTAGGCGCCGACTTTCACGTTCAGGATCAGGTCGACGATGTCCTTGAGCGGCACGTCGCTGACGTGCGGACCCGGCCAACTGCCCCAGCAGACGTGATAGCGGATCTTTTCGACCGGCAAACCCTTGATCGCGGTGTTGATGATCTCGACCTGCTGGCCGAGCCATTTGCGATAGTCGGCAAAGCTCGCAGGCGGCACCATGCGGTCATAGGTAACGGCGTTGCGCGCGTCGTCGAGTTGCACGACAAAGCCGGCGTCGATGATCATCTTGTATTCGGTGTGCATGGCGTCAGCGATCGCCGCCATGATGTCGTCTTCGTTCTTGTAATATTCGTTCTTGCGGTCGGGGATCACGCTCGCCGGCGCGGCCACCGGCAGAAACGCCTCCTCGGCCTTGGTCGTCTTGAGCGCGGCCTTGAAGTTGTCGATGTCGCGCTGCAGTTCGGCCTGCCCGGTATATTTGATCGGACCGACGCAGATCGCTTCGACCGTGGTGGCGACGCCGTCATGGGCATCGAGCTCGGCATAGAATTCCGAGAATTGCGTGCGATCGGCACCGCGCTTGAACGGGTTGGCCTTGTCTTCCTTGATCGGCCGGCGCTCGAAGCCGCTCAACCGCTCCAGCGCGTATTGCGACCACGAGATCGCCTTGCCGAATTCGCCGTCGCTGACGACGTCGATGCCGGCTTTGCCCTGCTCGGCGACCACCTCGGCGACCGACGACGTCAGACAGGCCGCATAGGCCTTCTCGTCATAGGGCTTGCCGCTTTGCTTGGCGCGCAGGAATTCCTGCAAGGCCTGCGGCCGGATCAGGCTGCCGACGTGGGTGGTGAGGATACGGGTTTCGCTGCGCTTCATGGGTCGAGGCTCGCCTTTTTGTTTCGAGCGTAGCCTATGCGAGCGATTGCGCCGGAAAGCAATGGTGGGCACTGCCCCACCCGGGGCGCTTACGCCTTCACAACACCAATAAGTTGCTCGAGCCTGCCGGGATCGTTGCGCAAGGTCTCACTGGCGCCGTCGAACACGATACGTCCGCGATCCATCACCACGGCGCGGGGCGCGATGTCGAGCGCGAGCCGCGTGTTCTGTTCGACCAGGATCATCGCCAGCCCACCGGCTTGCGTCAGCCGCTTCACGGCGCGCGCCAGTTCCTCGACGATGACCGGGGCCAGGCCTTCGGACGGCTCGTCCATCAGCAGCACGGTGGGGTTGCCGATCAGCGCACGGCCGATGGCGAGCATCTGCTGCTCGCCGCCTGACAGTTGATTGCCGCGATTGGTGGCGCGCTCGGCGAGACGCGGAAACAGTTCGAACACCGACTCGATGGTCCACTTGCCCGGCCGCGCGGCCACTTCCAGGTTTTCGCGCAGGCTGAGCGACGGAAAAATCTCGCGCTCCTGCGGCACGTAAGCGAGCCCGGACGTAACGCGGCGGTAGGTTACCAGCTTGGAAATGTCCTTGCCGTGCAACGCCACCCGGCCGCCATGCAATTGCGTGTGGCCCATGATGGTGGCGAGCAGCGTGCTCTTGCCGACGCCATTGCGGCCGATCACCGACAGCGTCTCGCCGACCTCGAGCGCAAGGCGGATATCCTCCAGCACCACGGTCTCGCCGTAACCGGCGAAGACCTTGTCGAGTTCGAGCGCGCGCTCAACCATGTGCCGCTCCCCGATGTCCGTCCTGGCCGAGATAGACCGCGCGCACGCGCTCATCGTTCATGATGGCGTCCGGCGCGCCTTCGACCAGCACCGCGCCCTGCACCAGCACCGTGATCTGCTTGGCGAAGCGGTACACCACGTCCATGTCGTGCTCGATGATCAGCACCGCGATATCCGGATCGAGGCTCGCCACCACGTCGAGGATGAGATGGCTTTCCGAGGACGGCACGCCCGCCGCCGGCTCGTCGAGCAGCAGCACGCGCGGCTTTTGCGCCAGCGCGATGGCGATCTCGACCAGCCGCTGCCGGCCATAGGGCAATTCGCGCACCAGCTTCAGCGCGTCGTCAACCAGCCGCAACTGTTCGAGATAGCCGATCGCCTCATCCAGCACGGCGCGATTGGTGCCAATCGGGCGCCAGAGATTATTGCTGTGACCGTCACGTTCGCCGATGGTCAGGCCGAGATTTTCCAGCACCGTCAGCCCGCGGAACAACTGATTGATCTGGAAAGTGCGCGCCAGTCCGCGCCGCGCGCGATCGGCTTGCGACACGCCGGTAATATCCTCGCCGTTGAGCAGCACCTTGCCTGACGACGGCTTCAGCACGCCGGTAATCAGGTTGATCAAGGTAGTCTTGCCCGCGCCGTTCGGCCCGATCAGCGCACGGCGCGCGCCGACTTCAAGCGTCAAATTGACGTCGCGCGTCACCGGCAGCGCGCCGAAGGCCTTGTTGAGCCCCTGCACTTCAAGCGCGGCGGTCACGACCTGAACCTCTTCCAGTATTGCCGGGCATCTTCGAACAGCCCGAGCACGCCGCGGCGCGCGAAGAGCACCGCCAGCACCAGCAGCAGGCCGATGCCGAACTGCCAGAAGGTCGGGCTCAGTTTCGACAGATGATCTTCCAGCACCATGTAGACCACCGCGCCGAGGAAGGCGCCGTAGAGGCGCCCGGTGCCGCCGAGGATTAGCATCACCATGACCTTGGCGGAATTGTCGAAGTCGAACACCGTCAGGGTGACGTAGGCGTTGGTCTGGGTGAACAGCGCCCCGGCAATACCGGCAATACCGGCAGCGATGGAATAAACCGTCACCAGGCGCCGATGCACCGGCGAACCGATGGCGTGCATGCGCTTCACGTT
>Ga0193699_10000483_pt1 | contig 17034 bp, 16 predicted proteins | sample L3c2metaG_FD_160095 | JGI IMG/M metagenome (GOLD analysis project Ga0193699, IMG submission 160095) | Soil microbial communities from a riparian zone of the East river system, Colorado, United States - L3c2 | ecosystem: Environmental > Terrestrial > Soil > Riparian zone | place: USA: East...
CTACCGACCGCCTCCGGCTTCATGACCGGCCGCTATCAGATGGTGAGCGAGAGCGGCGAGAAATTCGAGATCGACGTGCCGCCATTTTCGCTCGACAGCCCCGACAGCAAGCGGGTGTTGAATTAGGGGGTGGGGCGCGCGGCGCCTGCTCCACCAACAGTCGACATATCAGGCGAGATCGTCATCACCGGACTTGACCCGGTGATCCATCTTCTTCGCAAGAGTCTTCTGAAGATGATGGATGGCCGGATCAAGTCCCGGCCATGACACAGCGGAGCTACTCCACGCCCGCTTCCTGCGGTGTGAACTGATACACCGATGAGCAGAACTCGCAGGTCACCACCACCTTGCCGTCCTTGACCATGTCGGCGCGGTCCTGCGGTGCGAAGTTGGAGAGCATGCCCGACACCGCCTCGCGCGAGCAGGAGCATTGCGCGCGCAGCGGCAGCGGCGGAAACACCCGCACGCCGCGCTCGTGAAACAGCCGGTACAATAGCCGCTCGCCCGACAGATCGGGATCGATCAGTTCGACATCCTCGACGGTCGCGATCAGCGACTGGCCTTCGATCCAGGCGTCGTCTTCCGCGACCTCGTGGGTCTCGGCGCCTTCCGGCGCGTCGCCGGGATGCAAATCAGGTTGCCGCGCCCGCTCCGGCGCCTTGGGCAAAAACTGCAGCAGCATGCCGCCGGCGCGCCAGCGATGTTTCGGGCCTTCTTCGCCACCGCGCCATTCCTCGCCGACCGCGAGCCGCACCCGCGTCGGAATCTGTTCCGAACGCAGAAAATATTCATGCGCGGCGTCTTCCAGGCTGCCGCCTTCCAGCGCCACCAGCCCCTGATAGCGGCTCATGTCCGGGCCCTGGTCGATGGTCATCGCGAGGTGGCCCTTGCCGAGCAGGCCGCCGGAATCCTGGCCTTCGCCAAGCCGCGTCGCGTCGAAGCGCGCATAGGCGCGCAAGCGGTCGGGCGCCTGGAAGTCCACGATCAGGAACGACACCGGGCCGTCGGTCTGGGTCTGCAGGATGAAGCGGCCATCGAATTTCAAGGACGAGCCGAGCAACGTCGTCAGCACAATCGCTTCGCCGAGCAGCTTGCCGACCGGGGCCGGATAATCATGCTGGTTGAGGACGTCGTCGAGCGCGGGGCCGAGCCGGGTCAGGCGGCCGCGCAGATCCAGCGAGGCCACCTCGAACGGCAGCACCGCGTCGTCGACGGGAACCGCTGATGGCGCGCGGATCGGGGTTTCCGGAGAGATTTTAATGTCGGGGGATTGTGATGTCATGGCGCTTTATCTGGGGTCGGTGGACGGAAATCGAAAGGGGTCTATCGTCGTCCCGGCCTAGTGCGCAATTGCGCACGGGGCGCCGGGACGACGGTGAGATTCTTGTGCGGCGTTCGCCGGGACGACGAGATTGATTACCCCACCGCCTCGAAACACCACGCCAAGATGCCCTTTTGCGCGTGCAGGCGATTTTCGGCTTCGTCGAACACCACCGATTGCGGGCCGTCGATCACCTCGTCGGTGACTTCGTCGCCGCGATGGGCGGGCAGGCAATGCATGAACAGCGCATCGGGTTTTGCCAGCGACATCAGTCTGGCGTTGACCTGATACGGCTTCAAGATGTTGTGGCGGTGCTTGCCTTCCTTGTCGCCCATCGAGAACCAGGTGTCGGTGACCACGCAATCGGCGCCGCGGACGGCGGCTTCCGGATCGTTGCCGAGCACGATCGGCGCGTCGGTCGCCTTGATCCAGTCCCTCATGGCCTTTTTCGGGGCGAGCTGCGGCGGCGTCGCGATGCGCAGATTGAACTTGAATCGCTCCGCCGCATGCGCCCATGACGCCAGCACATTGTTGTCGTCGCCGGTCCAGGCGATGGTGCGGCCCTCGATCGGCCCGCGATGTTCCTCGAACGTCATCAGGTCCGCCAGCACCTGGCAGGGATGCGAGCGCCGCGTCAGCCCGTTGATGACAGGCACGGTGGCGTGGGCGGCGAGTTCCAGCAGCGCATCATGGTTGAGGATGCGGATCATGATGGCATCGACGTAACGCGACAGCACCCGCGCGGTGTCGGAGATGGTCTCGCCGCGGCCGAGCTGCATTTCAGCACCGGTCAGCATGATCGATTCACCGCCGAGCTGGCGCATGCCGACGTCGAACGACACCCGGGTCCGGGTCGAGGGCTTTTCGAAGACCATCGCCAGCGTCTTGCCTTCGAGCGGCTTGTTCGATTTCTCATGCGCCTTCAGCTTCGCCTTCATGGCGACGCTGGCCGCGAGCATGTTGCGCAGCTCTTTGATCGGCAGTTCGTTCAGATCGAGAAAATGGCGCAGAGCCTTGCTCATCACCCCGCCGCCTTCTTCAACTGGTCGCCCGACAACGCCACGCAAGCCCGCTCGAGCCGCTGCACGGATTCCGCGATTTCGGCTTCAGTAACGATCAATGGCGCCAGGAACCGCACCACATTGTCGCCGGCGCCGACGGTGAGCAGTTTCTGGTCACGCAACGCCGTGACCAGATCGCCCGACGGCACCACGGCCTTGACGCCGACCAGGAGTCCTTCGCCGCGAACTTCCGAAAGCACGGCGGGATAGCGATCGACCACTGACGCCAGTTTCTGTTTCAAGAGCAGCGACATCTTCTGCACATGGTCGAAGAAGCCGGGCTTCAGCATGACGTCGAGCACGGCATTGGCCGCCGCGATCGCCAGCGGATTGCCGCCGAAGGTCGAACCGTGCGAGCCGGGAGTCATGCCGGCGGCGGCCTCTGCCGTGGCGAGACAAGCGCCGATCGGAAAACCGCCACCGAGTGCTTTCGCCAGCGGCATCACGTCGGGCGTTACTCCGAGGCGCTTATAGGCAAAGAGATCGCCGGTGCGGCCCATGCCGGTCTGCACTTCGTCGAAGATCAGGAGCAGGCCGTTGTCGTCGCAGAGTTCGCGTAGCGCACGGAAGAACGCATGCGGCGCGGTGCGGACACCGCCCTCGCCCTGCACCGGTTCGATCAGGATGGCTGCGGTCTGGGGACCGATCGCCTTCTTGACCGCTTCGAGATCGCCATGCGGCACCTGATCGAAGCCGTCCAATGGTGGACCGAAGCCCTCCAGATATTTGGCCGAGCCGGTCGCCGCCAATGTCCCCAGCGTGCGGCCGTGGAACGCGCCTTCGAAGGTGATGATGCGGTAGCGGTCGGGATGGCCCTTGGCGGCGTGGTATCGGCGCGCGATCTTGATGGCGCACTCCATCGCTTCCGCACCGGAATTACAGAAGAAAACGAAGTCCGCAAAACTTTGTTCGCAGAGCCGCGCGGCAAGCTTGTCGCCGTCCGGGCTCTTGAACAGGTTCGACATGTGCCACAGTTTGGTGGCCTGCTCCTGCAGCGCCGCGACCAGATGCGGATGTGCATGTCCCAGTGCATTGACCGCGACGCCGCTGGTGAAATCGAGATAGCGCTCGCCATTGGTTGATATCAGCCAGGCGCCCTCGCCGCGCTCGAAACCGAGATCGACCCGGGCGAATACCGGAAGCAGATGCGACGTGGCGCTGTTGGTCATGGCAATCACTGCAGGTTAAGCCGGTCGCCGAGCGCGCAGGAGCGCGAACGCATCAACAACCAGCCCGGAAAACAAAACGTGCCGCCTTTTCGGGGCGGCACGTGGGAACCATTCTAGGCGTGGGGCGATAACTGTCAACCGGTCCCGCAAATCCTGTCATCCCCGTAATTTTGCGGTGCCGCGGAAAACTCCAATTAGCATGCTTGGGTGACGGAACATGTGGACGCAACCACGCGGACTCTTGCGCCGGAGTCACGCCATATTGTAGCTTAGCGGCTGTCGGGTACGACATCTCGTGCGGCAGTAGTAAACCTCAACCGTCCCAGTGTTAGGCGTAAACGCCCGGGCGCGCCATCCGCGCCGGGCGAAGGCTAAGGGATTCTGCCCGCAGGGATTTTTTGACGATGTAGTCGCAACGCCGCTTCGAGAATGGCCGGCGCGACACGAAGGGAAGAGTGCGATGACGGTATTGACCTGGACCGACGATCGCGTCGAACAATTGAAAAAGCTCTGGGAGGGCGGGCTTTCCGCCAGCCAGATCGCCGCGGAGCTCGGCAATGTGACGCGAAATGCCGTGATCGGCAAAGTCCACCGGCTCGGCCTTTCCGGCCGCGCCAAGAGCCCCTCCTCGGCGGCGCCGCGGCAGCGCAAGGCCCGTCCGGCCCAGCACATGATGCGGGTACAGCGTCCGGTGTCGCGCGGCAACACCGCGCTGGCCCATGCCTTCGAAGTCGAGATGGAGCCGGATCCGGTCGCTTACGACAACGTGGTGCCGATGAGCCAGCGACTGTCGCTGCTGGAGCTCAACGAGGCGACCTGCCACTGGCCGATCGGCGATCCCTCCAGCACGGAATTCTTCTTCTGCGGCGGCAGGGCGCTGACCAGCCTGCCCTATTGCGCGCATCACTCGCGGATCGCCTATCAGCCCGCCTCCGACCGCCGCAGGCAGCCGCCGAAGCCGACGAGGTAGTATCCTCGTCATTGCGAGCGCAGCGAAGCAATCCAGCTTCGTGTCGTACCGCGCCATGGATTGCTTCGCTGCGCTCGCAATGACGGTTGTGGAAGCGATCGCGGAATATTCAACAGCCGTCGTCCCTGCGAAAGCAGGGACCCAACCACAGGCTTCCGTGGTTATCTCAAGCTGGTGCTGCAGCTCGTTTCAAAAATTGACATTCGTGGTTGGGTCCCGGCTCAGCGCTCGCTACGCTCGCTTGGCCGGGACGACGGTGGAGATTTTTCATTCCGCCTTCGCGAACCTGTCATCCAGCGCGTAGCCGGCGCCGCGCACGGTGCGGATCGGGTCCTGCTCGCCGCCGGGATTGAGCAATTTACGCAGCCGCCCGATGTGGACGTCCACGGTGCGCTCATCGATGTAGATGTCGCGGCCCCAGACGCTGTCGAGCAGCTGCTCGCGGCTGAACACCCTCCCCGGATGCTCAAGGAAAAATTCCAGGAGGCGATACTCGGTCGGGCCGAGATCGATCGGGCGGCCGGAGCGGGCGACGCGGCGTTTTTCGCGGTCGAGTTCGAGATCGCCATAGGTCAGGATGGTGGCGAGGCGTTCGGGGCTGGCGCGGCGCAGCAGGCCTTTTACCCGCGCCAATAGTTCCGGCACGGAAAAGGGTTTTACGATGTAGTCGTCGGCGCCGGTGGCAAGGCCGCGCACCCGTTCGCTTTCCTCGCCGCGCGCGGTCAGCATGATGATCGGCAGCTGCTTTGTCTCCGGCCGTGCCCGCAAACGGCGGCACAGTTCGATCCCCGACAGACCCGGCAGCATCCAGTCGAGCACGATCAAATCGGGAATATGCTCCTTCAGCCTGGTGTCGGCGTCGTCCCCGCGCCCGACGGTTTCGACGTCGTAGCCTTCGGCATCGAGGTTGTAGCGCAGCAGCGTGGTAAGCGCTTCCTCGTCTTCCACCACCATTATGCGCGGACCCATCTTCGCAGCCTTCTCTCTCGTTTTTGACGCGTTTTCTTCACGCGAACCGGCTCCCACTTCGCTCGAAAACGCCATGTCAGTTTCCGGGTACGGTGGTCGCAAAAGTCGTCATGTCGCCTTTCGGGCGCTTGTCGAGGATCTGCTGTCCCTCGATCATATAGAACACGGTTTCGGCGATATTGGTGGCGTGATCGCCGATCCGTTCGATGTTCTTGGCGCAGAACATCAGGTGAATACAGAAACTGATGTTGCGCGGATCTTCCATCATATAGGTCAGGAGTTCGCGGAACAGCGAGGTGCAGATGGCGTCGACCTCCTCGTCGCCCTTCCACACTGCCATCGCCGCCGGCAGATCGTGCGCGGCATAGGCGTCGAGCACGGACTTGACCTGCGATTGCACGAGATCGGTCATATGCTCGAGGCCGCGGATCAGTTTTAAGGGCTGGAAATCGCTTTCCAGGGCCGCGACCCGCTTGCCCATGTTCTTGGCGAGGTCGCCGATCCGCTCCAGATCGGTGGCGACCCGCATGGCGCCGACGATCTCGCGCAGGTCGATCGCCATCGGCTGGCGCCGCGCGATGGTCAGGACCGCGCGCTCCTCGATGACATGCTGCAGGTGATCGATTTCGGCGTCGGCGGCGGCGACGCGCTGGCCGAGCGCGACGTCCCTGCGGATCAGCGCATCGACGGATTCGACGATCATGCGCTCGGCAAGACCGCCCATCTCCGCGACCAGCCGCGTCAGTTCCTGCAGATCGCTGTCGAACGCTTTTGCTGTGTGTTCTGAAGCCATTTTAGTTCTCCTCGCGCGTTGCGCGTCAGCCGAACCGGCCGGTGATGTAGTCCTGGGTGCGCCGGTCGCTTGGCGACGTGAAAATCTTGTCGGTCTCGTCGAATTCGATCAGCTCGCCGAGATACATGAAGGCGGTCTTGTCGGAGACGCGCGCGGCCTGCTGCATATTATGGGTGACGATGGCGATGGTGTAGTCCTCCGCCAGTTCCTGGATCAATTCTTCGATCTTGGCGGTCGAGATCGGATCCAGCGCCGAACAGGGCTCGTCGAACAGGATCACCTCGGGCCGCACCGCGACGGTGCGGGCGATGCAGAGCCGCTGCTGCTGGCCGCCGGACAGGCTGAGGCCGGAGGCGTTGAGCTTGTCCTTGACCTCGTTCCACAGCGCGCCGCCGCGCAGCGCCTTCTCGACCCGGCCGTCCATCTCGGATTTGGAGATCTTCTCGTAGAGCCGGATGCCGAAGGCGATGTTCTCGTAGATGGTCATCGGAAACGGCGTCGGCTTCTGGAACACCATGCCGACGCGGGCGCGCAGCAAGTTGAGGTCGAGCCTGGCGTCGAGGATGTTGGTGGAATCCAGCATCACCTGGCCGGTGGCGCGCTGGCCGGGATAAAGATCGTACATCCGGTTGAAGATGCGCAGCAGGGTCGACTTGCCGCAGCCGGACGGTCCGATAAAGGCCGTGACGCGATTGGCGCCGAGAGCAAGGTTTATGTTCTTCAGCGCGTGGTTCTCGCCGTAATAGAAATTCAGGTCGCGCGCGGTGATCTTGGCGCGCGCCTCGGCCAGCGCCGCCATCGACGGCACCGGGCCCCGCGGAACTTCCGTGCTTACAGAAAGCTCACTCATTGTTTGGTCCTTTCGGCGCCGAGAATGCGCGCGCCAATATTCAGGGCAAGTACGGTCAAGGTAATGATCAGGGCGCCGCTCCAGGCCAGCTGCTTCCAATAGGCGTAGGGGCTTTGCACGAAATTGTTGATGGTGACGGGCAGGTTGGCCATGGTCTTGGTCAGATCGAGACTGAAGAACTGGTTGCTCAGCGCGGTGAACAGCAGGGGCGCGGTTTCGCCGGCGACGCGCGCGGTCGCCAGCAGCACGCCGGTGATGAGGCCGGCACGCGCGGCGCGGTAGGCGATGCGCTTGATCACCAGCGAGCGCGGCAGCCCGAGCGCGGAGGCCGCCTCGCGCAGCGGATTGGGCACCAGCAGCAGCATGTCCTCAGTGGTGCGGACCACCACGGGAATCACGATCACCGCCAGCGCCAGACATCCGGCGAAGGCGGAAAAACCGCCCATCGGCACCACGATGGCGCCGTAGATGAACAGGCCGATGATGATCGAGGGCGCGCTGAGCAAGATATCGTTGATGAAGCGGATCACGCCGGTGAGCCGGTCGTTGCGGCCATATTCGGCGAGATAGGTGCCGGCGAACAGGCCGAGCGGCGCGCCGATACCGACCCCGATCACGGTCATGATGATCGAGCCCACGATGGCGTTGAGCAGGCCGCCTTCGGTCGAGCCCGGCGGCGGCGTGTTCTGGGTGAATATCTGCAGGCTGATCCCGGCGAGGCCGTTGTAGAACAGCGTGAACAGGATCAGGCCCAGCCAGGTCACGCCGAACACCGCGGCCCCGAGGCAGAGGAACTTGACGATGATGTCGGAGCGGCGGCGGGATGCGTAGATCGGATTCATGATCTCAATTCCCCGCCTTCTTTTCCAGCCGCATCAGCATCAGCCGTGCCGCCGCCAGCACGAAGAAGGTCAGCACGAACAGCAACAGGCCGAGCAGGATCAGGCCGGATTGATGCAAGCCATCGCTCTCGGCGAATTCGGAGGCGATCGCCGCCGAGATCGTGGTGCCCGGCGAAAACACCGAACCCGTGATGCGGAAGGCGTTGCCGATGATGAAGGTCACCGCCATGGTTTCGCCGAGCGCGCGGCCGAGCGCCAGCATGATGCCGCCGATCACGCCGACGCGGGTATAGGGGATCACCACGTTGCGGACGACTTCCCAGGTGGTGCAGCCGACGCCATAGGCCGCTTCCTTGAGCACCGGCGGCACCGTCTTGAACACATCGACCGAAATCGCCGTGATGAACGGCAGCACCATGATCGCCAGGATCAGCGCCGCGTTGAACAGGCTGAGATAGGACGGCGGCCCGGCGAAAACCGATCCCAGCACCGGGACGCCGTCGAACAGCTTGATCATGAAGGGCTGAAAGGTATCGGCCATGAACGGCCCGAGCACGAAGAAGCCCCACATCCCGTAAATGATCGAAGGAATGCCGGCGAGCAGTTCAACGGCAATGCCGATCGGGCGGCGCAGCCATATCGGGCAAAGTTCGGTTAGAAAAATCGCAATGCCCAGCCCGACCGGAATGGCGATCATCATGGCGATCACCGACGTCACCATGGTGCCGTAGATGGGTCCGAGCGCGCCGAGCACGGGCGGATCGGCGGATGGCGCCCAGCGCGAGGTGAACAGGAAGGAGAAGCCGTACTCTCTGATCGCGGGCCAGGCACCCGCGATCAGCGAGAGGATGATGCCGCCGAGGATCAGCAGCACCGAGATCGCGCAGGCTCGGGTGATCCAGTAGAATGTGACGTCGCCGAACTTGAACGCGCTCAGCGCCTTGGCGCGATCGTAAGGTCCGGCTGCTTCCATCGACGAGCTCTGAACGGCCATATCTGCCACGCCGGTTCCCCAATACTATTTTACTTGATATTGCTTGGTCCGTCTCGTGCCCCGGATGCGGCGCAGCGCGGAAGCGGTGCGCTGCTGATCCGGGGTCCATTTCATGTACGGCCGCACTCTCATGGGTTCCGGCCCTGCGGAGCAGCGCGAAGAGCACTGCACCGCGTCCGGGACAGGCCTCCGCTCAGCTCTTGATATCGGCGGACCAGGTCTTCTCGATCAGCTTGACCACGGCGTCAGGCATCGGGATGTAATCGAGTTCCTCGGCCATCTTGTCGCCCTTGGCGAAAGCCCATTTGAAGAACTTGATGGCTTCGGCGGAGGCCGCCTGGTCGGTCGGCTCCTTGTGCATCAGGATGAAGGTCGCCGCCGTGATCGGCCACGAGGCTTCGCCCGGCTGGTCGGTCAGGATCAGATAGTAGCCCGGAGCCTTGGCCCAATCCGCGTTGGATGCCGCAGCCTGGAACGCTGCGACCGTGGGCTGCACGGTCTTGCCGGCCTTGTTGATCAGGGCCGCGTAGGTCAGCTTGTTCTGCTTGGCATAGGCATACTCGACGTAACCGATCGAGTTCTTGGTCTGGCTGATGTTGCCGGCAACGCCTTCATTACCCTTGGCGCCGACGCCGGCCGGCCATTCGACCGCGGTGCCGGAACCGACCTTGGACTTCCAGTCCGCGCTCGCCTTCGACAGATAGTCGGTGAAGTTGAAGGTGGTGCCCGAACCGTCGGAGCGGCGCACCACGGTGATGGCGTCGGTCGGCAGCTTCAGCTTCGGATTGAGCTTGGCGATCGCCGGGTCATTCCATTTGGTGATCTTGCCGAGATAGATGTTTGCAAGCGTCTCGCCGTCAAACACCAGTTCGCCGGGCTTGATACCTTCGAGGTTCACGACCGGAACGATCGCGCCCATCACCATCGGCCACTGCACGAGGCCGTCCTTCTCGATCTGCTCGGCCTTCAGTGGCGCGTCGGTGGCGCCGAACGTAACGGTCTTGGCCTGGATCTGCTTGATGCCGGCGCCGGAGCCGATCGACTGATAGTTCAGACCGTTGCCGGTCTCCTTCTTGTAGGCGTCAGCCCACTTGGAATAGACCGGGAACGGGAACGTCGCGCCCGCGCCGGTGATGTCGGCGGCAAACGCCGACGTCGATGCGGCGACCAGCCCCGCAGCGACGATTGCCTTGATGAAATTCATGGGTGGTCTCCAGCTGGTGAGCGAAGCGCCGGACGCGCCCGATTGCGCTCACGCCGCCCGTTTAGGAGCGGTCGATGCTGCTTTTACGAAGGTTTAATGACAGTTGGATGACAGTGACAACCAATTGAAATAGCTTGATTTTATGTTACCGTCGGGGGCCGCGCCTGGGGAAAACAGGCGGTAAAAGTTGCACCCTTTTTCGGCACGCTTTCGATCAAAAGCCGGCCGCGATGGCGGTTAACAATATGTTTCACCAGCGATAAACCCAAGCCGGTGCCGCCCTGGGCGCGGCTGTCGCCGACATCGACCCGATAGAACCGTTCGGTGAGCCGCGGCAGATGTTCCGGCGCGATGCCGGGGCCAAAATCGCGCACCATGACGCGGACTTCGGGCGCACCTTCGCCCGATATCGCCGAGGTTAGCGAGACGATGACCTTGCCGCCGGAGGCGCCGTATTTCAGCGCGTTCTCGATCAGGTTCTCGAACAGCCGCAGCAGTTCCTCGCGGTCGCCGGCGATCGCCACCGGCGTATCCGGCAGGTCGATCTCGATCGTGACCTGGCGTTCGCGCGCCAAGGGCTCCAGCCCGTCCGCGACCTGCCGGATGATCGGGACGATATCGACGGACGTGTCGGGACGGACATGGGCTGACAGTTCGACCCGCGACAGCGACAGCAGATCGTCGATCAGCCGCGCCATCCGCGTCGCCTGCGTCTGCATGATGCCGAGAAAACGCTCGCGTGCCTTGGTGTCGTCCTTGGCCGGGCCCTGCAGCGTGTCGATGAAGCCCGACAGCGCCGCCAGCGGCGTGCGCAATTCATGGCTGGCATTGGCGACGAAGTCGGCGCGCATTTCCTCGACCCGCCGCAGCGGCGTCTGGTCGTGGAACGTCATCAGCATGCATTTGTCGGTGCCGCCGAACAGGGTCGGCACCGGAACCGGCGTGATGATCAGTTCCATCCAGCGATCGACCGGAACGTGATCGAGATAGGTCGCGCGCCGCGTTTCCGTGGTGGCGATGGCTTCGCGAAGGGCGGTGATGATCTCGGGCGAGCGCAATGCGAACTGGGCGAGTTCGTTCTTGCGCAGCGCCGGCGCGAGCTGGGCTGCCGCCGCGTTGAGATGGAGCACGCGGCCGGCGCGGTCGAGCAGCACCGCGGGATCCGGCATGCCGGCAACCAGCGCGCTGACGGCCGGCGCTTCGACCGGGTTGATCGTGCGGACATCCTCCCTCGAGGCGACCACGTCGTGCAATCGCCACGGCACCAATGCGGCGGCGGCGATGCAGACGAACACCGCGGCGGCGCGAACCAGCGACAATTCGCCGAACACCACCAGCACCGTAAGCGCCATGCCCCCGGCAAGCAGGATGAGGGCCGAGTGCCGCAACCGGTCCGGCCACGGCGAGAAAAAGGAAGCAGCAGGGGATTCGTCTAATGCCATCGGGCCGGCTCTCTTCCCGTTCGCGCCCGTATCGTCAGGCGCCGGTATCGCCACGCTCTCGCGCGTAGACGGCTTCGCGTTTCGGCTCGGCCTCAGGGCCGGGCGTGGCCCGGCTCAGCCGCTTCAATCGCGCGCCGAGGATAATCTCCCGAAGCGTCAGCAAGATTACAGATATCACGAACGGCGCAAGATAATAGAGAACGCGGAACAGCAGCATCCCCGCCAGCAGGTCTTCCCTGTCCATCTGCCACAGGCCGACCAGCATGGCGGCGTCGAACACGCCGAGTCCGCCGGGGGAATGGCTGGCGAAGCCCAAAAGCGTCGCGGAGACGAAAATGACGGCGACCACGACGAAGCCGAGATTGGGTTCGTCCGGCACCAGCACATACATCGCCAGCGCGCAAAAGCCGAGATCGACAATGCCGATCACGATCTGCAGCAGCGTCAGCGGGCCGCCCGGCAGCGTTACAGTCCAGGGCCCGCGGCCGACCCCGCGCGGCTGCATCCAGACCCAGACCACATAGCCCACCAGCCCAAGGATGATCGCGAAGGCGGCGAGGCGGTTCACCCAGGCCGGCAGCTGATCGATCGAGGCGGCGGCTTCCGGATGATAGGCGATGCCGAGGCCGAGCACCGCGGCATTGCCGAGCCAGAAGGTCAGGCCGGCCAGGAAGCAGATTTTTGCGACGTCGATCGCATTCAACCCCCAGGCGGAATAGATCCGGTAGCGCACGGCGCCGCCGGTGAAGACGCTGGCGCCGACATTGTGGCCGATCGAATAGGAGGTGAAGGCGGCGAGCGCGTTGACACGGTAGGGAATGTCGGACCGCCCGATCGCGCGGACCGCGAACAGATCATAGAAGGTCAGGGTGAAATAGCCTGCCGCCACGAACAGCGCCGCCAGCGCGATCTGGCGCGGCTCGGTGCCCTTCACGGCCTCAAGGACTTCCTGGGCGTCGATGCCGCGCAGCATGTGGTAAAGCACGTAGCACGCGATCCCGATGACCGTGATGCTGATTACAACACCTAGCTTATGCAGGATTTGCTTCTGGCGCAGAAACGAGACCGCCCTGCGTATTGCTTCCAGCATCTAGACCTCGAATTGCGATCCCACGACGGCAGCCTCGGTGCGAACTTTGCCGCCGCCAGCGCCACGCCTGCTCCCTGCCCCCTGTCGTAGCGCGTTTTGAGCCGGAGTGGAATTCGCTTGAGCCCAAATAACACACGCTTCATCAATATATTAGAGGAAATTCGTGACACCTTATGCACAGTTTTGCTGCATTCGCTCCGGCGCCGCAAAGTCCCTCGCCAAGACCCTGCGCAGCAGGGGGGTCAAGTTTCCATGATAGCGGGCGGCGAATTCGGCCGGCAGGCGCCGGAAAGGCTCAGGCGGCAGGTCTATGCTGCGACAACGCCCAGTCGCGCAGCCACGATCCCACTGCGCAACCGGCCAGATACAGGGCAAACATCACCAGGCCGAGATCGAGCCAATAGCCGGGGCGGCCCGGGATCACGCGCGACAATGCCGCGGCGACCAGCGCCACCGCCAGCACCGAAAGCCATCGCGTCACCAGCTTCGAGACTCCCTGGCCGCGATGAACCACCGCGATCCAGCCCATGGCGAGACCCAGCAGCAGCGACGCCAGCAGCCAGCCCCAATGAAATGTCACCAAAAATGCCATTCGCCGTTACCTCACCACGAAATCGATGCGGCGGTTCTGCGCCTTGCCTTCGTCGGTGTCGTTGCCGGCGACCGGCTGGGTACTGCCATAGCCCGTCGCCGTGAACCGGTTCGCCGGCAGACCGGCTTTCACCAGATAATCGATCACGGCCTGTGCGCGCTTTTCCGACAGCGCCTGGTTGAAACCATCCTCGCCATCGGCATCGGTATGCCCGGCGATTTCGATATTGACGGTCGGACAGCGCAGCGCGGTTTCGATCAGGCGGTCGAGCAGTCCCGCCGAATCCGGATTGATGGTGTCACGTCCGGATTCGAAGCGGATTTTTCCCTTGGCCAGCAGATCCGCGAACAATTGCTGGCAAACGGTGGCGTCGACCGGGGCTGCCGCGGGTTTGACCGAAATGTCGGCCTTGAATTGCCAGCCTTGCGGGAAATCCTTGCCCAATCCGGCGCGGATCTGCACCGCAGCCGCGTCATAGAAGGCGTCGCCCGAGAGTTTTACTTCGCGGTCGGACACCACCAGCGTCCCTGTCGACAGCCGCGACAACGCGCCCAGCGCGGGGACGACCGCCTGGGAGAATCCGGCAGGTGCGCCGACGCTGGCCTTGAGATTGTCGACCACCTTCTCGCTGAAGAATTTGCGCGCCGCCGTCGCCGCCAGCGCCGCATGGACATTATTGTCCGGCACGTAGCCGCTCAGCGTCACCGACGACGCAACCGGATCCTTGTAGGCCTGGAAGATATAGGGCGGCGCCTTGATCTCGTTGGCGGCGACCGAAAAGCCTTCGGGAAGATTTCTCAGCGCCGCCGCGATCGCCTCGCGGCCGCCGAGGTCGCGCGCCATGCCGGAAAGGCTGACCTTGGTGTCTGAAATGGTGATCTTGCCGTCTTTCAATTTCCCGATCTGATCGAGCAGCAACAGTGCCGCGGAGTCGAAACGCGGCGGCGCGCCGCGCGACAAATTCATCTGATCGACGACCTCGACGCCGCCGAGACCGGCGCGGGCCGCCTCGAGCAACTTGCCCTTGCTGGCCGGCAACGGCGAACTGCCGCCGAGCGTGACCCTGACGACGTCGCGCTCCGCCGACCAAACGAATGGTTTGGCTTCGGGAACCAGACGGGTTTCGTCGTTGACCAGCCGCACGCCCGGCACCGACTCCACCGAAGCCACCGCGCTGCGACGGCCTTCTTCCGAGAAAGCGTCCGCCGCGAACGTGACGTCGCGGCCGGCGACCGCGATTCTTCGCTTGTCGAGCACGGTATCCCTGAGCGCCGCGGTCGAGCGCGCGGCGAGATCGGCTTCCAGCGGCGGAGTGCTCGTCCAGCACGCAATCGCCCAAAAGACGACCAGTGGAATCACCCCCGGCCACCATTTGCTGCTCCACCTGAAAAGTTCGCGCATTCGATGTCCTGCAGGGTCTGGGAACAGAGAGAAAACAAACCCTTGCGAGGCTGTCAAACTGGAAATAACAGGGAAGTGTCCTGCAAAGGACAGCGATCCGACTAACTGTTTGTTCAGCGGTCGGCCGCTAGCTTCGGAATCACGTCCCAACCGGCCAATCACTCCTGATGAAGCAGCTCCGCAACCACGTCATCCGCGCCGGATTGGGAGCGCTTTATTTCACCGGTGCGCATTTTCTGCTGCGGCCAATCTTCGCAGGCGTCGGCGCTATTTTCATGCTGCACCATGTCCGGCCGCGCCGCGACGCCGCGTTTCAGCCCAATCGTCACCTCGAGGTCGCACCGGAGTTCCTGCGTGCGATGTTGTCGCACCTCAAGTCGCGGGACATCGACATCGTCACCATGGATGAGGTCCATCAGCGGCTGGTCGAGCGCAACTTTTCGCGGCGGTTTGCCTGCTTCACCCTCGACGACGGGTATCGCGACAACCGGGATTTCGCGCTGCCGGTGATGCGTGAGTTTGACGCACCCCTCACCGTCTATGTCGCCAGCGATTTCGCCGAAGGCACCGGCCGGCTGTGGTGGATCGCGCTGGAGATGGCGATCGCCAAGGCGTCCTCGATCGAAGCCAGGATCGGTGACGTCGCGACCCGCCTCGATACCTCGACGCCGGCCGCCAAGCAGGCCGCCTTCGACCGGCTGCACGACTGGCTGCGCGGATTGCCGGGCGAACATGACATCCAGCGCGAGATCAGCGCGCTGTGCGCGCGCCACGGTGTCGACGAGACCGCGATCTGCCGCGAGCTCTGCATGTCCTGGGATGAGTTGAAATCGTTTGCCGACGATCCGCTGGTCACGATCGGCGCGCATACCATCACGCATTGCAATCTGGCGCGGCAGACCGAGGAAACGGCCAGCCACGAGATGGCCACCAGCCGCGCGCGGATCGAAAGCGCGCTGGCGCGCCCGGTGCAGCATCTCGCCTATCCCTATGGCGACAAGATCGCGGCCGGCCCGCGCGAATTCGCGCTGGCGCGAGCGGCCGGGTTCAAGACCGCGGTGACGACGCGGCCCGGCATGATCTTTCCCGAAAGCGCCGGACACCTGACCGCGCTGCAGCGGGTCTCGCTCAACGGCAACTATCAGGACGCGCGCATTCTGCCGGTGCTGACATCGGGTGCAGCGACCGCGATGTGGAACGGTTTTCGGCGCATCGACGCGGCTTAATCGTCGTCGCTGCGAACGCAGGGACCCACAGCCACCGAATTTAGCGAGACGCGCCGCACTCTCATCGAGTCCCTCTAAGCGCCGGGATTATAGGTCCCTGCGTTCGCAGGGACGACGGGCTGTTCCTTGACTCACTTGATCCCTGCGCCCAAAACCATCGGCAAAACCCGAGGGAGAAACGCATGTTCAAGGATCTGTTTTCGCTGCAAGGCCGCGTCGCGCTCGTGACCGGGGGATCGCGCGGCATCGGCAAGATGATCGCGGCCGGGTTTCTCGCGCAAGGTGCTGCCAAGGTCTACATCACCGCGCGCAAGGCCGGGCCGTGCGAGGCCACCGCGAAGGAGCTCACGGCGGAATATGGCGGCGAATGCATCGCGCTGCCGATCGACATTTCCACCATGGCGGGCATCGACATGCTGGCGGCCGAAATCAGGAAGCGCGAGCCGAGGCTCGATATTCTCGTCAACAATGCCGGTGCTGCCTGGGGTGCGGATTTCGACGAATTTCCGGAGAGCGGCTGGGACAAGGTGATGAACCTCAATCTCAAGACGCCGTTCTTTCTGACCAAGGCGCTGGCGGCGCCGCTGCGTGCGGCGGCGACCGCGGACAGACCGGCAAAAGTCATCAACATCGCCTCGATCGACGGCATCTTCGTCAACCCGATGGAGACCTATTCCTACGCCGCCAGCAAATCCGGCCTGATTCACCTGACCCGCCGGATGGCGGTGAAACTGATCCGCGACCACATCGTGGTGACGGCGATCGCGCCGGGGCCGTTCAAGTCCGACATGAACAAGGCCGCGCGCGACCATTCAGATGAAGTGGCGAAGCGGGTGCCGTCGGGGCGGATCGGCACCGATGAGGACATGGCGGGCGCCGCGATCTATCTCGCGTCGCGTGCCGGAGATTATGTGGTGGGTGCGACCATCGCGGTCGACGGCGGGATTGTTTATGCCAATGCGGGGAGCAACGGAGAGGCGTGGGATTAGGAAAATGGTGTCGTCCCGGCGAACGAGCTTGTGAACCTATCTGCAGGCGGCGCCTGCGGCGGCGGGTGATGTTGGCGGGGCTATCGGTTTCATGCTACGGAAGCAGCCATTGCCCTCAACC
>Ga0193699_10000484_pt1 | contig 17032 bp, 22 predicted proteins | sample L3c2metaG_FD_160095 | JGI IMG/M metagenome (GOLD analysis project Ga0193699, IMG submission 160095) | Soil microbial communities from a riparian zone of the East river system, Colorado, United States - L3c2 | ecosystem: Environmental > Terrestrial > Soil > Riparian zone | place: USA: East...
TCGCCGACCCGGCCCTCCATGCGCAAACCGCCGGCCGGCAAATCGAATTCCTCATGCAAGGTGGCGCCGCGCAGCGTCACCGGCTTCACCGAGGTGGCGAGCCCGAAGCCGACATGCACGATGTAGTTGCCCGCCGGCATCACCAATGTAGGTGATGCAGACTTGTCTTCCTTGATCAGCTTGAAGGTGCCGTCAGGCTCCGCCTTTGAGGCATAGACGCGCCAGGTCAGACCACCGCCGATGGCGGGCGCATCCTTGCCGAAGCGCGCGCTAAGCGTCAGCGCTGACTGTCCGGCCGGCACCATCGGCATCGGCACCGCATTCGGCGGGGCGAGCGGATTGGGTGCGGCAGGCGCCGGTCCGCCGCCAGGCGAAATCTGACCGGTCGACGGCGACGTCGAGAACAACAAGCTCTGTGCCAGCGCCGCGCCCGGCGCGGTCAGCGCAAGAAACTGGGCAAGCAGCAGCGCAACGACGGGTCTCGACGCTCGACTGGCGATTGTGAATCTCAGGCTCATCACCGTTAAGTATTCGGCGTAAATCGCGGCGATTTCAAGCCGCTAGGCCCCGTTTGTCACCCCGAAAACGCTATGCTAGCGCAAACCAACGCTCATCGAGGTTTGAATTCCGACATGCCAGACGCTTTAGACCTGCTCAAGACTCGCCGTTCGGTCAAGCCGATGGAAATGATCGGCGCACCGCCGAGCGACGCCGAGATCGACACGTTGCTGACCATTGCATCGCGCGTGCCGGATCACGGCAAACTGACGCCGTGGCGCTTCATCGTATTTACCGGCGACGCGCGCCTCGCGGCCGGTGACATTATCGCCGACGCGTTTCGCGCCAATCGTGCTGACGCCACGCCTGAGCAGGTCGCGTTCGAGCGCCAGCGTCTGGCGCGCGCGCCGCTGGTAATCGCGGTGGTGAGCCGCGCCGCGCCGCACGTGAAAATCCCGGAATGGGAGCAGCAATTATCCGCAGGCGCGGCCGCGATGAATTTGGTGAATGCCGCGCATGCGATGGGTTACGCCGCGAGTTGGATCACCGAGTGGTATGCTTACGACCGCCGCGTGCTCGACGCGCTGGGTCTGAGTGCGAACGAACGTATCGCCGGCTTCGTCCACATCGGCACGCCGGCAAAGCCGCCCGAGGATCGCGACCGGCCGAAGCTCGAGACCATCGTCACGCGATACGCGGGTCCGAAGTGATGACCCGCCCGGGCGCCTGTGCCCTAGGCAACCGGGCCCCGTCTTCCTATTTAACTATAATGTAATCAGGCCGGCGCAGGCTCTCAGTCACGGTTTGGTCACAGGACTCCGCCACCACGCTTCACCATACCGGCCCGGAATGCTTGTCGACCGTCGTGGCCGGTTCGAAAATCGGGGCAAAGGGGACTTCGCTTTGGTATTCGAAGGACTTTTCACGCGCATGCGCGGCAGCGGCGATCGCGCCGCCGAGGCGACGCCGCAGGCAGAGCCTGCCGCCACGCGCCCCAGCATCGGACTGGCGCTGGGCGGCGGCGCCGCGCGCGGCTTTGCGCATATTGGCGTCATGCAAACGCTCATCAAACACGGCATCGTGCCTGACGTCATCGTCGGCACCTCGATCGGCGCCGTGGTCGGCGGTTGCTACGCGGCCCAGCAACTCGAAAGTCTGGAAGACTGGTCGCGCAAGCTCACCGTCCGCAACATTCTCGGCTATCTCGACATCAATCTGTCCGGCTCCGGGCTCATTCGCGGCAGTCATCTGGCATCCGCGCTTGAAAAAGGCCTCACCGACAAACGCATCGAAGACTTGCCGATCCGCTTTGCCGCTATCGCCACCGAATTCAATACCGGGCACGAAATCTGGCTGACGCGCGGACGGCTCGCGGACGCCTTGCGCGCGTCTTACGCGCTGCCCGGCATCTTCCCGCCGGTGAAGATCGGCGGCCGCTGGCTGGTGGACGGCGCACTGGTCAATCCGGTGCCGGTATCGGCCGCCCGCGCGCTCGACGCGCGGCTGGTGATCGCGGTCAATCTCAATTCAGATCTGTTCGGGCGCGGCACCATCATCGCCAGCCACGGCTCCGACGAAAGCGACGAACCGCCGCCTTTGGTGCCGAAGTCGAACGGCATCCTCGGCCTGTTCAGCGGCGAGCGCTCGCTGCGGCGGCAGTTTGTCGGCCGCGAAGGCAGCCCCGGCATACCGACCGTAATGATGGAAGCCTTCAACGTCATGCAGGACCGCATCACGCGCGCGCGTCTCGCGGGTGATCCGGCCGATGTGATGATCAGCCCGCGGCTCGGTTCCATCGGCATGTTCGATTTTCATCGCGCCGCCGAAGCGATCGCGATCGGCGCCGACGCGACCGAGAAGGCCATCGAGCCAATTACCGAGGCCGTGGCCGCGCTATCGCAGCCCTACGGCACCAACGGCCACGGCAAATAAGACTTTTTCTCTACGCGTGATCTTGTCCGAAAATCGGTACCACCCTCGGATCAAGTCCGAGGGCAGGCTTTTTCGGGATCACGCGCTAAGCCGTCCGGATGTAGTTGCGTAGCGCGTCCGACTCGCTCTCGATTTCCCCGACGCGCAGTTTCACCACATCGCCGATCGAGATCAGACCGACCAAATGGCCTTTACTGACCACCGGCATGTGGCGGAATTTGCCCGCCGTCATGCGCTCCATGATGGTGGCGATGTTGTCTTCTTCGGTGCAGGTCGTCACTTCGCGCGTCATCACCTGCCCGATCGGCAACGCGAGCGCGGCGGCGCCATGCTGCGACAACGCCCGCACGATATCGCGTTCCGACAAGATGCCGGCGATGTGTCCGCCCGCACCGCGGATGAGAACCGCGCCGATGCGGTTGGCGCTCAGCAATTGTGTTGCCGCCGCGAGATCCGCGGTGGGCTCGATGCAGATGATTTCGCCGCCTTTTGCAGCCAGGATCGCTTTGACGTTCATTGGCAACCTCCCTAGCACTTGAGCCCGAGAAATTCCGGACATGATCAAGCGAGACGAGAAACGCGCCCGGCTGCGGGGACGACCCGCGATTCCGGGCCATAGACAAAAGTAGTGGGTTAACGATCCTGCCGGCGTTGTGGTTCCGTCAAGCCAAATCGTGACATGGCTGTGCACCGGCGCCGGCGTGGCTAATGCCGTGTTGCGTCCAGGTCGTCGTAGTGCGGCTGGGTCGGCGGCGTGCTTTCCGGAACGTCGAACCAGGAAAACAGGAGCAATCCGGCGAGAAAACCGCCGATATGCGCCTGCCAGGCCACCGGCTGCTCGCTGCCGGTGATCGGCAGCGACCCCAGCCCGAACAGAAGGTTGATCGCGAACCAGACCGCCAGAAAGATCAGAACGCGGGCGTCTCTCAAGACGCCCAGCAGCGGGATTGCCGGCACACGATAGTCCTGTTCATCACCGCTGCGCATCATGTTGAGCGGGCCGCCGCGCTGGAAAGCAAAGCGCATCGCCGCCGCCATCATGCCCGAGATCGACGCCGATGCACCGATTACCGGGTACGGCGAACCGGCATTGGTCGCCAAATGCATGGCGGCGCCCGCTGCCGCCGTCACCGCAAAAAACGCCAGGAATCTCAACGTGCCAAAGCGGCGCGCCAGTGCGCTGCCGAATGGCAGGAGCCATACGGAGTTGACGCCAAAATGCATCCAGTCGGCGTGAAGCAGCGAATAGGTGACAAATGTCCACACTTCGGCGCCAAATCCGCCGGGCAGCGCGCCGCCGGGGACAACCGACGCGTCATAGCGGGCCGGAATGAAAGCGAATTCGAGCAGCACCTCGATGTTCTGGTCGTCGCTCAGCAATAGCGTGCGAACGGCGTGAACAAGCGCCAGCACCGCCAGGACTGCGATGATGACCGGCGGTATATTGAACAGCGGCTCGCGTTTCACTGTGGGGTTCCGTTGATAAGGGCCCAGTTAACCGCTTGGCCGCGCCGCCGCAAGCTGCGGTTTTAACACTAATGGGCGGTCGTCCGGCCGATCCAAGGTCCACGGCACATCGTCTGCTCCTCCTGGCACGTCGCGGCGAAAAGCCGGCGCGGTTGTCCCGACCGGGGACAACCAGACGCCGGCACCGTCTCGCGACGGAACAGGTGGCGGCCATGAAACATCCATCGACGCGTGCGGTGTTCGACTATTGGAATGAAAAGCGCGGCATCCGGGCGGCGCCCGAGCGGGGCGACATCGATCCGGCGGCCATTCGCCATGCCCTCGGCGACACGTTCATGCTGGCGGCAGATTTCGTCGATCAGCTGCGGTTTCGCCTCGCCGGCACGCGCGTCTGCGCGCTGTTCTGCCACGAGATTAAAGGCGAGGAGTTCCACGCGCTCTGGAGCGAGACCAGCCGCAAGCAGATCGACGACCTCCTCACCGTCCTTAGCGATGAAGTGGTCGGCGCGGTCGCCGGCGCCACCGGACATGCTGTCGATGGCGCCACCGTCGATCTTGAATTCCTGGTGCTGCCGTTGGCGCATGTCGGCCACGCCCGGGTGCGCGCGCTCGGCGTGCTGACGCCGCTCGTTGCGCCCTATTGGCTGGGCGAAAAGCCGATCGCCAAACTAGAACTTGGCGCAGTCCGCCATATCGGCGCCGAAACAGAGGCCACCACGGCACCCGATTTTCCACGGGCGGTGGAGGCTGTCCGGCTGCGCCATGGGTTTGTCGTCTATAGCGGCGGACTGGAAGAGCCTTCCGGCAAACGCACCGGCTAACGGACCATTAACGATACCCACCTAGGCTCATTGGCTGCGGGAAAGCGTCCGAAAATGCCAATCGCCATGGCAATGCCATTGATCAAACCTAGAATTATGTCGCGGTCCGACGAGCGCCGCAGGCATCAGCGCGTCAAGGTCAACCTGCTCGGCCGCTATATGCTGGCCGACCGGCGCGAATATCCCTGTCAGGTCATCGACATGTCGCCTGGCGGCATGGCCCTCGCCGCGCCGGTCCTCGGCGCGCCGGGCGAGCGCGTGATCGCCTATGTCGACCATCTCGGCCGACTGGAGGGCAAGATCGCCCGCATGATCGACAATGGCTTTGCCATGACGATTTCGGCGACCTCGCGTAAACGCGACAAGCTCGCCGCCCAGCTCACCTGGCTCGCCAACCGCCAGATCCTCAATCTGCCGGAAGACCGCCGCCACGGCCGCTTCACGCCCCGCAATCAAATGGGCCGTCTGATCCTGCCAAACGGCACCAATATCACCGTGCGCGTCATCGACGTTTCGGCGTCGGGCGCCGCCATCTCGATCAATCCCGACCTGCGGCCGCCCGTCGGGTCCCCGGTGACCATCGGCAAGACCCCGGGCCGGGTGGTCCGTCATATCGAGGACGGCTTCGCGATCGAATTCATGCGATTGCAGCACTCCGATTCCATCGAAGACAACGTCACCGGGGAATAGCGTCAGCGCAGGGTAAATCGGACGCGTAAACTTGTGCGTATTGCCGGCGTCCGTTTTGCGCCGCGCCCGCCTGCCCGGCGGTATCTCCATCCCTAAAATCCAAAAACGATCAGCGTAAACGCTGCACGCGAAACCGCGCGCCAAGCCCTTCAATGGCTCACAAGTATATTAACGTATAAAATTTTAGATAAATGCGAATATATAAGTTTCTAATCGAATTATATTCGAACTTATACTGTATTAGCCTCTCGCTTTAGCCTATTTCGCCTCAAATACACTGACTAGACTTATCCGCGCCGAAAAATCTTCATGCGAATTGTAGTCCCAACGAAGGGGACTACACATGGGACGGCGATTTAAACAAGTACTGGGAACGACTACTGCGCTCATCTTTGCTGTTACTGCGGCGCTCGCCGTGGGTACCGGCACTGCCAATTCGGCCGGCGAGCGGACCGGCTCGGTCGGCCCCGGCGGCGGATCGAACGATCGGATCGCCTACGTGGCGATTGGCGAACCGGCACGGCCGCCGATCGGCTGGGTCGAGTTCTGCGTCGAATACAAATCCGAGTGCAGCACCAAGCCATCGGCGCCGCGCGACGTCGTGCTGACGTCCAAGGCCTGGGACGACCTGGTCAAGGTCAACAGCTGGGCCAACGACAACATCCAGCCGGTGACCGACCTCGAGCATTGGGGCGTGGTCGAACGCTGGAATTACCCGGACGACGGCAAAGGCGATTGCGAGGACTACGTGCTCCTCAAGCGCCGCATGCTGATGCAGGCGGGCTGGCCGCGCGAGGCGCTGCTGATCACCGTGGTGCGCGACAAGCACGGCGACGGCCACGCAGTGCTCACCGTCAAGACCAACCGCGGCGAGTTCATCCTCGACAACCAGGAAACGGAAGTCCTGGCCTGGAACAAGACCGGCTACCGCTTCGTGAAACGGCAATCGCAGACCGATCCCAACGCTTGGGTTTCGCTCGGTGAACCGCGCGGACCGGCGACCGTGTCTTCACGCTGAGCAACTTCGATCTGAGCTGACTGAGCAAACTTGAGCTGAGCTGAGGAAACACCAAACGCATGACCTCCCACAGGGTATGCGCAACCAGAGACAAGGAATTCGCGCCCCCGGTCACGTCCCCACCCCTCCCCGTCCCCAGACCGGGTTCGCGAGCGGCCAGCCTCCCCCAAGGCTGGCCGCACCTGTTTCGATCGTCCGGACAACGAAAACTACAACAGGTGCTTGAGGGCTTGGCCGACGCGGCGCAGCTCGATGAACATCGTCATGAATTCATAGGACAGAATAAAAAACGCCGCATAAAATGCAGCCGTATATCTCTTCTCCAAGGCCATGATCCAAGGCATGAGGCTGCTCTGCATAGGCCGCGCCACGACGAGAGCAACTAAAACGCCGATGGCAGCTCCGCCGAGAATGTCGCTCGCATAATGGTAACCGGCATAGATGCGAGGAATGCAGACCACGAAAACTGACCAGACGTAGCAAACGGCCCCGAGGGGTCGCCAGACGCGCCAGATCGTGGTTGAGACCGCGAAAAACAGCGCAGCATGATCGCTTGGGAATGAACTCCAATGTTCGAGCGCTTGGGGGTCTCCTCCCAGCGGCAGGACAAATTCTGGATTACCAGAATGAAGAGGACGGAGTCGTTCGGGCAATACGTTCTGAATCAGCCGCGAGATTCCGATGCTCGCGAACATCCCAAGAAACGCCTCAACGACAGCCGGCCTGAACCTAAGCGTTTTCGAAAACCAAAGCAGCCATAAGCCAACGATAAACGGAAGAAGTTTGACGCTGTTTAGATCGAGAAATTGAATGACGAATTTGTTCGCGGTAAGCGATGTCTGCGAATACCGGGACATCAGACCCATGATGTAGGCGTCAAAGCTATTCAGCATGACGAATCCCGAGTGTGAGTCGGGCACGACGGTGATAGAATTTAGCGTTCCGCACAAGGCGGGCATTTGCCCCCTCGTCCGCACACCGCGATACCCTACCCAACACGTGCGGGCCGTCGATCTCGTAGATTGCGCTATGACGCGGGCCATCGGGAGCGACGCGCTTTTCTTCGCCGCCAATGCTCACGGAGAACGGCTCATCCACAATGCGCGTTACTGCGCGCACGCCCGGCACCTGACCGGCGGTCCCGCGCCTCGCGGACCGCCGCCTGACAACGAGCAACACAACGCGCTTTGTTCAACCGACCTTGATGAGATTTTGATTCGGCAATGGTCCACCGGGAAATTGCGCGAGCTTGCCGCCGACGGCGAGCGATCCGAGATCAATTCCGACGAAGCCGATGCGGTCGATGAGCGCCGCCACCTCCGCCTTCGCGGCGCTGTCGTTGCCGGAATAAAACAGCACGCGCCGGCCGCCATCCGACCGCGGGTCCCCGGCAAGCACTTCAGCGCGGAGGTGATTGAACGCCTTGACGACGCGCGCTCCCGGCACGAGGTCGGCGACGATCTCGCTCGATACGCGGCCCTTCAGATCGACCGGCTTGAACAGCGGCGCCTCGATCGGATTGTTGGCGTCGATGAGAATGCGGCCGGACCAATCCGGCAGCTCCGCCAACGCCGCGGGCAGCTTCGTCCAGTTGACGGCGATGAAGACGATGTCGGCGCGTGCGGCCTCCTCGCGCGTTCCGGCCTTGATCGATGGGCCAAGTTCACGCACCAGCTCTTTCAAAGAGTCCGGGCCGCGGCTGTTGGAGATGGTCGCCTCGATGCCGGCGCGAGCCAGCGTCCGAGCAAAGGCTGTACCGATGGCGCCTGAACCGATGATGCCAATGGTCATGTGATGTCCCTTTCAGGTTGAGGCGGGTGGACGGCTATCGACCGCCGCCCGCGCGTTGTTCACTGGTCACACTTTTGGCGCCAACGCGCCGAGCTGCTGCATGAGCGAGAAGAGATTGGCCACGCCCCAGTGGTCGGTGATCTTGCCGTCGCGCACGCGCATGACATCGACGGTCTCGAATTGAATCGTGCGGCCCGTCGGCGCCACGCCAAAGAATTCACCTCGATGCGTCCCGTGATAGGTTTTGTACGTCGTCACGCGGTCTCCATCGGCAAGCTGCCAATGGATGTCGGCGTGAAAGTCGGGAAACGCCGCCCGAAGAATTTTGTAGAGCTGCCGCGCACCGTCTTTATCGGGCGTGCGTCCCGGCTGCGGCGTGTGATCGAGGAAGTTGTCTGCGAACAACTCCTCGAACGCTTCGAAATTTCCGCCGCCCTGCACCTCCTCGGTGTTGCGGCGGACGACGGCCTTTGCGGCTTCGCTGATGTTGTTGGTGGTCATGACGTGCTCCCGATGGTTCGAGTGTTTTTCTTCGGCCGCAGTGCGCCGGGCTATGCCCCGGCGCCCGCCTTCTGACCGAGAAGCTGCAGTTCCCAGGCGAACGAGGTGCCCGTGGCGCCGGTGTGGGGCAGAACCGTTTCACCAAGCGCTTTCGCGGTGTCCTGACGCGCCCAATCGCGTTGCCATTCGCTCGCGACCGCCAGCCAGTTCATCGGCACGACGCCAGCCATCATCATGCGGCGTACACCCATCTCGTGCGCCTCGACGCTGACGCCTCCCGATGCGTCGGTGACGGCGTAGACCTCATAGCCTTCGCCGGCGGCCTGGATCGCCGGCATGGCGAGGCAGATTTCCGTCCAGAGCGCAGCCATGATGATTTTCTTGCGGCCGGTCTTCTTCACCGCGTCGACGACCCGCTCGTCTTCCCAGGTGTTGATCCAGGTACGGTCGATCGGCTTCTGATCAGGAAAGACGTCCTGCAGTCCCTTGATGAGCTTGCCGCCGCGGTCTTCTACCACGGTGGTGAGAATCGTCGGGACGTTGAAAGCCTTGGCCGCCTTCGCAAGCCCGATGACGTTGTTCACGATCATCATCGGCTCATGGCTGTGCAGGTTGGCGAACTGGAAGGGCTGGTGGTCGATCAGGACCAGCACGGACTCTTCCGGGGTCAGGAGGGCGTTCAGGCCGTTCTTGAGGACGGGGGACTGGGTCATTGGCGTTCACTCCGGTTTGGGTTGGCGTTGTTTCCGGAGACGATATCGCCACGTTTATTGCTGCGTGATTAGATTGTAATGGCTATAATTACTTTCAATTATTGCTTGAAGATGGCCTATGGAAACACTCGCAAACCTCGAATCCTTCGTCCGAAGCGCCGAAACAGGCGGGTTTTCAGCCGCTGCGCGGCGTCTCTCCCTGACCCCGGCCGCGGTAAGCCGCAACGTCGCGACGCTGGAGCTCAATCTCGGAATTCGTCTCTTTCAGCGCAGCACGCGGAAACTCACGCTGACCGAGGCGGGAGAGCGCTTCCTTCACGCGATCCAAAACAATCTTGATGAATTGCAGGCGTCGATCGCGAGCGTCGCAACGGATCGCGGCGAACCGGCCGGCGTGCTCAAGGTCAGCATGGGCATGACTTTCGGAATCGAATACATCCTGCCGCTGCTGCCTGAATTCCTGAAACGCTATCCGCATGTCCGCGCCGACTGGCAGTTCGAGAACCGTCAAGTCGATCTGATCGCTGAAGGCTTCGATGCTGCGATCGGCGGCGGGATCGACTTGCCGCCGGGTCTGGTGTCGCGTGTGCTGGCGCCCGCTCACATCATCGCGGTGGCCTCACCGTCCTATCTCAAGGGACGGACCCCGCCCGCTGATCCGTCAGGCCTTGCCTCGTTCGATGGCATCGTCATGCGTTCTTCAAAAACACGGCGTGTCCGTGAGCGCCCGATGCGCAACGCAGCGGGCGACGAGATGACGGTGCCGCTAAAGCCCACCATCGCGTTCGATGATCCCGAGGCAATGTGTCAGGCGGCGGTACTCGGCATGGGTGTCACGCAGATCATAATGGCCCACGCGTTGCGGCACCTGGAGAGCGGCGCGCTCGTGCGGCTGGTGCCGCAGTGGTACGCCGACGCGGGACCGATCTCGATCTACCATGCCAGCCGCAGGCAGGTGCCGGCCAAGACGCGCGTCTTTATCGATTTTGTCGCTGATGCATTTCGACGTCAGCGGCTTGCCGAGCGGTTTGCTGGCAGCATTGGTTAGGTTGGTCCTCTGCACCCGATGACTTCAGTCACCGTGAGCGTCGGTCTCGAGCCAAACTTGATCAGCGCATCGCAAGTGTGCGCCGTTGCACCGGGTCGCGTCCTCGCTCAAGTTCGGGAAGTAAAACGATGCTTTCCTGATCGTTCGGATCGGTTCGGGCAATGAGTGCGACGCAGCTTACGACGTCGCTCAAATTGTAAGGCTGGTGAGGCATATCGGCCGGGATATAGAGAAAGTCTCCGGCGCGAGCGACAAAGTGCTGTTCCAGGTTGTCGCCGTACCACATACCGGATTCCCCGCTAATGATATGGAGAGCGGTTTCGTGCGCTTCGTGCTTGTGTGCCTTGGCCACCACCCCTGGCGGTATTCTGACGATCTGCAGGTGAATTTTCCGCGCTCCCACAGTTTCCGCGGAAATCGCCGGTGCGCATAGGTGACCCTGCTTACCGAAAAATTCTGGCTGCGCTCGGACGACGCGGCAGGTCAGGTTCATATCGCGTGAGATGTCGGCCACTGCATTTCTCCTCATCTAGCAGTAAACATCGCTGCTTTGCGTGAACGGAGAAATGGAATGAGGGCCGGCCCGTCACCATTAAAAAGTATTTTAGTCGGCTCAACACTAATTGATCGGCCCGCTGCCGTACCGGGGGAACCTCACGGGCATGCAGCGGCGCTGAATAACAGGAGCAAGAACAGCTATCGCGTAGAAGCCAAGCGGGGCGATCGAGAATTCACCCGATCTTCTTCAGACCCTTCGCGTATTGCTTCGAGGCGTCACATAGACCTCGGCGCCGCGCGCGATCATCGCCGTGAGCTTCTCGTCGATGGTGCGGATCGCTCGCGCCGGCCAGCCTCACCATCCCCGTCCCAGATGCGTGCAGCCAGCCTCCCCCAAGGCCGGCCGCACCTGTTTTTACCGCCGCGCACTCAACTCAACGAACCCGGTAGAGCGCGTGCTTCCGATTGCTGGTGAAGGGCCGCACCTCGCCGGGCCAGCGCCCTTCTTCGACGGCCTTCGCCCATTCGGGGCTCGTCAGAACGTGTGGGCCGTCAATTTCGTACACCGCGCTGTGGCGCGGGCTCTCTGCCGCGACGCGCTTTTCGACTCCGCCAATACTCACGGAGAAAGGCTCCCCCTCAATGCGAGTCACCGAGTGCACGCCCGGCACCTTCAAGAGAGTGGGTACATGCTCGGTGTCGTAGACTTCGTTAAAGAGCGCCTCCTTTTCGGGAGTCACGTCCATGCTGGCGACGAACAGATATTTGGAATTGATTGGCATCGAACTCTTCTCTCTTGCTGCGGTTGCCGAATTTTGTAGCAATATAACGGAAAGGTCTGCGGCCTAACCGATTTTCTTCAATCCCTTGGCGTATTGCTTCGAACGCGTGACGTAGACCTCGGCGCCGCGGGCGATCATCGCCGTGAGTTTCTCGTCGATGGTGCGGATCGCGCGCGCCGGCGAGCCCACGATCAACGAATTGTCGGGAAACGTCTTGCCTTCGGTCACCACCGCGCCGGCGCCGACCAGACAGTTTTTTCCGATCTTCGAGCCGTTGAGCATGATCGCGCCCATCCCGACCAGCGAATTGTCGCCGATGGTGCAGCCATGCAGGATGACGTTGTGGCCGATCACGCAATTGCTGCCGATCACCATCGGGAATCCCGGATCGGTGTGCAGCGTGGCGTTGTCCTGGATCTGCGAGCGCTCGCCGAGTTCGATCCATTCATTGTCGCCGCGCAGCACCGCGCCGAACCACACGCTGGTGTCTTTCTTCATGCGCACGCGACCGATCAGCACCGCGCTGTCGGCGATCCAGTATTCGCCCACGGCCGGAAATTCCGGCGCCTGGCCGTCGAGTTCATAAATCGGCATTGAAGTCCCCTGTTCGCGCGCAATCAGGCTAAGTGGACACCGGTTAGCCGCCCGGATTGCGCGCCGTCAATGAGGGATGAACTTGCCTGATCGAATGTCGCGATGGAAGTGCCTAGGCGGACCACCGTTTCAAGCGCGCTTTCGTTTCTTCCGAGAAGCCCGCACCGACGTGTTCAGCGCCACGGCGGCGCGGATGAGCGCCTTCAACGCCTTTTCATCGATCTTGTCGCCCTCGTGGATATCGATGGCGCGCCTCACGTTGCCTTCGAGGCTGGAGTTGAAGAGGCCCGAAGCGTCCTCCAGCGCGGCGCCCCTGGCGAAGGTCATCTTCACGACAGCTTTGTAGGTCTCACCGGTGCAGATGATGCCGTCGTGCTCCCACACCGGAACCCCGCGCCACTTCCACGCCTCGACCACGTCGGGGTCGGCCTGCTTGATGAGCATTCGAACCCGGGCGAGCGTCTCGCCGCGCCAATCGCCCAGTTCCTTGATCCTCGCATCGATCAGCCGAGAAGGAGAGCCGGCCTTCGCAGCGGCCCGCTTGGGGGCGGCCTTCTTTGCGGCCTTCTTTGACTTGATGGACGGCTTGTCGGCCATTGCGTTCACCCGCAGATGCTTACGCGATGCAATTCTGGAAACAGGGCCTAGGCGAGCAGCAGGCTATAGACCTGCGCCAGCACCATGCCCGACATCAGGCTCCAGAAGCCGGCGAGTACGGTGGCCAGGAAGACGAATTCGAAACGGCGGCCTTCCTGCTGACGTCCGAGCAGCGTGTTGCGCATGATGAGGAACGGCGCCGCAATCATCAGCAGCGGCACCGCCGCGAAAGCCTGCGGGCTCGGACCGGTCGAGAGCATGCCGAAAGTCGGCAGGCGGCTGGTGGCCAGCTGGTAGCCCGATGTGAAGAGACCGGCGGTGGCAAAGCCGAGCGCGAGCGACAACAGGTTTTGCAACGCTTCCGGAGTCATGTCGGCCTCGAACGTAGGACAGGAGGCCAACTTTTAGCGCCGATGCGAGTTCCCGCCAGCAGATCCTTAACAAAGGGTTAACGCGAAAAATCTTGGCGCACCAAAGGCATGCCGTAAGCCGTGGCATACTGGCACTTGATTCGAATCTCGGAAATCTAATGGCCTATATCGCGCAACAGCCGCCCTCCGCCCGGCGCCGCTCCGGCAAACGCCGCGCCGGCCATAGCCCGCTGGCCGGGCCGGTGCTGCTGTTCGCCGCGGTGGTCGTCACCGCCGCGCTCTACGTCACCTATGTGCTGTGGCCGCGCTGGCCGGAGGCGCCGGTCAGCCTCGACGCGCCGTCGCTGCCGGTCATCATCGCCGGCACGTTCTTCAACATCGAGCCGGCGGCGATCCGCCAGTCGGTGCAGCGCCGTCCGGGCACGCAGGAGCGCGTCGACCTCGCCTATCTGTGGCCATCGCTTGTGCCGCCCGATCCGGCGCGCAAACCGACCGTCGGCGACCCCGTTGATCCCAACGAGCGGCTGTTCGTCACCATCCAAACAAGCGACGGCACGCTGCCGCTGATGGACCGCGTGAAGACCATCTATCCGCGATATCTGGTGGCTGAGCCAACCGCCGGGCCCGAGGGCTTGACGGTACGCGGCTTTCGCAACGACACGCCCTATCGTGATGAAGAACTGGTGTTCGAGCAGGCCGCCCCCGACCATTTCCTGGCACGCTGCGCGCGGCGCGGGGTCATCAATTCAGGCAGTTGTCTCTTGGAGCGGCGCATCGGCAATGCCGACATCACGGTCCGCTTTCCGCGCGACTGGCTCAAGGACTGGCAGAATGTCGCCGCCGGCATCGACCGGCTGATGGCGCGGCTGCATCCCGACAGCTAGAGCTGCACGCCCTCGTCGACCAGATCGATGTCGAGGATCGGTATTTCGAAAATATAAGACTTGCGGCCCTTTTCATTTTCGAAGAACAGCACGCCGATAAATTCCTCGCCGAGGTAGGCTTCGAATGAATCGGTTTTCTTCGGCCGCGTCACGACACGAATTTTATCGTTATCGAACTTACGCCGCAGATAGGCGTTGAGCGTCGGAATCGGCTGAATGCTCGGATCGCTGCCGATCTGGATGACCATTCGAAAGTTGAACGACCGGTCGCCATCCTCGTCGTCGAGATTCAGTTCGCCAACATCGTCCTCGCCGACGAAAACCTCGGCGGTGTCATACGTCTTCGGCACAACGCGCATCTGCGGGTTGCCGAACAGCTTCTTGAGATAAGCGTCGAGCTTTCTGACTTCGTGCACGTCCACGGGGCCGCTCCTATGCCGTCAATGATGCGCTAGTACCGCGATTGGATGACCGGTTGCAAGCGGGGCATTACGGGGAAAATCAACCGTCGAGCATGATGCCGTAGGACATCTGGTCCATGTTGCGTGACGGCTCTGGGCAGCCGGCCTCGCCAACCACCTTGGCCGGAACGCCGGCGACCGTCACATTGTGCGGCACCGCCTTGATGACGACCGAGCCGGCGGCAATGCGGGCGCAATGGCCGACTTCGATGTTGCCGAGAATTTTGGCGCCGGCGCCGATCATCACGCCGCGGCGGATTTTCGGATGGCGGTCTTCGTGTTCCTTGCCGGTACCGCCGAGCGTCACGTCATGCAGGATCGACACGTCGTCTTCGATCACCGCGGTTTCGCCGACGACAAATCCGGTCGCGTGATCGAGGAAAATGCCGCGGCCGATTTTCGCCGCCGGATTGATGTCACACTGGAACACCGCTGACGAGCGGCTCTGCAGGTAGAGCGCGAAATCCTTGCGGCCCTTGCCGTGCAGCCAATGCGCCAGACGGTGCGTTTGAATGGCGTGGAAGCCTTTGTAGTACAGCACCGGCTCCAGGAAACGTTTGGTCGCCGGATCGCGGTCGTGCGTGGCGACGATGTCGGCGCGGAACGCCTCGCCGATCGCCGGATCGTCCTCGAGCGCTTCATGAAACGCCTGGCGGATCAAATCGCCGGACACATCGGAATTGCCGAGCCGCTCGCTGACGCGATGGATGACAGCGGCCTCGAGCGTGTCGTGGTTGAGGATGTTCTCGAACATGAAGGTCGCAAGTTCGGGCTCGCGGCGCGTGACCTGCTCGGCCTCGTCGCGGATGCGGGCCCAGCCCGGATCGACTTTATCCAGGCCCTTGGTGGCCTTCGTCTGATATTGCGCCATCGTCCGATCTCCAGCCCTCGCGGCCCCCTCAGCTAGTTGTTTTATCACAGATTTGCAGGGGTCGGCAGCACGCCCCTCCTAAGGTCTCAGGCCCGGCGGCCCAGGAACTCCAGGGCCCCGGTTTTATACGCTTTATCGCCCACCGCCAGCATGTGGTCGCGGTCCGGAATGTCGAGTGCCTGGGCGCCCGGGATCAGCGCCGCGAGCTCAGGCCCGGAGCCCGCCACCACGTCTTTAGTCCCGACCGCAACCAATACCGGGATACCGATGCCGGCGACCTGCTCCCGGCTCAGCGTCTGCCGCGAACCGCGGATGCAGGCGGCGAGTGCCTTGAGATCGGATTTGGTCTGCTCGGCGAAAGCGCGGAACACCCGGCCCATTGGATCCTTCACATCCGGCAGCGACGGCGCCTCCAGCGCATCGGCAATGCTCTCCGGCAGGCCGACGCCATCGACCAAGCGAATGCCGAGCCCGCCGAGGATCGCCGAACGCACGCGTGCCGGATGATCGACCGCGAGAAACGCGGTGATGCGCGCGCCCATCGAGTAGCCCATGACGTCGGCGCGTTCGATTCTGAGATGATCCATCAGCGCGGCGACATCGCCCGCCATCTTGGCGCTGTGATACTCGGCCGGATCGGTGAGCTTGCTCGAGCCGCCGTGGCCGCGATCGTCGAGCGCGATCACGCGGCGGCCGGCGCGCGTCAGAGTCGTCACCCAGCTCGGATTGACCCAGTTCACTTCCTTGGTCGAGGCGAAACCGTGCACCAGCACGATCGGCTCGCCCTCACCTTCGTCAAGATACGCGATCTCGACATTGCCGTTCTTGAAACTTGCCATGAAGATCGTTCTACACGCGTGCGGTCATCTCTGCATAGCGCTCCAGCCGGCGCCGCTTGCGGAAACTAATGAAACGTTGCGTGCCGCGTTCGGTCGCGCTCTTGAGCGACGACACGAAGCCGAAGGCGGTGAACAGCGCGCCGAGGATCCACAAGCCGAGACGGGTCATCCTCGATGGCGAGCCGCGTATTCGCGTCGATCCCGCGCGGCACCGCGTAGCGGGCTGCCGCCGCCAAGAGCGCGGCCATGAGCACAGCCGGCGCGACACGCCGGCGGCGCACGGCGACGATCTGGCCCAGTGGTGCGAATCCTTGCGCGTCCCGCATGCTGCCCGTTCACAAAGCCGGTATTGGAATCAGCGGTTATCGTCGGCTGGGGATAAGTCCCGTGCAATGAAAACGCCACCGATTCAACGCAGTTCCATGACCGCGCGGCGCAGGGTTTACGAACGGTGACATCGCCTGAGAGCCTCGCTATGGTGCGCCGACAAATTGCCGCAGCCGCGCACAGAGGACTTCCCATGGCGGAACACGTCGTCCCCCATTTCCACAACGATCCGGGTGTGCCGGTGATCGAGATCGGCGCCCACGAATTCATGTGCGTCGGCGCCACCCCGCCGTTCGACCATCCGCACGTGTTCCTCGAGATGGGCGACG
>Ga0193699_10000485_pt1 | contig 17009 bp, 15 predicted proteins | sample L3c2metaG_FD_160095 | JGI IMG/M metagenome (GOLD analysis project Ga0193699, IMG submission 160095) | Soil microbial communities from a riparian zone of the East river system, Colorado, United States - L3c2 | ecosystem: Environmental > Terrestrial > Soil > Riparian zone | place: USA: East...
GAGCACCCGACGCAGGGACTGCTCGACATGCTCACCCTGCGCGACCATTTCAAGCGCCTCGACGGCCTGAAGGTGTGCATCTGCGGCGACGTGCTGCACTCGCGCGTGGCTCGCTCGAACATCTGGGGGCTCCAGAAGATGGGGGCGGAGGTGGCCGTGTGCGGCCCGCGCTCGCTCCTCCCCAATGCGATCGACGATTTCGGCGTGACCGTCTTCGATCACATCGAGGACGCCATCCAGTGGGCCGACGCGCTCAACATCCTGCGGCTCCAGCTCGAGCGGATGCAGGGCGGCTACATTCCGTCGCTGCGCGAGTACAATCGCGTGTTCGGCGTGTCGCGCGAGCGACTCGAGCGCGCCCCGAAGGACGTGCTCATCCTGCATCCCGGACCGATGAACCGTGGAGTCGAGATCGACTCCGACGTGGCGGACGGGCCACACAGCGTGATCCTCAATCAAGTGACGAACGGCGTGGCGGTGCGCATGGCGGTGCTCTATCTGCTCGCGGGCGGCCGGCCCGAGCTGGCCGAAGCGGCGAAGGGCGGGGGCGGCCGATGACGGCGCCGGCCACCGCGCCCGCGCTGCTGCTGCGCGGCGGGCGCCTCGTCGACCCGTCGCAGGGGCTGAACGAGGTCGGCGACCTGCTCATCGTGAACGGCAAGGTGGAAGGGAGCGGACGCCTGGGCGAGATCCGCCGCGACGACGGCCTGGAGACGGTGGACTGCGCCGGCCAGGTGGTCTCGCCCGGGTTCATCGACGTGCATTGCCATCTGCGCGAGCCGGGCCGCGAGGAGGTGGAGACGATCATGTCCGGCGCCCTCGCCGCGGCGGCGGGGGGATTCACGGCCGTCTGCGCGATGCCGAACACCGACCCCGTGACCGACAACCAGGCCGCTGTCGGCTTCATCATCCGCCAGGCGCAACGCGCGGGCGGCGCGCGGGTCTATCCCATTGGCGCCATCTCCATCGGCCAGATGGGAAAGACGCTCGCCGAATTCGGTGAGATGGTGGGCGCGGGCGCGGTGGCGGTGAGCGACGACGGCAAGCCCGTCGTGAGCGCGCAGTTGATGCGCACCGCGCTCGAGTACGCGCGCACCTTCGGCATTCCCGTCGCCGACCACTGCGAGGAGCCGACGCTCGCCGCGAACGGGGCGATGAACGAGGGGATCGTGAGCGCGCGGCTCGGCCTGCGCGGGATCCCGGCGGAAGCCGAGGAGATCATGGCCATCCGCGACATTCTCCTGGCACGGCGCACCGGGGGCCACATCCACCTCTGCCACATGAGCACGAAGGGCTCGGTGGAGCTGATCCGCTGGGGGAAGGAGCGCGGCATCAACGTGACGGCGGAGGTGTGTCCGCACCACCTGTCGCTCACCGAGGAGGCGGTGGAGGGCTACGACACGAACGCCAAGATGAATCCGCCGCTGCGCACCGCCGCCGACGTCGCCGCGCTGCAGGAGGCGGTGAAGGACGGGACGATCGACGTGATCGCGACCGATCACGCGCCGCACCACTACGACGAGAAGGAGCGCGAGTTCGCCGACGCGCCCAACGGTATCGTGGGGCTCGAGACGGCGCTGGCCGTGAACCTCACCTGGCTCGTGCATCGTGGTGTGGTAGATCTGAGCACCTTGATCGAGCGGATGTCGTGTGCCCCCGCGCGGCTGTTCAAGCTCCCCGGCGGCACCCTGCGTCGTGGGGCCGCGGCGGACGTCACCGTGTTCGCCCCCGACGCGGAGTGGATCGTGGATCCGTCGCGATTCCGTTCCAAGGGTCGCAACACGCCGTATGCCGGGCAGACGCTGCGCGGGCGCGTCGCGCTCACCGTCGTGCACGGCCGCGTGATTCACCGTGGAGAGCACTGATCGGCATCCCGCGCGGGTTACCACCCGGCCGGTCACATCGTCCGAATTTCATGGGCAGGGCGATGCGGACTGTTATGTTTACGAGCAGAACCGGGATGGCAGGGCGTGCGATGGTAGCTTTTCACGCGGGAGAGGGACCATGAAGGACGGGAATCCACGCGACGATGCGGGGAACGGCGGACCTTCAGCGGGCGACGACTCGGCGGTGGCGACGGTAGGCTCTCTCATGGAAGAGCGCCGCCGCTACGAGGCGTGGCTGGCCGCGCTCGACGCGCGCCGCGCCGAGACGCCCAAGCACGTCTTCTCGCGCGTCCACGCCGACTACACCACCCGCCTCGAGGCCGTCGTCGGCCGCCTGACGGGCCAGGTGGAAGGGCTCCGCACCGAGCTCACGACCCTGGCGACGCGCATCGCCACGCTGGAGGAGCAGCAGCACCGCGCGCGTGACGAGCGCGCCGAGGCCGAGCTGCGCGCGCACGTCGGCGAGATGTCGCCGCAGGAGTGGGAGAAGGCTGCGAAGAAGGCTGACGCGGCGATCGCCTCGCTCGTCGAGCAGCACGCCGCGGCGGAGGCCGCGCTGGCGCGCACGCGCGAATTCCTCGCCGACGCCGAGCGGCCCGCGACGCCACCGGACCCGGCGCTCGTGCAGCCGTCGAGAGGGACGACCAACGTGCCGATCCAGAGCGCGCCCGGCGGTCCGCCGATGGCCCCGCGGCTCCGTCCCCTCCCGGGGCGCGACGAGCCGGCGCCGGCGCCCATCGCGGCACGGCAGGACGGCAAGTTCGACGAGCTCGCGTTTCTGAGCTCGGTGGTGGACGAGAGCAAGACGTCGCCCGCCGCGGCGCCGGCACCCGCCCCCCGGCCAGCCGCGCCGAAGCCGCCACCGCCCGCGCCATTGAAGGTCGCGCCGGTGGCGCGACCCGCGCCGCCGCCGAGCCGCAACCCGTTTGCCCAGCGCGCGCAGGACAAGATCATCAACAACGACGGCGCCGCCGGTCCCACGATCGAGTCCAAGCAGGAAGGCGCGCGCTCGGGGCTCGCCGCCAACGTGAGCGGCAACAATCCGATCGTGCTGCGCGACAAATCGAACGAGTCAGCCAAGACGCTGAAGTGCGGCGAGTGCGGAGCGGTGAACTTTCCCACCGAGTGGTACTGCGAGCGCTGCGGGGCGGAGCTGGCGTCGCTGTAAGGCCACGGCCGTGCGGCGGAGCGCGTAGGGCGGACATCGGAGACACGACAGAAAAACGCCGGTCAGCTCAGCTGACCGGCGTTTCACGTTGGAGCCAGGCAATCGCGCGCTAGGCCGTCGCAGCCCGGGCCATCTTGCTCTTCTGGCGCGCAGCGAGGTTCGGGTGCACGAGACCCTTGCGGGCGGCGCGGTCCAGCAGGCTGACGGCGTCCAACCGCTCTTCGGCGGTAGCCGTGGGCGCCTTGGCCTTCTTGAGCGCGGAGCGCAGCGCGGAGCGCTGGGCGCGATTCCGCACGGTCGCGGCGCGCGTCTTCCGCATGTTCTTCTTCGCGGATGCGATATTGGGCACTAAAAGTCTCCAAAAATTCAGTAGAGCTCGCGAGTGTCGCGAATCGGGGAAGCTAGACGGGCCAGAGAGCGAAGTCAAGCTGGGACATTGCTTTGGCACTCTCGACGGATACTATCCAGCGCTTTACTCTCTCGTCGGTCGCCGCTACCTTACGCCCGTTGCGCACCTCTGGCTCGCAGGGTGCCCGCCGACCTCGCCCGCCCCCGGTTGCAGACACTCCAGACCATCCTCCTCGTCGCCCCCGTCCTGCTGTTCTCGGTCATCGCGCACGAGATCGCTCACGGGTACGCGGCGCTGAAACAGGGGGACCGCACGGCGCTCGAGGCGGGCCGCCTGAGCTGGAATCCGGCCAAGCACATCGATCTCTACTTCACGATCCTCCTGCCGCTCATCATGCTGACGGGATCGTTGCTCGCCGGGGGACGCGGGATCGTGCTCGGCGGGGCGAAGCCGGTGCCGGTGGATCCACGCAACTATCGCAACATTCGTCGCGGCGACATCATCGTCTCGCTGGCCGGCGTGGCGACGAACTTCGTGATCGCGATCGCCTGCGCGCTGTTGATCGTGCTCACCGGTCTCCTGGGTCGCGTCGTGCCGGCGCTCGAGGGCACCCTCGGCATCCTCCAGGCGATGTTCGCCCTCGGCGTCCAGATCAACGCGGTGCTCATCGCGTTCAACCTGCTGCCGATCCCGCCGCTCGACGGTTCGCACGTCATGAAATATCTCCTGCCGCGGCCGCTGGCGATCCGCTACGTGCAGTTCGGGCGGTACGGCATCCTCGTCCTCGTGCTGCTCCTCTTCCTCGGCGAGAAGCTGCTCGTCGCGTGGCTCCATCCTGCCCTCGTCTTCGTCGACTGGACGGTGCAGCTCGTGGGTCCCTACGCGCTCCCCACGGCGAAGCAGTGGCTGCAATGACGGCGGCCGCGCCGAGCCACGGATTCGGCACCGACGTCGCCGGCCCCGCCACCTTCCTCGTCGAGCTCACCGAGTTCTCGGGACCGCTCGACCTGCTGCTCACGTTGATCCGTGAGGAGCAGGTGGACATCTACGACATCCCGATCGCCCGGGTGGCCGAGCAATTCCTCGTGCGCATCCGCACGCTCCAGCTCAACGAGGCGGCCGACTACCTGGAGATGGCGGCGCGGCTGCTGCGCATCAAGGCGCAGATGCTCCTGCCGCGCAGCGAGGGCGAGGAAGGTTGGGACGACCCACGCGCCGAGCTGGTGCGCCGCCTGCTCGAGTACCAGCAGATGCGCGAGGTCGTCGACGTGCTCGAACGGGCGGGCGAGGAGCGACGGAACCGGTTCGCCCGCGCCTATCTGCCGCAGGCGGCGGCGCCGCCCGAGTCGCCGCTCGCCCTCTCGCTCAGCGAGCTGCTCGCCGCGGTGGATCGCATCCTGCGCGTGACGAAGGACCCCGGGATGCACGACGTGGTGCCGCGTGCCCTCGACGTACCGGGCGCGATCACGGTGATCCGCGCCCTGCTCGCCCTTCGCGATCGCGCGATGTGGACCGATCTCGTGGAGCGCGGCGCCGAACCCTGGCAAGTTCTCTCCACCCTCCTTGGCCTGCTCGAGATGGCGAAGCTCGGAGAATGTCGCGTTCAACAACCCAGACCATTCGCCAACGTGGAGATCACGCGTGACGCCGCTAGCGAAGCTGCTTGAAGCGGCGCTGTTCGCCAGCGCGCGCCCCATCCCGTCGGAGGAGCTGCTGGCGCTCGACGCCGACGCCTCACGCGCCGCAGTCGCCGCAGCGCTCGAGGAGCTCCGGGAGCACTATGACGTCGACGGCCACGGTGTCGAGCTCGTCGAGATCGGCGGCGGCTGGCAGATCCTCACGCGCGCCGAGTACACCGAGGCGATCGAGCGCGCGCAGCTCGCGTCACGGCCCGCGCGCCTGAGTGCCGCGGCGCTGGAGACGCTGGCGCTCATCGCCTACCGGCAGCCCATCGGCCGCGCCGAGATCGAGGAGATCCGTGGCGTCTCGGTCGGCAGCGTGCTGAAGTCGCTGCACGAGCGTGGGTTGATCGACGTCGTGGGTCGGGGCGAGGGACTGGGCCGGCCGCTGCACTACGGCACGACGCCGATCTTCCTGGAGTACTTCGCGCTGCGCCACCTCGACGAGCTGCCTCGCTCGGACGAGCTGGCGGTGGCGCTCCGCGCCGAACCGCGCCCCGTCTGATGTCGGAGCCGATGCGGATCCAGCGCGCGCTCGCGCGGGCGGGGGTGCTCTCGCGCCGCAAGGCCGAGGAGCTGGTGGCCAACGGTCGCGTCACCGTGAACGGCGCGCCGGCGCAGGTGGGCCAGACGGTGGATCCGGAGCGCGACGTCATCATGGTCGACGGCAATCGCATCGGCGCGCCGACGCCCACGGAGTGGTTCGTGCTGCACAAGCCGGCCGGCGTCATCACGTCGCGCCACGATCCGGAAGGGCGTCGGACGGTGTTCGACCTCGTGCCGGCGCGTCCCGGCCTCACGTACGTCGGTCGACTCGACTTCCTCACCGAGGGAGTCCTCCTCCTCACGACCGATGGTGCGGCGGCACACCGGCTCACCCATCCCAGCCACGAGGTCGAGCGCATGTACGTCGCGTCGGTGCTCGGCGAGGGCGACGTGGCTGCGGAGCAGGCGCGCTTCGGCGTCGAGCTCGAGGAGGGTATGGTGCGCCCCAAGAAGGTCCATGCCGAGCGGGTGGGACGTGGCCGCTGGGACCTGACGATCACGATCAGCGAAGGTCGCAATCGCGAGGTGCGCCGCCTCTGCGAAGCGCTCGGCCTCGAGGTCGATCGGCTCGTGCGCGTGAAGTTCGGGCCCGTGGAACTGGGCGACCTCGCGCCCGGAAAGGTGCGGTCGCTCACAAAGGCCGAGAAGGCCGCGCTCGACCGGTTGTAGCCGTATCACCGAACCCGGTGTTCGATCGTCTGATGCACGGCTTCCGGCTGGCGGCACTTCTGTCCGGATGCGCGGTATTCTTCTTGTAGCAGACTACGCACTTCACTGATCGCCGGGGGAGGCCCGTGGCAACACAAGTGTCATCGAGCGCGGATGCGCGACTGATCCAGGACGTCAGCAGCCAGGTCGCCCTGCGCGTCGTCGGCCAGACATACATGATCGACCGGTTGCTCATCAGTCTCCTCACCGGCGGCCACGTGCTCCTCGAAGGCGTGCCCGGCCTCGCGAAGACGCTCACGGTGCGCACCCTGGCCGAGACGATCTCGACGAGCTTCTCGCGCATCCAGTTCACGCCGGACCTGCTGCCCGCCGACGTCGTCGGCACGCAGATCTACGATCAGTCGACCGGCAAGTTCATGGTGAAGAAGGGGCCGATCTTCGCCAACATCATCCTCGCCGACGAGATCAACCGCGCGCCGGCCAAGGTGCAGGCGGCGCTGCTGGAAGCGATGCAGGAGAAGCAGGTGACGATCGGCGGCACGACGTACAAGCTCGAGGAGCCCTTCCTCGTGCTGGCGACCCAGAACCCGATCGAGCAGGAGGGGACGTATCCGCTCCCCGAGGCGCAGGTCGACCGGTTCATGCTCAAGCTCCGCGTCGGCTACCCGACGCGCGACGAAGAGCGCGAGATCATGCGCCGCATGGCCAGCGGCCACGCCATCGACATCCGGCACGTCGCCACGCCGGAGGCGATCCTCGAGGCGCGCGGGCGCATCGCCGACCTGTACATGGACGACCGCATCGTCGACTACATCGTCGACATCGTGCACGCGACGCGCGAGCCGAAGGCGGCGGGGCTCGACGAGCTCGAGCAGCTGATCGAGTTCGGCGCCAGCCCCCGCGCGACGATCGCGCTGGCCCAGGCGTCGCGCGCCCACGCCTTCCTGCGCGGCCGCTCCTTCGTCACCCCCGACGACGTGAAGGCCATCGCCCCCGACGTGCTGCGGCATCGCGTCCTCACCACCTACGAGGCCGAGGCAGAAGAGGTGACGAGCGACGAGATCGTGTCGCGGGTGCTGGCCAAAGTCGAGAGCCCGTGAGCTCCGGCGTGCCCGCCACCACGGCGCGGAAGAGCACCGGCGTCCCGCCCGAGATCCTCCGGCAGGTCAAGCTGCTCGAGCTGCGCACGCGGGGGCTCGTGAACTCCCTCTTCACCGGCGAATACCGCTCGGTGTTCAAGGGGCAGGGGATGGAGTTCTCCGAGGTGCGCGAGTACCAGCCGGGCGACGAGGTGCGGTCGATCGACTGGAACGTCACGGCCCGCATGCGCAAGCCGTACGTGAAGCGCTACATCGAGGAGCGTGAGCTCACCGTGATGCTGGTCGTCGACCTCTCCGGCTCCGAGCGGTTCGGGACGCGGAAGCGGTTCAAGAGCGAGCTCGCGAGCGAGCTCGCGGCCGTGCTCGCGATGTCCGCCATCCGCAACAACGACCGCGTCGGCGCCGTGCTCTTCACCGACCGCATCGAGCACGTCGTGCCGCCGCGCAAGGGACGCCGTCACGCGCTCCGCCTCATGCGCGACCTGCTCGCCTTCGAGCCGATCGGCACCGGCACCGACATCGCCGCCGCCGCCGACTACGCCGGCAAGATGCTCGTGCACAAGTCGATCATCTTCCTCGTCTCCGATTTCCAGGAGGAAGAGCTCGAGCAGCCGCTCAAGCTGCTCGCGCAGCGGCACGACGTCGTCGCTGTCACGGTGGATGATCCGAGCGAGCAGGAGCTGCCCGACCTCGGCCTCGCGCGGTTCGTCGACCCGGAGTCGGGGCAGACCCTGGACGTCGACACCAGCGACCCCGCGGTGCGCGCGCGCTTCGCCGAAGCGGTGGCGTCGGAGCTCACGACGCGGAAGCGGCTGCTGCGCCGGCTCGCGATCGACGAGATTCCGCTGCACACCGATGGTGGCGTCGTGGATCCACTCATCAAGTTCTTCCGCACGCGCGAGACGCGCTCTCGGCACCGGTGAGCATGCGTCGCGTCGTTCACCTGCTCCTCGCCCTGTCGGCCGCGCCCGCGCTGGCACAGGCGCCGACACGCATTCCCGTGCAGGCCGGCGCGACCCTCGATCGTGACTCCGTCACCGTCGGCGACGTCGTGCGCCTCACCGTCCGCGTGCGCGCGCCGCACAACGCGACGATCAACTTTCCCGCCGCGGTCGACTCGCTCGGCCCGGTGCAGTCGCTCGAGCCGCCGACGATCCGCAACGGCGCCGATACCCTCGACGCCGCGGACCGCATCGCCGTCTATCGGCTCGCGCCGTGGGACGTCGGGACGCTGCAGATCCGGCTGGGCGAGGTGCTCGTGCAGACCGACGACGACGAGCGCAGCGTGGCCCTGCCGCTGCCCGTCCTCCACGTGCGCAGCGTGCTCCCGGCCGACACGGCGCTGCGCGTCCCGAAGCCGGCGCGCGCGCTGCTGGAGCCGCGGGCCGCGCTGCCCTGGTGGTGGTGGCTCGTCGCCGCGCTCGCCGCGCTCGCCATCGGGCTCGCGTACTGGTGGTGGCGGCGTCGTCGCCGCGCGGCGCAGGGTCCGACCGGCGATCCGTTCGCCGACGCCGAGACGGCGTTCGAGCGTATCGATCGGCTGCGGCTCGTGGACGCGGGCGAGGCTGGCCGCCACGCCGCGCTCATGGCCGACGTGGTCCGTCGCTACCTCGCGGCCCGTTTCGCCCACGCCTCACTCGCCAACACGAGTGGGGAGCTGTTGACGGCGCTGCGCGGCGTGCCCACGGTGCCGGACGACCGGCTCCAGCGTCTCCTGGCGACCGTCGATTCGATCAAGTTCGCGGCGGCCCCCATCGGGCCGACCGAAGCGCGCACGCTCGGCGCCGAGGCGCGCGCCATCGTGCGGGTCGAGCACGAGCAGGCACAAAAGGTGGCGGAAGCGAATGCGGTCGCCGCGGCGCGCGGAGCGGCCGCATGATCGAGCTCGGTCCCGTGCAGTTCGCCCAGCCCTGGTGGCTGCTCCTCCTGCTCCTGCTCCCCGTCTGGTGGCTGCTGGCCCGCCGCCGGCGGCCGTCCGCCATCGTCTTCTCGCGCGTCCCCGTGCTCGCGCGCGGCCCGCGCGCCGGCCGCGGCATCTCGAAGGCGCTCGCCGTTCTGCGGAACCTCGCCCTGCTGTGCGGCATCATCGCCCTCGCCCGCCCGCGCTCGGGCGCGCGCGCCGAGACCTCGACCACGGAAGGGATCAACATGGTGATCGCCTTCGACATCTCGAGCTCGATGCTCGCCATGGACTTCCAGCCGCAGAACCGGCTGGAGGTGGCGCGCGCGAAGATCAAGCAGTTCGTGCAGACCCGCAGCTCCGACCGGATCGGCATCGTCGCATTCTCGGGCGAGGCACTCACGCAGGTGCCGCTCACCACCGACTATCCCGTCGTGCAGTCCGCGCTGGACAACCTCCAGCCCGGGCAGCTCGAGGACGGCACGGCCATCGGCACGGCCATCGCGACGGCCGCGAACCGACTCAAGGACGCCCCGGGCAAGTCACGCGTGCTCATCGTCCTCACCGACGGCGTGAACAATCGCGGCGCCATCGACCCGCGCACGGCCGCCAAGGCCGCCGCGCAGTTCGGCGTCAAGATCTACGGCATCGGCGTCGGCACCGAGGGGATGGCGCCGGTGCCGGTGGGGCGCGGCCTGTTCGGCTTGCGCTACGAGATGCAGAAGGTCGAGATCGACGATGCTCTGCTCACCGACATCTCCAACTCCACGGGTGGCCGCTACTTCCGCGCCCGCGACCCCGCCGCGCTGCAGGCGATCACCGAAGAGATCAACCGTCTGGAGCGCACTCCGGTGCGCAGCCGGACCTACGTTCGCTACTCGGAGCTGTTCCGCTGGCCGCTCGGCGCGATGCTCGCGCTGCTCGCCGCGGAGCTGGTGCTGCTTTCATGGAAGGGGCCTTTGCCATGAGCGTCCCGATAGCCATGGGTTTCATCGAGCGGCCGTATCTGCTCGCGCTGGCCATCGTGCTGCCGGTGCTGTTCGTGTGGCTGCTTCGCCGCAATCGGCTCCAGCGCCAGCGCCGCCTCGCGCGGCTCGGCGCGCTGGACGTCGTGCGGCGCCTGGTGCCCGCGACAGCCCTGAGCGGCGGGAAGTGGCGCGCGGTGCGGCTCGCGCTGGCCGCGGCGTGCGCCGGCATCGCCATCGCCGGACCTCGGTGGGGCTATGAGCGCATGGTCGTGCGCTCCACCGGCGTCGATCTCGTGATCGCCGTGGATGCGTCGCTGTCGATGATGGCGACCGACGAGAAGCCGTCGCGCCTGGAGCGCGTGAAGCAGGAGATCCGGCGGCTCCGCGCGCTGAGCCCGGGGGATCGTGTCGGGCTGCTCGCCTTCGCCGGCAAGAGCTACGTACTCTCTCCCATCACGGTGGACGAGGGCGCGCTCGATCTCTTCCTCGACAACCTCGATCCGAGCGTCGTCGGGCAGGCGGGCAGCTCCATCGCGTCGACGATCATCCAGGGCACCAATCTGCTGGCGCTCACGAAGACCGGCGCCGATCGCGCGCTGGTCGTGATGAGCGACGGCGAGGGCTTCGAGCTGCAGGACGAGGTGGCCGCCGCCGCCAAGCGTGCCGCGGACAACAACGTCAGCCTGGTGACCGTCGGCTTCGGCACCCCGCAGGGGAGCACGATCCCCATACGCGAGAACGGCGCGATGACACAGAAGAAGGACCAGAGCGGACAGGTCGTCGTGACGCGGTACAGTCCCACGCTCCTGGAGGCCGCCGCCACGGCCGCGAACGGCACCTTCATCCCCGCCGAGGCGACCGACAAGGCGGCGCGCATCAAGAGCGCGCTGTCCAAGCTGCGCACCCAGGCGCGGACCACGCAGACCGGCGACAACCTGACGCCGCGCTATCAGTGGTTCCTGCTGCCGGCCATCCTCCTGCTCTGGCTGGACACCGTGCTCGGCGGCCGGCACGGTCGGCGGCGTCGGAGCGCCGCGTCGGCCGAGACCGCCGTGGCCGCGGCGCTGGTGGCAGCTGTGGTGCTCTCCGGCTGCGCACCGCCCCGCGATGCGTTCGACGGTGTGGCGGCATACAAGGCACAGGACTACCAGCGCGCCGCGGCACTGTTCAAGCGCGTCGCGGAAGACGACAAGTCGCCCGGCGCGCTGTACAACTACGGCACCGCGCTGCTGGCACTGGACTCCACGGAGTCCGCCGCCGAGATCCTGGAGCGTGCCGCCGAGAAGGCCGATCCCGAGATCCAGTATCGTGCCCGCTTCAACGCGGGGCTGGCGCACCTGTTGCGCGGACTGGCGCTGCCGGGCGACTCCGGATCCGCCGACCTCAAGATCGCCCTCGCCACGTACAAGCGAGTGCTGCTGCAGCGGCCGACCGATCCGGATGCGAAGTGGAACTACGAGCTCGCGCTGCGGAAGGAGAAGCAGGGCGGTGGGGGCGGCGGCGGCGGGCAGTCCGATGCGTCGCCGTCGCCGTCGGAGCAGCAGCCCAAGCCGCAGCCGACCCTCGCGCAGCGCCAGGCGGAGCAGCTGCTCGGCAGTGCCGAGCGGGAGGAGCGGGACGTGCAGAGCAAGAAGCAGAAGCAGAGCCCCCAGGAGACGCCGCCAAACGGCAAGGACTGGTGAGCCACAGGTGATCGGCCTGCTGCTCGTCGCACAGCTCGGGATCGTGGCGCGCGCACCCGACACCGCGACGTCGTGTCTTCCCTTCGAGCTCGCCGTGGCCGTGCGCTCCGCCGGCACCACGCCGCCGCGCATCGAGCTGCCGACGATCGGCGGACTCCAGGTGCTGCGCACGTCGCTCGTGTCGCGCCCCGAGCTCGACGCGCAGGGCCGCCCGGCGATGTTCACCGAGGGCACGTTCGTCGTGACGACGGGCGCGACGGGTCGCGTGACCCTTCCTCCGTTCGTCGCCACCATCGCCGGCGCGACCGCGCGCGCCACTCCGCTGACCGTGGACGTCCGCCCCGCCGAGAACAACACGCCGGTCGTGCTGGTGCGCTCGACGCTGGACGCCGGACGCGGACAGCCCGCCGACACGCTGTACGTCGGCCAGCAGGTGGACTACGTGGTGGACGTGCAGCTCAACGACGCCGCGCGCCAGCGACTGCGCCACAATCCGACGTTCTTCCCGCCGGAGATGCCGGCGGTGCTGGCCTACGATCTCGCGCCGCCCGTGCCCGTGGTGCGCGCCGGCCGCCTCTGCTTCGAGACGTTGTCCTATCGCCGAGCGCTCTTTCCGCTCTTTCCCGGGACGACGGTCATCCCGCCGGCCACGCTCACCTATTCCTTGCCGCTCTCGACGTCGTTCTTCTCGCGCGAGGAGAGCTTCGAGCTGCGCACCGACAGTGTGCGATTCGTCGCCGTCGAGCCGCCGGCGGCCGGACGCCCGGCGGACTTCGCGGGCGCCGTGGGCCGCGTCGCCGCGTCCGCGCGGCTCAGTGCCGGCGACGGACGCATGGGCGACCCCGTGGTGCTCACCATTCGCCTGGTTGGGACTGGAAACGTGAAGCTCCTCCCGCGTCCGATCATCTCGGTCGACTGGGCCGCCATCGCACTCGGCGACGAGCGCGTGAGCATGGACACGACGGCGGCGCGCGTCACGGGCACCAAGGAGTTCGACTGGCTGCTCACCCCGCGGCGTGCCGGTCGTCTCGGCGTCCCTCCGGTGCGCTATCCATTCTTCGATCCGGCACGTCGCGCGTACGACGTCGCCCTCACCGACTCGCTCGCTTTCGATGTCGCGTCGGCCACACTGGCCAGCGCCGACACCGCGTCGGCGTCGCGCCTCCCCATCCGGCGCGTGCTTCGTCCGGAGCGCTCGCTCCCTCTGTCGTCCCATGGCTGGTACTGGGCGTTGCTCGCGCTGGCCCCCGCGCCGGCGGCGCTGCGGCGCGTGCTCGCCCGTCGCCGCCGACGCGCGTCCACGCAGACGGCGGTGCGCCGGCTGCGCACGCTGGGGACCGCCCGCCGCCCGCCGTCTCCACGCGACCTGCGGCGCGCCTTCCTCGACGCGCTGCGCGAGCGCGTGCCGGCGGTGGGCGCCGACGTGCCGGCACGCGTGCCGCTCGGCCGCCTGCTCCGCCGCGCCGGCGTCACCGAGGACACCGCGCACGCTGCCGAGATCGTGCTCGGTCGTCTCGACGCCGCCGCCTTCTCTCCCGCCGGCGTCGTGGACTCCACGCTCGTGACCCGTGCGCTGGAGATCGCGGCCTCGGTGGACGCGGAGGCGGTACGGCCGATGCCGAGTCGCGGTGAGCTCACGACGGGGCTCGCCGTGGTGCTGCTCGTCGCCGCGTCCGCCGGCGGGATGCCCGACGCGGTCGTGCGCACCTTCGGCGAGGGCGTGCAGGCCTACGACCGCGCGGAGTTCGCCACGGCTCAGCGTCTGTTCGCGCGCTCCGCCGCGCGCGCACCGCGCGCCGTGGATGCGTGGGCGAACCTGGGGTCGGCGGCGTGGGCGCGTGGGGACACCGCGCACGCCATGCTCGGATGGCAGCGGGCGCTTCGCCTCGATCCGCTGGACGACGACGTGCGCGACCGGCTGGCCGTGGTGCAGCCACCGCTGCTCGGCGCGCCGGCGTACGTCCCTCCAGTCCCCGTGAGCGCGGTCGCGCTCACGGCGCTGGCGCTCTGGGTCGTGGCGTGGCTGGCCCTCGCGCTGCGGGTGGTGCGGCGCACGCCGTACCTGCGCCCGCTGGCCGGCGGCGCGCTCGCGGTTGCGGTCGTGGGGCTCGCCGCCACGCTCGAGCTGCAGGAGCGGGCGAGCGTGCGTGGCCTTGGCGTGGTCCGAGGCTCGCGCGACCTCCGCGACTCGCCGTCGCTCGACGGCGCAGCCGTGGCCGCGGCGACGGCCGGCGAGGTCGGCTCGGTCGGCGTGCGCGAAGGGGTCTGGGTGCGAATAGCGCTCGACGGCGCGCGCGCGGGCTGGCTGCCCGCCGCCGCCGTGCTGCCGCTCGACGCCGCCGGCGTCGACTGACCTATCCGTCTGCCCCGTGGCAGACCGCCTCGATGTTGTACCCGTCGGGATCGAGCACGAAGGCGCCGTAATAGTTCGAGTGATACTCGGGCCGCAGGGCGGGCGCCCCATTGTCACGCCCCCCGGCGGCCAGCGCGGCGGCGTGGAACGCGTCGACCCTGCGGCGGTCGTCGCTCGCGAACGCCACGTGCGCGAACGGTCCGCCACACCCACGAGAGTCCGGCGATGGGGTTGCCGCTCCGACGGGGAGGGGCAGTCCCTGCTTGATCCAGAAGCTGGGGATGAACCCCTTCCGGAATCCCGCGCCGGACTCGGACTCCATCATGAGCGTGTAGCCCAGCGGCGCGAGGACCGCCTGATAGAACGCCTTGCTGCGGTCGTAGTCGGTGACGCGAAGACTGATGTGATCGATCACGGGAGCCGCTCCTCGGTGGTGGTGCGGCGGCCAAGGTCGCTCTTCGCTCGACGCAATTCCAGTCCCGGGCGCATCGACGAGACCGTAATCACCAACCGGCGCATGGGGGATCCAAGTTGCGCGTGGATTGACCCCGGCATCGCCCCCCGCATAGCATTCCCGCGATGGCACGCATCGCAGTCCTCCCGCCCGCCGTGGCCGACCAGATCGCCGCCGGCGAGGTGGTCGAGCGGCCGTCGTCCGCCCTCAAGGAGCTCGTCGAGAACGCGCTCGACGCCGGTGCCACCGCCGTGGACATCGCCGTCGAAGAGGGAGGACGCGCGCTCATTCGCGTCAGCGATGACGGGACCGGCATGGAGCGAGCCGACGCGCTGCTCGCGCTCGAGCGGCACGCGACCTCGAAAATCCGCGTGGCGTCCGATTTGGTGGGCGTGGCGAGCTTCGGCTTCCGCGGCGAGGCGCTGCCGGCCATCTGCTCGGTGAGCCAGCTCGCCATCGAGACCGCGCCCGCCGACGGTGCCGGCACGTCGATCCGCGCCGCCGGCGGCACGGTGAACGAAGTGCGCGACGTGGCGCGGCGGCGCGGCACGACGATCGCCGTGTCGCGGCTGTTCTTCAACGCGCCCGCCCGACAGAAATTCCTCAAGGGTGCGCGCTCCGAATGGCGCAGCATCATGGACGCCGTCACCTCCGTGGCCCTCACGCGGCGCGACGTGCGCCTCACGTTGAGCCACGACGGCAAGCCCGTGTTGGCTCTGCCGGCGGCTGCGTCGCTGCGCGACCGCGTGGCGGCGCTGTGGGGCGCCAATGCCGCCGACCGCCTGCTGGACGTGGACGACGTGCGCGGCCCCATCCAGGTGAGCGGCCTCGTCGAACGGCCCTCCGACGTCGGGACGGCCAGTCGGCGCACCTTTCTCATGGTGAATGGTCGCCCGATCCGCGACAACGGCCTGCTGCGCGCCGCCGACACGGCGTACCGGTCGACGCTCACTGCCGGCCTGCGGCCATCGCTGCTCCTCGAGATCGTCGTCCCCGCCGACAGCGTCGACGTCAACGTGCACCCGGCCAAGGCGGAGGTGCGATTCCGCGACCGCTGGACCGTGGAGCGCGCCGTGGAGGAAGCCGTCCGTCGCGCGCTCGGCACCTTCGACGGAGGGGCCGCGCTCGGCGTGCGCCGCTGGTCTGCCGGTGTGCCCGCCTGGAGTGCCGCGCCGGCGACGGCCGACGTCGAGCTCCTGCGCGCGGCACTGCCCGCGGCCGACGGTCTGTTCGCCCCGCCGCTCGGGGGCGACGCTCCGCCGGCCGACCGGCCGGCGGAGCCGGACTTTCCCGAGGCGCCGCGCCGTGACGACGCCGCGCCCGCGATGGTCGTCCCGCCGCTGCTCCAGCTGCGTCGCACCTACATGTTGTTCGAGCACGACGACGGCGTCGTGCTCATCGACCAGCATTCGGCACACGAGCGTGTGCTCTACGAGCAGTTCATGGGCATGCTGGAGCGGGGCGAGGCGCCGTCGCAGCGGCTGCTCTTTCCGCTCACGCTGCATCTGACGCCGGCCGAGGGCGAGGCGTTCGAGGCGAACCGCACGATGCTCGCCACGCTCGGCTTCGAGGTGGAAGGCTTCGGCGGGCACACGCTGCTCGTGCACAGCGTGCCGATGCCGCATCCCCGCTTCGACGCCGAGCGCTGCCTCCGCGAAACGCTCGCGGCCCTCGCGGGAGACCGCGAGGCGGCGTCGCACGCGCGGCACGAGCGGCTGGCCGCGACGGTCGCCTGCAAGGCGGCCATCAAGGCGGGCGACGAACTGTCGGTCGGCGAGATGCGCGCCCTGTTCATCGCCCTCGGCGACACGCGTCTCCCCGCGCACGACGTGCACGGCCGCTCCACCATCGTGCAGCTGTCCTGGCCCGAGCTCGAGCGTCGCTTTGGCCGGCAGTGAGGGGGCGCCGCCGGTCGTCCGTGTCATCTGCGGACCGACGGCGGCGGGGAAGACCCACGCCGCCGTGCTCTGCGCGCGCTTCGCCGGCCTCGCGGTCGTCAGTGCCGACTCGCGGCAGCTCTATCGCGGCTTCGACGTCGGGACGGCGAAGCCCACGGCCCGCGAGCGGCTCGTGGCGCCGCACTACGGCATCGATGTGCTGGATCCGTCCGAGCGCGCCTCCGCGGCGTGGTGGGCGGCACAGGCCGACGGCTGGCTTCGCGATGCCATCGCGGCGGGACGGACGCCGGTCGTCGTCGGCGGCACCGGTCTCTACCTGCGCGCGCTGTTCGGCGAGCTGTTCGACGAGCCGCCGAT
>Ga0193699_10000486_pt1 | contig 17002 bp, 14 predicted proteins | sample L3c2metaG_FD_160095 | JGI IMG/M metagenome (GOLD analysis project Ga0193699, IMG submission 160095) | Soil microbial communities from a riparian zone of the East river system, Colorado, United States - L3c2 | ecosystem: Environmental > Terrestrial > Soil > Riparian zone | place: USA: East...
CTATGACGACAATCTGGTGGCGGTCGGTTTTGTGGTGCATCTCAATTATGACGATCCGTATCTGTCGCCGTTCGATGAATTCCAGCGCTTCAAGACCCATCCCGCGATCCGCACTCTGTTCGAGGGCGGCAAGCGGCTGGCCTACGGCGCGCGCGCCATCACCGAGGGCGGCTATCAGTCGGTGCCGCGCCTGAGTTTTGCCGGCGGCGCGCTGATCGGCTGCGCGGCGGGGTTCGTCAACGTGCCGCGCATCAAGGGCGTGCACAACGCGATGGGCAGCGGCATGCTGGCTGCCGAACACGTCATCGCGGCACTCGGCGCCGGCCGCACCAACGATGAACTGGCCGAGTACGAGAATTCATGGCGCGACTCGGCCGTCGGCAAGGACCTCTACCGGGTCCGCAACGTCAAACCGCTGTGGTCGAAATTCGGCACCATCATCGGCGTCGCGCTCGGCGGTATCGACATGTGGTGCAATACGCTGGGCTTCTCGCTGTTCGGAACCCAGTCGCACGCCAAGCCCGACCGCAAGACGCTCGACCCGGCGAAGGCGCACGCCCCGATCCCGGCGCCGAAGCCGGACGGCAAGCTGACCTTCGACAAGCTGTCGTCGGTGTTCATGTCCAACACCAATCACGAAGAGGACCAGCCGGTTCATCTGAAGGTCGCCGACATGAACCTGCAGAAGACCTCCGAGCACGATGTCTATGCCGGACCCTCCAACCGCTATTGCCCGGCCGGAGTCTATGAATGGGTCGAGGAGGCGTCAGGTCCCCGCTTCCAGATCAATGCCCAGAACTGCGTCCACTGCAAAACCTGCGACGTCAAGGACCCGAACGGCAACATTACCTGGGTTCCGCCCGAGGGCGGCGGCGGACCCAATTACGAGGCGATGTGACCACGATTGCGTGAGACCAGGGGTGCCATAGCGTTTTCAAGCGAAGTGGACCCGGTTCGCATGAAGAAAACGCGTCAGAACAAAGGCCGAGCAGCCGTTCGGCTGCTCTGGTACGGCCGCTGGTCACGATACCGCCACACTGAAAGGGTTTTCAGGAGAAGCTGGCCAAATCGGTGGCCATCGGGCCTTTCTGCCAATCGATTCGCCACCCCGTATCCTTGCGGTTGAACGCCAAACGCGGCATTGTCACACCGCTTGATGCCGCCGGTCGGGCACGCATTCGAGATTGATCTTAAAGATCCTGCCCGCAAATCCTGGAGCTAGGCGAACCCTGATGTTTTCCATTCGTTTCAATCGCTGGACCATCGCCGCATTCGCCCTCACCATCCTGGCAGTGCCCGGCCCGGTTTCGGCCCAGACCCCTGACCATCCCACAGACAACTCGGCGCAATTTCCGAGCAAGGGCGATTTGAAATCGCTGACCACGTCGGGCAGCTACCTCGCCGCCCGCCACGCCAGCGTGGAGCGGGACGCGAGCTCAGCTGCGACCTTCTACCGCTCGGCGCTTCGCACCGATCCCAAGAATAACGAGTTGATGGACCGCGCGTTCATTTCGTCGCTCGCCGATGGCGATATCGACGAGGCTGTCAAGCTCGCCGACCGTATCCTGACGATCGACAAATCCAATCGCGTCGCCCGGCTGGTCGTGGGCGTGCGCGATCTGAAGCAGAAGAAATACGCCACCGCGCAAATCAACATCAATCAGTCGATCCGCGGGCCGATCACGGATCTGGTGGCGACGCTGCTGTCGGGCTGGGCCAGCTATGGCGCCGGCGACACCAAGGCGGCGGTCGCCAATATCGACAAGCTGACCGGTCCGGAATGGTATCCGATCTTCAAGGACCTGCATTCCGGCATGATCCTCGAACTCGCCGGCAAGGACAAAGACGCCGGTATGCGGCTTGAGCGCGCCTACAAGCTCGACGATTCCATGCTGCGCGTGGCCGACGACTATGCGCGCTGGCTGTCGCGCAACAAGGACGCGGCGGCGGCGTCCGCGATCTACGAGACCTTCGACAAGAAACTGCCGCGGCATCCGCTGGTGCTGGAAGGCCTGCGTGACACCAAGGCCGGCAAAAAACTGTCGCCGCTGGTCGATTCGGCGCAGGCCGGCGCCGCCGAAGCGCTGTACGGCATTGGCGCGACGCTGACCCGCCGCGGCGGCGAGGATCTCGCGCTGGTGTATCTGCAGCTCTCGCTCTATCTCGCCCCCAATCATCCGCTGGCGCTATTGTCGCTGGCCGATCTCTACGAGTCCGTGAAGAAGCCGGCGATGGCGATCAAGATCTACGAGCGCATGCCGGCGAGTTCGCCGCTGAAGCGCAACGCCCAGATCCAGCTCGCGACCAATCTCGACGCCGCCGACCGCAGCGACGAGGCGATCAAGATATTGAAGGGCGTCACCGCGGAAGACCCCAAGGATATCGAGGCCATCATGGCGCTCGGCAATGTCGAGCGCGGCCGCAAGCGGTTCGCCGACTGCGCCGTGACCTATTCGCAGGGCATCGACGCGATGCCGTCGCGCAACGACAAGGGCAACTGGGTCACCTATTATTACCGCGGCATCTGCGAGGAACGCGCCAAGCAGTGGAGCAAGGCGGAAGCCGATATGCGCAAGGCGCTCGAGCTGCAGCCCGAGCAGCCGCATGTGCTGAACTATCTCGGCTATTCCTGGATCGACCAGGGCATCAATCTCGACGAAGGCATGAAGATGATCAAGCGCGCCGTCGATCAGCGCCCTGACGACGGCTATATCGTGGATTCCCTGGGCTGGGCTTATTACCGCATCGGCAATTACGAAGACGCGGTGAAAAATCTCGAGCGCGCGATCGATCTCAAGCCCGAGGACCCGACCATCAACGACCATCTCGGCGACGCCTATTGGCGGATCGGCCGCACGCTGGAAGCCAAATTCCAGTGGGCCCATGCCCGCGACCTGAAACCCGAGCCGGAAGAACTGCCGAAGATCGAAGCCAAGATCGAAAACGGGCTGCCTGAGGACGCCTCGTCCTCCGCGGCCTCCGCGGACAAGAAAAAAGAAGACGGCAAGGGCGGTTGAGCGCGGTTGATCGAAGGGCTGATCGCCGATGCCGGCGTTGATTGAAGACGGGCGTGCCAAGGTCAACCTGACCCTGCGGGTGATCGGGCGCCGCGTTGACGGCTATCACGACCTCGAAAGCGTGGTGGCATTCGCCGATTGCGCCGACCGGCTGACGCTGACGCCCGGATCGGAACTGAATCTCACGACCACCGGCCCGTTGGCGGGCCATTGCGGCGAGGCGGCCGACAATCTCGTGCTCAAGGCGGCGCGCCTGCTCGGAGAGCGCGTGCCGAACCTGAAGATCGGCAATTTCACGCTGGACAAAATATTGCCGGTGGCGGCCGGCATTGGCGGCGGTTCCGCCGATGCCGCGGCGGCGCTGCGGCTGCTGGCGCGGCTCAACGATCTGGAGCTCGAAGACAAACGTTTGCTTGAAGTCGCGCTGCTTACCGGCGCCGATGTGCCGGTGTGCCTGGCGTCGCGGGCCTGCGACATGACGGGCGTCGGCGAAACCCTGCTTCCGCTGAGCCTGCCGAAGATGCCCTGCGTGATGGTCAATCCGCGCGTTCCCGTTGCGACCAAGGATGTGTTTCAGGCGCTGGGTCTGCGCAACGGCGAATTGCTGGTGGGGGCGACCGACGTGCTGCGGGGAACGGCTTGGCCGGAGGACGGAGCCTCACTCGAAGACTGGGTTGAAGTCCTCAGCTCAAGTTCCAACGACCTCGAAGCCCCGGCGGCCCGCATTCAGCCCGTGATCGGCGAGGTGCTCGCCGCGCTCAGCGCCACCAACGGCGCGTGGCTGGCGCGGATGTCGGGGTCGGGCGCGACCTGCTTTGCGATCTTCGAGAATACCGCCGAGGCGCAGCGCGCCGCGCAGAAGATAAAGCTCGATCACCCCGGGTGGTGGGTGCATGCGGGGGTGCTGAGTTAGTGGCAGACTCCGCCGTCATCCCCGCGTAACGGCTTCGCCGTCATCCTGAGGTGCGAGCCTCTTCGGCGAGCCTCGAAGGATGAATGCGAAGGAGGTGCTCGCGGCCCATCCTTCGAGGCGCGCAAGAAAGAGCGCGCACCTCAGGATGACGGCGCCACTTATGGCTCTAGTGCGATCTTGCCAGACAGAACGCCACCACCTGCTCCAGCGCGGTCTTCATCGGCGAGGCCGGGAACAGCGCCAGCGCATCGACCGCCATCGCCCCGTAATGCTGGGCGCGGTTGAGGGTGTCTTCCAGCGCGCGGTGTTTTGTCATTAGCCCTATGGCATGGTCGAGATCGGCATCGCCGATCTCGCCGCGCTCCAGCGCCTTGATCCAGAACGCGCGCTCGCTGTCATTGCCGCGGCGGAACGCCAGCACCACCGGCAGCGTGATCTTGCCCTCGCGGAAATCGTCGCCGATGTTCTTGCCGAGCTTGGCGGCCTTGCCGCCATAGTCCAGCACATCGTCGACCAGCTGAAATGCGATGCCGAGATTCATGCCGACCGAGCGGCACGCGGTCTGTTCGGCCTTTGGACGATTGGCGATGACGGGGCCGACCTCGCAGGCCGCCGCGAACAACTCGGCGGTCTTGCCGCGGATCACAGCGAGATATTCGTCTTCGGTGGTGGCGGTGTTTTTCGCCGCCGCCAGCTGCATCACTTCGCCCTCGGCGATGGTTGCCGCGGCGGAGGAGAGGATGTCGAGCGCGCGCAGGGAGCCGACCTCGACCATCATGCGGAAGGCCTGGCCGAGCAGGAAGTCGCCGACCAGCACGCTCGCCTCATTGCCCCACAGCATCCGCGCCGACAGCTTGCCGCGCCGCAATTCGCTTTCGTCGACCACGTCGTCATGCAGCAGCGTGGCGGTGTGCATGAATTCAACCGAGGCGGCGAGCTTGATATGGGCGTCGCCGGAATAGCCGGTGAGATTGGCCATCGCCAGCGTCAGCATCGGGCGCAGCCGCTTTCCGCCGGAGGAAATCAGGTGATTGGCCACCTCGGGGATCATGGTGACTTCCGAGCCGGTCCGCGACAGGATGGTGGCGTTGACGCGTTCCATATCGGCCGCGACCAGCGCGACCAGCTGATCGATCGAAGCGCCTGAGGGGCTCTCGAAGGGTACAATAACCGCCACGCTGGTCTCCACTTTTGCCCAATTCGGACTATCCTCGGGTATAACAATAGAAAGTGCCGGCTAGCCCGGCAAGGGCACGAAGCGGTTGACATGGCTCGCGCAGCCGTCACGCCGGATCGGCAAAGGAGAACCAGAATTGCGGGAATTGGTTCGGACCAACGATATCGTGCTGGTTTCGGCGGTCGGCGCCCTGCTCGACGGCGCCAATATTCATCATCTGGTGCTGGACCAGAACATGAGCATCATCGAAGGCTCGCTCGGAATGCTGCCGCGCCGGATCCTGGTCCATGAAGACGATAACCGCGAAGCGCGCCAGATTCTCAGCGATGCCGGCCTCGCCCACGAATTACGGTCCGATGACTGATCCGGCTTGCGAATGCACCGAGGACGCATTTCTCGGCGGGCAATTGCGTCTGCGGCAGCTGAAGTCGGGTCACCGCGCCGGTCACGACGCCATGCTGCTCGCCGCAGCGACGCAAGCACGTTCCGGCGACCGGCTGGTTGATTTCGGCGCCGGCGTTGGCGCGGCGGGTCTCGCGATCGCCAAACGTGTCGCCGGCGTGAAGCTGGTTCTGGTCGAGATCGATAGTGAGCTCGCGGGTCTGGCGCGCGGCAACGCGGCCTCCAATGCGATCGCGGCTGATGTCGTCGTGCTCGATGTGACGTCTGACGCCGGGATTTTTGCCGCGGCGGGGCTGACGCCCGACAGCGTCGATGCCGTCATGATGAATCCGCCGTTCAACGATCCTTCGCGGCATCGCGCATCGCCGGACAGAGCGCGCGAGAATGCGCATGTCGCGACTGATGTGACGCTGGAGTGCTGGATCCATGCGGCGCGACGCATCCTGAAATCCGGCGGCGTCCTCACTCTGATCTGGCGCGCCGATGGCCTCGCCGAGGTGCTGGCGGCGCTCGGCCGCGGCTTCGGCAGCCTCGCTATTCTGCCGGTTCACAGCGATGCGAAGACGTTGGCTAATCGCGTGCTGATTCGCGCCATCAAGGGTGGCAAGGCGCCGCTGCGAATCCATGCCGCGCTGCTGCTCAATGATGAGTCAGCACTGCCTAATAAAGAGGTGCAGGATATTCTGGTGGGGAAGGGGGTATTGCCGTTAGCGTTGCCCTGAAAGCGGGGCGGTCGCTCAAGCCTTGAGCAGGCGGGCTATTGCGGAAGGGTCTTGGAGCGCTGTTCCGGCGTCGAAGTGAAGTGAACCGCGGTCAAAAGCGCACCGATCAGCGTTATCAGCAGATAGATCTTCATGTCTTTCTCCGCAGCGCCGTTGCAGCCAACTACACCGCAATGCAAAAGGCGTTCCACCTTTCGATGACAGTCGTGTGATAAAAAATGGTTAATTTCGGGGTAAAAGCATGACGGAAACAACTGTTAATCGCGGCGGATGGCCGGGCCTGGTCGACAGGCTGATGGACTATGTTCCGGCGCGGCTGCGGCGAGGGACCGCTGTGGTGCCTGTGGTCAGGTTGTCGGGCGTGATCGGGGCGGTAACGCCGCTGCGGCCGGGCATGTCGCTCGCGGGCGTTGCCAAAACACTCGAGCGCGCCTTCGCGACCAAAAACGCCAAGGCGGTGGCGCTGGTGATCAATTCGCCCGGCGGGTCGCCGGTGCAATCACGTCAGATTTACCTGCGGATCAGGCAACTCGCGGCGGAAAAGGAATTGCCGGTGCTGGTGTTCGTCGAGGACGTCGCGGCATCGGGCGGCTACATGATCGCCTGCGCCGGCGATGAGATATTCTGCGATCCGTCCTCGATCCTGGGTTCGATCGGCGTGGTCGGCGGCACCTTCGGATTCCAGGAGTTGATCAGGAAGATCGGCGTCGAGCGGCGGCTCTATACCGCCGGTGCCCACAAGGCGATGCTGGATCCGTTCCTTCCCGAGAACCCGGACGACGTCGCGCGCGTAAAAGCGCTTCAGCGCGAGATCCACGCCATCTTCATCGCGCTGGTGAAGGGAAGCCGCGGCACCCGGCTGAAGGGCGATGACGAGGTTCTGTTTACCGGCGAATACTGGGCGGGCGAAACCTCGGTGTCGCTGGGTCTCGCGGACGCGATCGGCGATCTGCGTTCGACGTTGCGCGCACGTTTTGGTGAGAAAGTTTTGATGCCGGTGATTGCGCCTGCGACCGGTATATTATCGGGTCTGCTCGGCCGCAAATCGGCCGGCGCAGGCGCGCTCAGCCAGCTGGACGGGGTCGCGGGCCTGCCGGACGAGCTGATTTCGGCGCTGGAGACCAGGGCGATTTGGGCCAAATTCGGGTTCTGAGGTCGCGGAGACCCCGCGCCATTTAGCCCCTGGCAATGTGAGTTGCGAGCCGGGCCCGCTTGCGCAAGAATGCGAACTGTGGGGGCTGACGAATGAACGACAAGGATCGACCGATGCCGCCGCTGATCGCATTTGCGGGCGCCCTGGGTGGGCTGGCCGTGGTCCGCTGGGCCTACCGCACCGCCCAGAGGGTCAACAGGGAATTGGAAGAGGCGCGGCGCTCCCGGCTCGCCGAAGCTGCCCGGTCGGGCGAGATCCCGACGCTGCGGCGCGACCCCAACACCGGGGCATATCGCCCGGGCTGACGCACACACCAGCCCTCATCCCCGCGTGAGCGCAGTTGCGCTCATCGCTGGAGGAGGCGCTTCTTCAGCGCCGTCTCGAAGGATGGCGGCATCGGGGCGCTCATGGTTCGAGAGGCGCGAAGACGCGCTCCTCACCATGAGGAACACCCCAGACCGAAAACGAGTTGATTGTCCCCAAAACACTTGCGCCGGCCTCGGGGTGGGGCACCACCCGTGAGGACCGGCGAGCAAGCTTGGAGGATGGTTCGTTGTAACGGACGCCTCGGCGCTGGCTGTTCACGATCGCATCGAGATCGATCACGAACTCCGGCGCGCCGGCTTCGAAAGCTCGATCGCTCGGGCTTTCCGAAGTTCCGCCGTGATACGGCCGAATGACTAACGATCCGCATCATCCGGGCACGGCGTTGCGGCGGTGGTTAGCGCCGTGTTACTTCGAACGCTGCAATTGTGCCGTTCCTCGACCAGTTCGAGGCAAATCCAGCCCGCATTGCCTTGATTCCCCGCCTCCTCGCCGATACGGTCCCGCGCGCCTGCCGACCCCCTTGCAAAGACCTGACCTGACGATGGACGCCATTCCTGCCCATATGCGCCCGGAACGCTCGTTCCAGGGTTTTATTCTGGCCCTGCAGCGGTTCTGGGCCGATCAGGGCTGCGTGATCCTGCAGCCTTACGACATGGAAATGGGCGCGGGCACGTTTCATCCGGCGACGACGTTGCGCGCGCTCGGGCCGAGGCCGTGGAAGGCCGCCTATGTGCAGCCCTCGCGCCGGCCGAAAGACGGCCGCTACGGCGAAAACCCCAACCGGCTGCAGCACTATTATCAGTTCCAGGTGATCATAAAACCGTCGCCGCCGGACCTTCAGGATCTGTATCTGAAGTCGCTCGCCGCGATCGGCATCGATTCCGCCTTGCACGACATCCGCTTTGTCGAGGACGACTGGGAAAGCCCGACGCTCGGCGCCTGGGGGCTGGGCTGGGAATGCTGGTGCGACGGCATGGAAGTGTCGCAGTTCACTTACTTCCAGCAGGTCGCGGGCGTCGAATGCGCGCCGGTCGCGGGCGAACTCACCTACGGGCTGGAGCGGCTGGCGATGTATGTGCAGGGCGTCGACAACGTCTACGATCTCAATTTCAACGGCCGCGAAGGCGCCGACAAGGTGACCTATGGCGATGTGTTCCTGCAGGCCGAGCAGGAATATTCCCGGCACAATTTCGAGCACTCCGACGCCGACATGCTGTTCAAGCAATTTTCCATGGCCGAGGAAGCCTGCAAAAAATATCTCGAGGCGGGGTGGAAGAACGGCAGCAACCGCAAGGAGCATCTGATGGCGCTGCCGGCCTATGACCAGTGCATCAAGGCCAGCCACGTCTTCAACCTGCTCGACGCCCGCGGCGTGATCTCGGTGACGGAGCGGCAGAGCTACATCATCCGCGTGCGCGAACTGGCAAAAGCCTGCGGCGAAGCCTGGGTGCATACCGAAGCCGGCGGGGCGGCGACTTTACCCTCCCCTTGAGGGGGAGGGTCGCTCGCCCATGCTTGGGCGAGCGGGGTGGGGTGAAAGTGGTAGCGATATGGCAAGGAGGCCAATCAGCGACTTCAAGCGCAAAACAGCGAACCGGCTGCGCGCAAACACAACAGTCGCTGAGCAAATTCTCTGGCGGCATTTGCGAAGATTAGATGTGAAGGGAAGTCACTTCAGGAGGCAGGTGGTCATCGGACCGTACATTGCCGATTTCGCCTGTTTGGCAGAGCGGCTCATAGTCGAGGTCGATGGATCGCAGCACGGAGATGATGAGGGGCTTCGCCGCGACGACGTCCGGACGCGCTGGCTGCAATCGGAAGGCTATAGAGTGATACGATTTTGGAATAACGATGTGATGAGCAGGACCGACGCTGTGCTTGAGACTATCCACGACATCATCACTGTCACCCCACCCCGCCTGCCTGCGGCAGGCGACCCTCCCCCTCAAGGCAGGGGTATCGCATATGAAAGTTGCGCTTGCGTGGCAGGCCTCTCCGAACAATCCGCGCCGAAACCAGCTAGCAAGCGTTCGCTCTTCGATTCCGGTCTGTTCCCAATCCGATTCTGTTGTGCGGAGCGAGCGACACACACCAATGTGGGCCAAGCCGCGGATAGGACTCAGGAATTTCATATGCGATACCCCTGCCCTCAAGGGGAGGGTAAATAAATGCCCGATCTTCTGCTCGAATTGTTCTCCGAAGAAATTCCCGCGCGGATGCAGGCGAAGGCCGCCGACGATCTGCGCCGCATGGTCACTGACAAACTGGTTGCCGAGGGCCTGGTCTATGAAGGCGCCAAAGCGTTCGCGACGCCGCGGCGGCTGGCGCTGACGGTGCACGGCATTCCCGCGCGGCAATCGGATTTGAAGGAAGAGCGCAAGGGCCCGCGCGTCGGCGGGCCGGATGCGGCGATCCAGGGGTTTCTCAAGGCGACAGGCCTTGCTTCGCTGGATGAGGCAAAGATTCAGCGCGATCCCAAGAAGGGCGATTTTTATATCGCGCTGATCGAAAAGCCCGGCCGTGCCACGCTGGATGTGCTCGCCGACATGCTGCCGGTGATCATCCGGACCTTTCCGTGGCAGAAATCGATGCGCTGGGGCGAACGTTCGGCCAGGCCGGGTGCACTGAACTGGGTGCGGCCGCTGCATGCCATCGTCGCGACGTTCGGCATGGAGACCGAAGAACCCGATGTCGTAAAATTCGAGGTCGCGGGCATCGAAGCCGGCCAGACCACCTATGGCCACAGGTTCATGGCGCCGGCGGCGATCAATGTGCGCCGCTTCGAAGATTACGAGGCCAAACTGCAGGCCGCAAAAGTCGTGCTCGATCCGCAGGCCCGCAAGGACATCATTCTGGCCGACGCCAAGCAGCTTGCATTCGCGCAAGGCTTTGAGCTGGTCGAGGACCAGGTGCTGCTCGACGAGGTCGCGGGCCTGGTCGAATGGCCTGTGGTGCTGATGGGCTCGTTCGACCCGGAATTCCTGTGGATCCCGGGCGAGGTGGTCCGCGCCACCATCCGCAATAACCAGAAGTGCTTTGTGGTGCGGCAGCCGGCTTCACCTCTCCCCGCCGGGGAGAGGTCGACGGCGCGCGTCAGCGCGGCGGCGGGTGAGGGGGCCCTCACCAACAAGTTCATCCTCACCGCCAACATCGAAGCCTCCGACGGCGGCAAGGCCATCATCGCCGGCAACGAGCGCGTGATCCGCGCGCGGCTCAGCGATGCGAAGTTTTTCTATGAGACGGATCTGAAGACCAAGCTGGAAGACCGGCTGCCGAAGTTTGAGAACATCGTGTTTCACGCTGATCTCAAAGACAAAGGAACTCAGGCAGAGCGAATAAAACGGATCGAGAGCGTCGCCGAAGAAATGGCGCGTCGTTTAAAGGCGCCAACCGCACTCGTTTCGCGAGCGGCGTTGCTTTGCAAAATGGACCTACTCAGCGAGGTTGTCGGAGAGTTTCCTGAACTCCAAGGCGTTATGGGAAAATATTACGCCAAAGAGCAAGGCGAGGATCCGCGCGTCGCGTTGGCCTGCGAGGAGCACTACAAACCAGCAGGTCCCACGGATCGTGTGCCGAAGGATATTGTCAGCATCTCCGTGGCACTAGCGGACAAAATTGATACGCTTGTTAGTTTTTGGGCGATGGATCAAAAACCCACCGGCTCGAAGGATCCCTTCGCGCTAAGGCGCGCCGCGCTGGGTGTTATCCGGATTATTTTAGAGAATGATCTTCGACTACCGCTCATCTCTGTCTTTCGGTACGCAATCGATAACGGCCCTCTGGCAACGGGCAGTTTTGTTGTTTTCGATAGTGACAAGCTACCCAGTGATCTTCTCGCTTTCTTCGCTGACCGTCTAAAAGTCCAACTTCGCGAACAAGGCGCTCGCCACGATCTCGTGGATGCCGTATTCGCGCTCGAGGGCCAGGACGACCTCCTGATGGTCGTCCGCCGCGTCGAGGCGCTCGGCAAATTCCTCGATACCGATGACGGCAGGAATTTGCTCGCGGGCACCAAGCGCGCCGCGAACATTTTGCGGATCGAGGAGAAGAAGGACAGCAAGGCCTATGACGGCGCGCCGGATGCTGCGCTGTACAGCCTCGACGAAGAGAAGGCGCTGGCGAAGGCGATCGACCAAGTGAAGGCGGAAGCCGGCGCTGCCGTGGCAAAGGAAGATTTTGCCGCCGCGATGAGCGCGATGGCGAAACTGCGGCCGGCGGTCGATGCGTTCTTCGACAAGGTGAAGGTCAATGACGACGACGCAAAAGTGCGCGAAAATCGCCTGAAACTGCTCAATGAAATCCGCGCCGCAACGCGCGCGGTGGCGGATTTTTCCAGGATACAGGATTAGGTCTGGTGCCCCGGATGCTGCGCAGCGCGCCGCGCTTGCGGCGTGGTGCGCTGCTGATCCGGGGCCCATGATTGGCCTAGACGAGTGTGGGTCCCGGCTCTGCGGAGCAGCGTGAAGAACGCTGCACCGCGTCCGGGACACGGAGCGCGGCCATCCTTCGAGATGCGCGCAAGGGCGCGCTCCTCGGGATGACGGTTGATGACGTTGCACTGCGTTTCGTACGCCGTTGCTATTCTGGAAGCCTCACTGATTTGCCCGACGGGCAAATCACCCAAAAGTATGTCCAGCCCCTTTGCGGAAAATATTCCTCTTGGCGTCCGACCCGACTCAAATCTATATCCCCGGCCATCCTGTCCCACTCGGAGGGGCGTTTCGCGAACGTCACGGACGTCGGGGCGGGATGCGGTGGACGTAGCGGCGCGCGAGACGGGCGAGCTTGCTGCGGACGGCGAAGTCGTGTGGTCCTGACACCCCGACGCTGGTGTCAAGTTGGCGGGCAACCGCTGATGACGGTGGCAAAAGAGCCCGGTCGCCGGGGAGAGCGCGAAGTAAGCCGTAAACCATTGCGCGGGGATGCCGGGTGTTTCCGGTGTGACCGTGGCTACTACGTGCACACTTTTTGCCGCGGCGCATCGGCGCTAGGCATTCCCTGCGCCCTCTGATTGGGGGCAAGGAAATTTGATAGCAAACCTCGGGCGGTTGCGCCGCGAGATCGCGAAGCCTTGTTTACGGGATTGGGCTCGTGCCCCGGATGCTGCGCAGCGCGCCGCGCTTGCGGCGTGGTGCGCTGCTGATCCGGGGCCCATCCGCTGTTTGTTGTTGCTGTGGGTCCCGGCGCTGCGGAGCAGCGTGAAGGACGCTGCACCGCGTCCGGGACACGAGGGTGAGCCGCTCGTATCAGAAAAGAAAAGCCCCGCCCGGCGGGGGAGACCGGACGAGGCCATCGTGTCCGGTCGCCGTTGCGGCGCCCGGACAATTCACTTTGGTGCGACTACTCGACCACCTGAATCACGCGGCGCGAGCGCGGTTCGACCAGCACGGTCTGGCCGTTCACCACGGTGTAGCGGTAGGTGGTGGGACCATAGGTCTGCGGCACGTCGTAATAGGTGATGCCGGCTTCCGGCAGCACGCCGCCCACCACCACGCGGTCCGGGATGGTGTAGGTCGGCACCCGCTCGCGGATCACGTATTCGCGGAACGCCGGACGCTGGTCGGGCACGATACCGATGGCATCGGTTTCGTTGACGACCACGCCGCCGCCGCGCACGATGCCGACGGTCTCGCTCTGCGCCTGCGCCGCGATCGGTGCGCCGATGGCACCTACAATCGCCGCAATGGCCAATATTCTGCTTCGCATGCTGAACTCCTTCGCGATGATGCACGCCGGCTTGCACCGGCACGCAATGCCATCCAATTCATCCCGCGCGGCATTGTTCCGGGAACAGGGCGCTTTCAGCCGCTGCAATTTTCGGCATTTTCCGCGGGCGCAGGAACCCATTGAAGCGTTGGGCGTCTTCTATCGTGGAACCGCGCGACAGGTTAAATTCCCCGCCTCGATTCGACATCTTCCCAGATCGCTCAGCGGAGACATCAATGACCATCACTACGGCCCACATTCAGCCCATCGTGGCCCTGATCGCCGGCCTCCTCATCCTGATCATGCCGCGCTTCCTCAACCTCGTGGTCGCGATCTATCTGATCTGCGTCGGACTGATCGGTCTCGGCGTGCTGAAATGGCTTCATATGTAGCGTTCAAACCGGGAACTCGCGGCTTGCGCCGGGCCGCCCAAACGTGGTGTAAGGCGCCCACCTTCTCTCCTCTCGCGGATTATTTGCAGTCATGGCCAAAGCCGTAGCGAAGTCGAAGAAAATCGCAGCGAAATCAAAGCCATCCATGCCCGTTCGGGCCAAGGCTGCGCCGCCGGCCAGCACCCGCAAGGCGCTGAAGAAGAGCCCGGCCAAAGCCGCCAAAAAGCCGGCCGCGAGCAAGCCCGCGGCCGTGACAAAATCAGGCAAATGGGTGTTCACCTTCGGCGACGGCAAGGCCGAAGGCAAAGCAGGGTTGCGCGATTTGCTGGGCGGCAAGGGCGCCAATCTCGCCGAGATGGCCAATCTCGGCCTGCCGGTGCCTCCCGGCTTCACCATTCCGACCTCGGTCTGCACCTATTTTTACGCGCACGACAAATCCTATCCGAAGGAATTGAAGGCGCAGGTCGAAAAGGCGCTGGATCATGTCGGCAAGCTGACCGGCAAGGCGTTCGGCGATTCCAGAAATCCGCTCTTGGTCTCGGTGCGCTCCGGCGGCCGCGCCTCGATGCCGGGCATGATGGATACCGTGCTCAATCTCGGTCTCAACGACAAGACGGTGGAAGCGCTGGCCGAAATGTCGGGCGACCGCCGTTTTGCATACGACAGCTATCGGCGCTTCATCACGATGTACTCCGACGTCGTGCTCGGCTTCGAGCATCATCACTTCGAGGACATTCTCGACACCTTCAAGGACGGCCAGGGCTATACGCTCGACACCGACCTCACCGGTGACGACTGGGTCGATCTGGTCGGCCGCTACAAGGATGCGGTTTCGCGCGAAACCGGCCACGACTTCCCGCAGGATCCGCACGCACAATTGTGGGGCGCGATCGGTGCGGTGTTTTCGTCCTGGATGAACGCGCGCGCGGTGACCTACCGCCGGCTGCACGACATTCCGGAATCCTGGGGCACCGCGGTCAATGTGCAGGCGATGGTGTTCGGCAATATGGGCGAGACCTCGGCCACCGGCGTTGCGTTCACGCGCAATCCCTCGACCGGCGAGAGCAAGCTGTACGGCGAATTCCTGATCAACGCGCAGGGCGAAGACGTGGTGGCGGGCATCCGCACGCCGCAGGACATCACTGAATATGCGCGCAAGGAATCCGGCTCCGACAAGGCATCGATGGAAGTCGCGATGCCCGACGCGTTCAAGGAACTGACGCGGATCTACACCATGCTGGAGAAGCATTACCGCGACATGCAGGACATGGAGTTCACGGTCGAGCAGGGCAAGCTGTGGATGCTGCAGACTCGCGGCGGCAAGCGCACCGCGAAAGCGGCGCTGCGCATCGCCGTCGAACTCGCCAATGAAGGCGTGATCTCGAAAAAGGATGCGGTGTCGCGGATCGATCCGGCCTCGCTGGATCAATTGCTGCATCCGACCATCGACCCCTCCGCCAAGCGCGACGTCATCGCCACCGGGCTGCCGGCTTCGCCCGGCGCGGCCTCCGGCGAAATCGTGTTCTCGTCGGATGAAGCTGCAAAGCTGCAGGCCGATGGCCGCAAGGTCATTCTGGTGCGGATCGAGACCAGCCCCGAAGACATTCACGGCATGCACGCCGCCGAAGGCATCCTGACCACCCGCGGCGGCATGACCTCGCACGCCGCGGTGGTGGCGCGCGGCATGGGCAAGCCCTGCGTCTCCGGCTGCGGCACCATCCGCGTCGATTACGGCCGCGGCACCATGAGCATCGGCTCGCGCACCTTCAAGACCGGCGACGTCATCACCATCGATGGCTCGCTGGGCCAGGTGCTGGCCGGCCGGATGCCGATGATCGAGCCGAAACTATCCGGCGAATTCGGCACGCTGATGGGCTGGGCCGATTCCGCCCGCAAGCTCGGCGTTCGCGTCAACGCCGACACCCCGGAGGACGCCCGCAGCGCTATCAAGTTCGGCGGCGAGGGCATCGGGCTTTGCCGCACCGAGCACATGTTCTTCGAGGAGACGCGCATTCGCACCGTGCGTGAGATGATTCTGGCCGAGGACGAACAGGCGCGCCGCGCCGCGCTGTCAAAACTGCTGCCGATGCAGCGCGCGGATTTCGTCGAACTGTTCGAGATCATGAAGGGTCTGCCGGTGACGATCCGGCTGCTCGATCCGCCCTTGCATGAGTTCCTGCCGCACACCCAGGCCGAAATCGAGGAAGTCGCGCGCGCGATGAACACCGATCCGCGGCGGCTCGCCGACCGCGCCCGCGATCTCGCCGAATTCAATCCGATGCTCGGCTTCCGCGGCTGCCGTCTCGCCATCGCCTACCCTGAGATCGCCGAGATGCAGGCGCGCGCCATCTTTGAAGCCGCGGTCGAAGCGGAAAAACGCACCGGCAAGGCCGTCGGCCTCGAGGTGATGGTGCCGCTGATCGCGACCAAGATGGAGTTCGACCTGGTCAAGACGCGGATCGACGCGACCGCGCAATCGGTGATGAAGGAGACCGGCAAGAAGCTCGCCTATCAGGTCGGCACCATGATCGAGTTGCCGCGCGCGTGCCTGATGGCCGGCGACATCGCCGAGACCGCGGAGTTCTTCTCGTTCGGCACCAACGATCTGACGCAGACCACCTACGGCATCAGCCGCGACGACGCCGCGGGATTTCTGGGAACCTACATCGCCAAGGGAATCCTGGAGATCGATCCGTTCATCTCGGTCGATCGCGCCGGCGTCGGCGAGTTGGTGAAAATCGGCGTGGCGCGCGGCCGCAAGACCCGCCCCGATCTCAAGGTCGGCATTTGCGGCGAGCATGGCGGCGATCCGGCCTCCGTCGCGTTCTGCCACGAGATCGGCCTCGATTACGTCTCCTGCTCGCCCTATCGCGTGCCGATCGCGCGGCTGGCCGCAGCCCAGGCCGCGCTCGGCAAGGCTGTGTCCAGCCAGGCGTAGAGTTTATTCAGCGCTGAAAATCGCCAGAGAGACGTCATGCCCGGGCTTGTCCCGGGCATCCACGTTTTTATTTTAGTACTGCGTCGTCATTGCGAGGAGCGTAGCGACGAAGCAATCCAGCTTCTTTCTTTCCGCTGCAAGCTGGATTGCTTCGCTTGCGCTCGCAATGACGGGAGTAGTGATCCGAATCCCCTTAAGGCTCGTTAAGCAGTGGAACCGGCGCGGCCCCGTAATGGCGCGGAGAGAAGAACTACG
>Ga0193699_10000487_pt1 | contig 17001 bp, 17 predicted proteins | sample L3c2metaG_FD_160095 | JGI IMG/M metagenome (GOLD analysis project Ga0193699, IMG submission 160095) | Soil microbial communities from a riparian zone of the East river system, Colorado, United States - L3c2 | ecosystem: Environmental > Terrestrial > Soil > Riparian zone | place: USA: East...
TGCGCCGCCATCGCTTCGCATATCGGTTGCGATGCCGAAGGTGCCTGCCAGGAGGACGCCCAGAACGATGCCTGCCGCCATGGCGATGGCTGGGATCCAACTCGCGCCTTGCCTCGTGGTGCGCTCGCCCATGCGACGCAGCCAGGCCAACGGAGGCGAGGTCAAGGCGACGTGGAAGGCTTTTTGGTCTTCGACGTAAGCGGCGAGGTCGGGATCGTTTGCGATCTCCGCCGCCACGCCGCTTGCCTCCTGGTGAGCGAGCTTGCCCTCGATAAAGGCCTTCAGGACGTCAGGCGGAACGGTCATTCCATCATCGGGGTGCTTGATGCCATGCCATTATATAGGGGAAGTTGGGCGGCACGGAATCGTGACGATCGCGTGTTATAAGCGCCGCGTCCCAACCCCCGAGAGGATCGATGGCGATGAGCGAAGTGGGCCGTGCACAGTTGCGCGCATGGCGCCGGCCTTTTCTCTTGCTCTCCGCCACTGCGATCGTGGCGTTGATGGCGGTTGCGGTGTCGGGGACCGCGATCATCCCCGCGACCATCCTCGGTACGCTCGCGATTGCCGGTCTTGCCCTTTACCTTTCTGCGCCGCGCCGCGCCGCGCCCAACCCGGCGGCAAGCGCGCCGCCCGTGCAGGACGCCGGAAACCTACCCGACTCGGCGCGGAAAGTTTTCGAATGCATAGACGACCCGCTGCTCATCCTCGATCTGGCGGGCCGGGTCGTCTTCGCGAATCGTGCCTCTCAATCGCTCGTCGGTGCGGAAGCGGAACGCAAGCGGATTTCTGCAGTGCTGCGTAATCCCGAAGTCCTGGAGGCGGTAGAACGTGTGCTCGCCGGCGGAGAACCGGAGACCATCGTCTTCAGCGTGCCCGTTCCCGTGCAGCGCCATTACGAGACGAATATCGCCCGCACAGGTAGTCCCTTGGTTCTTGTCCAGTTTCGTGACCTCACCGCCATGCGCCGTGCCGAAGAGCTCCGCGCGGATTTCGTCGCCAATGCGAGTCACGAGCTGCGCACGCCTCTCGCTGCGGTCACCGGTTTCATCGACACGCTGCGCGGGCACGCCAAGGACGACGCGGAGGCGCGCGAGCGCTTCCTCGAAATCATGAGCGTTGAAGCCGGCCGCATGCGGCGGCTGATCGATGACCTTCTGTCGCTCACAAGGATCGAGCTCAACGAGCACAATCCTCCAGCCGGCGAGGTGGACGTGGTCGCGCTCGTGCGGGAAGCCGCGGCCGCTTTGGGAGCATTGGCGGACTCCGATCGTATCAGCATCAAAATTGCGCCCCACGAGGCGCTCCACGTTGTAGGAGACCGTGACGAACTCACCCAGGTGTTCCAGAACCTGATCCACAACGCCATCAAATATGGCCGCGAAGGGAGCGAGGTCCGGGTGCGTTTCGGCCGCACCCCGTCGCCCACCAGACGGGAGGGTGCCGGCCAGGTCTTCGTGGCCGTGGAGGATGAAGGGGAGGGAATCCCTCGTGAAGCGATCCCCCGGCTGACCGAGCGCTTCTACCGGGTCGATGTGAAGCGGAGCCGCGAACGCGGCGGCACGGGCCTGGGCCTCGCCATCGTTAAGCACATCGTCAACCGCCATCAGGGGCGGCTGCAAATCGAGAGCACGGCGGGAGTGGGAAGCATATTCACCGTCTCCCTCCCGGCCACGGCTGCGGCAACAGTTTATCCCGGTTGAGACGCGGCCCAGTCATCAAACTGTTATATATGTGTCGCAAACCGTTGACGGAATCGTCCTACAGCGGGCGCGCTGGCGAGATGCCAGAGAGATGGCGTTGGTATGAGCGATCACATCGTGAAGTCATTTACCGAACAACTGGAAATGCTTGCCAATGCGGTCGCCCAGATGGGCGGCCTTGCCGAAGCGCAATTCGCTAACGCCATTGAAGCCATCGCCAAGCGCGACACCAAGCTGGCCGAAGCTGCCATCGGTTCGGACGAGCGCGTCGATCGCATCCAGCAGATCGTCGAAGATCAGGCTTTAAAGGTTTTGGCGCTCCGCCAACCCATGGCCGTCGATCTGAGAACGACGCTGGCCGCCATCAAGATCGCCAATGAATTGGAGCGGATCGGCGACCTCGCCAAAAACATCGGTAAGCGCGCGCTGGTTCTGAATCGCGAGCCGCCGATCAAGCTGGCGCAGAGTCTGGCGCGGATGGGCCGCCAGGCGCTTTCCCAGCTCAAAGCGGTGCTTGATGCGTATTCCGACCGGGATGCCGAGGCGGCGAAAAACGTGTGGCGTCACGATGAGGAAATCGACGAGCTTTACAACAGCCTTTTCCGCGAGTTGCTCACCTATATGATGGAAGACCCGCGCACGATCGGGCTGTGCGCGCATCTTTTGTTCATCGCCAAGAATATCGAGCGCGCGGGCGATCATGCCACCAACATCGCCGAAACCGTTTACCACATGGTCAGCGGCAATTATCTGCGCGTCGATCGCCCCAAGGCGGATTTGACATCGACCACCTCCATTCCTCTTGAACCGAAATAGGATTGAGCATGAGAGCAAACGGCGAACCTGCCGTTCTCGTCGTTGAAGATGAGTCCGCGCTCTCGACACTGTTGCGTTACAATCTCGAGCGGGAAGGCTATCGCGTCTTCGAGGCGCGGGACGGGGAGGAAGCGCTTATCCTCGCCGATGAAGTGAAGCCTGACCTGGTGGTCCTGGATTGGATGCTGCCACAGCTTTCCGGCCTGGAGATTTGCCGCCGTCTGCGCGGCCGGGGCGACATGCGCAATGTGCCCATCGTGATGCTGACGGCGCGCGGCGAGGAGACGGATCGCATCCGCGGTCTCGATACCGGCGCGGACGATTACATCGTGAAGCCTTTCTCGATGACGGAATTCCTGGCGCGGCTCCGGGCCGTGATGCGCCGGGTGCGGCCGAGCCTCGTCGAAGATATCGTGACGGTCGGCGAGATCAGCATCGATCGCGGCAGCCATCGCGTGCGTCGCGCCAGCCGCGATATTCACCTCGGACCAACGGAATATCGGCTGCTTGATCAATTGATGCAGCACCCGGGCCGGGTTTTTTCCCGCGAGCAATTGCTGGACAGCGTTTGGGGATCGGACGTCTACGTCGAAGCGCGCACGGTGGACGTGCATGTCGGCCGGTTGCGCAAGGCGCTCAACGAGTCGGGCGAAAAGGACCCCATTCGCACGGTGCGTTCCGCGGGCTATTCGTTCGACGAAACCTTCGCGATCTGACGGATCCACAAAAGTGGAAGCACCGGATGGCCTTCATCCGGTGCCCCGATGGCGTTCGCAAGGTGGGTTCAACCCGCTGCGCGGCGATCCCGGCGTTGAGGCTGTGGCTGATAGGCCTTGCGGGCGTGAGCTTCGCAATAGGGCGAGCCGTATTTCGGCTTGCGTCCGCAAAAGTGAAATTCGTTTTCTGCCGGATCGCCGATCGGCCAACGGCACATCCGATCGTTGATCGTGAGCACGGTGGCGAAATGTCCATCTTCCAAAACCACGGGATCTTCCTCGACGATCTCCGGGGGAGGCGCCGCCACGTGGACGACGGATCGCCTTGTAACAGCGCTCCGAGGCCGCTCGGATCGTGCTGGACCAGCGCGCCCGGCAAGTCCCAACCGGTGGACTTTGCCGATCACGGCATTGCGCGTGACGCCGCCCATGACCCGAGCGATCTGGCTTGCCGAAAGCCCCTCGGTCCACAGCGCCTTTAATTGCTCGACCCGTTCGTCCGTCCAGCCCATGTCGCGCCTCCTGGATTAAGCCTACAAAATATCGTAGCAGAGAAGGGTCTCAACACAAGGTATGAGGTCTAGCTACCACGCCTTGTCCACAATAAAGGAGTCGGCCGGAAAGAGATTTGCAGCCCCTTACGACCCCGCAAATCGCCGTAGGATGAGACTTCCGGCTTCTGCTTTCCCCCGTCCGACTCTATAAGTCGCGTTTTCGTTTTTCCCGGCGCAAAAGGAGTTTGTCGTGATTCCGCCGCTTCTTCCGACCTACAACCGGGCGGACATCGCATTCGAACGTGGCGAAGGGCCGTATCTTTTCGACGAGAAGGGCGAGCGCTACCTCGACTTCGGGTCTGGTATCGCGGTCTCGGCGCTGGGTCATGCGCACCCGCAATTGGTCGCAGCCTTGCGCGAACAGGCCGGCAAGCTCTGGCACACCTCGAACCTCTATCGCGTGCCGGCGCAGGAGAGGCTGGCTAAGAGGCTGATCGAGGCGAGTTTCGCGGACACCGTGTTCTTTGCCAATTCGGGTGCCGAAGCCGTCGAATGCGCCATCAAGATGGCACGGCGGTTCCATTACGCATCGGGAGCGCCGGAGCGTTATCGCCTTGTCACCTTCGAAGGAGCGTTTCACGGCCGCACGTTGGCGACCATCGCGGCAGGCGGGAGCGCCAAATATCTCGAAGGCTTCGGTCCGAAAGTGGAAGGGTTCGATTCCGTGCCCTTCGGAGATTTCGATGCGGTGGTCCGGGCAACCGGGCCCGAAACCGCCGGGATTTTGGTTGAACCCATCCAAGGCGAGGTCGGGGTGCGGGTGCCACCCGCGGGTTTCCTGAAGCGCTTGCGCGAATTCTGCGACGCGCGCGGTCTGCTCCTGGTGTTTGACGAGGTGCAGACCGGGATCGGCCGCACGGGGCGGCTGTTCGCCTATGAAGAACTGGGCTTGGTGCCCGACATCATGGCGGTGGGCAAAGGCATCGGCGGCGGTTTTCCGCTGGGCGCGTGCCTCGCCTCCGAGCGTGCGGCGAAAGGCATGACCGTGGGCTCGCATGGTTCGACCTATGGCGGCAATCCGCTTGCCATGGCGGCCGGCAATGCGGTTCTGGATGTTGTGCTCGAACCGGGATTTCTAGACCGCGTTCGTAAGATCTCAGGTTCGATGCAGCAGCATCTTGCGATGCTCGCCGCCGAACATGCCAATGTCATCGCCGAAGTGCGCGGGCGCGGATTGCTTCTCGGGCTGAGGCTTCACGTACCGGCCGCGGCATTCATTGCGCGATTGCGCGAGAGCCGCTTGCTTGGCGTGGGTGCGACCGAAAACGTGGTGCGTCTCTTGCCGCCGCTGAACATCGAAGAGCGTCACGTGAAGGAAGCGATGGCCGCGCTCGTCACGGCATGTGCGGGATTCGAGACCGAGAGGAAAGCGGTATGACCGCCTCACGCGCCGTCAGACAGCGCAAGCCCGCGGCCACCGGACCGCGGCATTTCCTCGACCTTGCCGATTTCGATTCCGCGACGCTCAAAAGCGTCATTGCCGAGGCACGCCGGCGCAAGGATGCCCGTGCGGGCCTTCTGCGAGGTACGCAGGATGCGGACGCGCCGCTTGAGGGCCGCATGCTGGCCATGATCTTCGAACGCCCCTCGACGCGGACTCGCATTTCCTTCGATGTCGGCATGCAGGAGCTGGGCGGCCGCACGATCATGTTGACGGGCGCGGAGATGCAGCTCGGCCGCGGCGAAACCATCGCCGACACGGCGCGGGTGCTGTCGCGCTATGTCGATGCCATCATGATCCGCACTCTCGCTCACGAGATGCTGACCGAGCTCGCCGAATATGCCGGCGTTTCCGTCATCAACGGCCTTACCAAGCTGTCGCATCCCTGCCAGGTCATGGCAGACGTCATGACGTTCGAGGAAAAGAAGGGTTCGATCCGGGGCCGCACGATCGCCTGGACGGGTGACTGCAACAATGTTTGCGCCTCCTGGGTCCATGCCGCGGCTCGCTTCGATTTCACCTTGCGCGTGGCGACTCCCGACGAGCTCGCGCCGCGGCCGGCCCTTCGCAAATGGGCGCAGAGCTCGGGCGCGAAGATCGTCTTCACCGACAACCCGGAGCAGGCGGTGACCGGCGCCGATTGCGTCGTCACGGACACGTGGGTCTCCATGGGCGACAAGGAGGGGGCGAAACGGCACAATTTGCTGAAGCCCTTCCAGGTCAATAAAGCGCTGATGCTGCGCGCCAAGTCCGACGCGATCTTCATGCATTGTCTGCCGGCGCATCGCGGCGAGGAAGTGACCGACGAGGTCATCGACGGACCGCAATCGGTCGTCTTCGACGAGGCAGAAAACCGTCTGCATGTGCAGAAAGCCATCCTGCTCTGGTGCCTGGGGTGATCGGGTCCCCGCCCCGCCCCTTGCAGAGCAGATTCGTTGATCCCAGATAGGTCGATGGACCAATCCCAATACCGGCCCGCACCTTCGGCGGATTTCGTGCTTCCCTTCGATCTTCCGAATATCGGGATGCGTGGCCGGCTTTTGCGCCTTGACGCGGTGTCGACGCGGGCGCTCGCGGCCCATCCTTTGCCGGAAGGCGCGCAACGCATTCTTGCCGAGGCGTTGGCCTTGTCCGCGCTTCTGGGGTCTGCTCTGAAATTCGAGGGGCGCCTCAGCGTTCAAACCAAAGGAGACGGACCGCTCACCCTGCTGGTGACGGATTATTTCGCGGGCGGTGGTTTGCGCGGCTATGCAAGGGTGGACGAGCGGCGGTTTGCCCATGCGGGCAACCCCAGCGATTTTGGTACGCTGGTGGGCGAGGGCGCACTCGCGATCACGATCGAGCCGAAGCAAGGGGCGCAGTCCTACCAGGGCCTGGTGCCGTTATCCCCAGACGGGCTTGCGGCCTCCGCGGAAATCTATTTCGCACAAAGCGAGCAGCTTCCAACAATGCTGCGTCTTGCCGCCGGGCCAATCTACCGTTCCGGCGCGGGCCGTGGGTGGCGCGCGGGCGCCCTCATGGTGCAGGCCGTGCCTGGAGCGAAATCGGACGATGCAACGTCTTCCGACGATTGGGAGCGCGTTGCGCTTTTCATGGAAACCCTGCAAGCCATCGAATTGCTGGATACCGAGCTTGCGGCGGAGACCGTTCTGTGGCGGCTGTTCCATGAAGACGAAGTGCGCGTGCATCCGAGCCAGGCATTGCATTTCGAATGCAGTTGCGAGGCAGAGCGCGTGCGAGCGGTGCTGAGATCGTACCCTGCGTCGGAACTGAAAGAATTGCCCGATCCCGACGGGGTGATCCGGACGCGCTGCGAATTCTGCGGCACGGTCTACGAGTTTCCGCTTCAGACCCTGAGCGTCTAGCGTTCATTCACTCGGTGGCTTTATGTGCGACGCGCCGAAGAAATGCGGCGCAGGCGTCGAGTTGTTCCAAGGCCACGAACTCGTCAGCCTTATGGGCCTGTGCGATGGAGCCGGGGCCGCAAATCACCGCAGGAATTCCGGCCCCCTGAAAGAGGCCCGCTTCGGTGCCATAAGAGACGGCGTGAACGTCATTGCTGCCCGATAGCGCGCAAGCAAGCCGAACTGCCGGTGAATTCACGTCGCGTATCAGGCCGGGATAGGCGGCTTTGATGCGGGTTTCGAATTGCGCTTCGGGGGCGCCCGCGCGGTAGCGCGGCAGGATTGCGGATTCGGCCTGCGCCGTCGCGCGCGTCACGATCGCGTCTGCATCACGGTCGGGAAGGGCGCGATATTCCCACATCACCCTTGCGTCTCTGGCGAGCACATTCACCGCGGTGCCGCCCGACACCATGTTCGCCTGGATCGTGGTGTAGGGAGGTTCGAAATATTCATCTCTGTCGGTCATCAACTCGCTTCCCAGCGCCGCCAGCGAGGCGATGAATTCGCCTGCCATCATCACCGCGTTGGCGCCGCGTGAAGGGGCGCTCGAATGGCCTTCGCGGCCGCGGGCAATGGTTTCGATGACGGCGCCTGCCTTATGGGCGCCGACGATGCGCATTTCGGTCGGTTCCCCGATAATGGCAAGGGCGGGCCTGATCTGGGCGGCGTTGAGGTCTTCAAGCAGGCGCCGCACGCCGACACAGCCCACCTCCTCGTCGAAGGAAAAGGCGAAATGGAGCGGCCGTTTCAAAATGAGCGCGGCAAATTCCGGCAGCAGCGCCAAGGCGACGCCGATGAACCCTTTCATATCGGAAGCGCCGCGGCCATAGAGGCGGCCGTCGCGAATTTCAGGGGAGAAAGGATTGCTGGACCAATCCTGGCCGTCGACCGGTACGACATCGGAGTGCCCGGAGAGCACATAGCCGCCGTCCTGCTGCGGTCCCAAGGTGGCGAACACATTGGCCTTCGTTTTTGCGGCATCATAGGTGAGCCGCGTCTTTGCGCCGGCTCGCTCAAGCATGCTTTGCGCAAAGGCGATCAGATCGAGATTGGAATTGCGGCTAACGGTGTCGAAGGCGATCAGCCTCTGCACGATGTCGAGCGCGGGTGACACCGGCGGCATGAGAGTGCGCTAACCGCCGATGCTTTCGGGATTGCGGATCATGGCGAGAAATTCGCGCCGCGTCCGAGAATCCTCGCGGAACGCGCCGAGCATGGTGGAGGTCACCATGGTCACGCCCGGTTTGTGGACGCCGCGGGTCGTCATGCATTGATGCGCCGCTTCGATCACCACGGCGACGCCCTTCGGTTCCAGAACATGTTGGATGCAATTGGCGATCTGCGCATTCATCTTCTCCTGAACCTGCAGTCGGCGCGTATAGGCATCGACGACGCGAGCAAGCTTGGAAATGCCGACGACTTTCCGGGCGGGAAGATAGCCGACATGGGCGCGGCCGATGATCGGCGCGAGATGATGCTCGCAATGAGACTCAAACCGGATATCGCGCAACACGACCATCTCGTCATAACCCTCCACCTCTTCGAAGGTGCGTTGGAGGAAAACGACCGGATCATCGGCATAGCCGGAAAACCAATCCTCATAGGCCCGCGCCACGCGCGCCGGCGTATCGCGCAGGCCTTCGCGGTTCGGATCATCGCCGGTCCAGCGAAGCAATATCCGCACGGCCGCTTCCACCTCCTCCCGGGAGGGTTTCGGCTCCCCGGGCGTGGAGGGGGCACTGGAGCAAAGTGGGCGGGTATCCATGCAAAGGCTCCGATAGGGCGGCTGTATTGTAATTGAAACGCGCAACTAAGCCAGAACGCGACGCGCCTCAATGCCTTTGGCGCGGTTCATAAGGGCTTTCGAGCGCGAACATCGGAATTCCGACCTCGAAGCTTTCGCCGGTGGATGAGCGCATATGGTAAGAGCCAATCATGAACCCGGACGCGGTCTCCAACGGTGTGCCGCTGGTGTATTCGTAAGCGCGGCCGGGCGCGATCACCGGCTGCTCGCCTATCACGCCGTCCCCCCGTACCTCGCGAACGCGTCCGCGCGCATCGGTGATCCGCCAATAGCGCGAGAGCAGCTGGACCGGGAGATCGCTCTTGTTCTCGATCGTCACGTGGTAGGACCAGAGAAAGCGGTTCTCATCCGGCTCGGACTGGTCATCGAGAAAGTCGGGCTCCACCGCGATCCGGATGTTGCGCGTGATCTCTTCGTAAAGATGCTTGCTGCTCACGCGCGCGGCTCTACCGTGACGTCGGTCTTGACCGAACTGGCGATGAAGCAGCCTTCGTGCGCTTGATGGTGCAACCTGTCCAAATCGGGTTGCGAGACGTTGACCCCCGCGGACCATTGGACTTGCGGGCGCAGGACGACGCGCGTCACCGCCAGTTGACCCTTTTCATTCTTCTCCAGGTAACCCACGGCCTCATCGCTGTAGGAATCGAGCGAGAAGCGCCTTTTCGCCGCCAGCGCGAGGAAGGTCAGCATATGGCAGGAGGAAAGCGCCGCCACGAAGGCTTCCTCGGGATTGACCATTGTCGCGTCGCCGCGAAAATCGGGCGCGGCGGAGGCCGGTACGGTAACGCCATGGAAACGCCATTCATGGGTACGATTGTAACTGTCATAGGTGAACGCTTCACTGGTGCGCCGCCAAAGGATAGTCGCGTGATGTTCCATGACGACCCTCTCAAATCTTCGCCAGCGCCTGTGCGAGGTCCTCGCACAGATCGGCGGTGTCTTCGAGCCCCACAGAGATGCGCAGCATGCTCTCGGTGACGCCGGCCGCAAGGCGGGCCTCCGGCGTAAGGCGTTGATGCGTGGTTGTTGCCGGATGTGTCAGCAGGCTCTTTGCGTCTCCAAGATTGTTGGACAGGTCGACCAGCTTCAGCGCCTTGGCGACTTTAAAGGCCTCCTTTTTTCCGCCCATGACTTCGAAGGTCACGATGCCGCCGCCGCCTGACATCTGCTTCTTGGCGAGAGCAACCTGCGGATGATTGGCAGCCGCGTTTTGCGGGTCTTCGCGAAAGGGATAGAGCACGCGCCGGACGTTTTTTTGTTCGCTCAGAAATTGGGCGATCTGGTTCGCATTACGGCAATGCTGGCGCATGCGCAAATCCAGGGTCTCAAGGCTCTTGAGATGCAGCCAGGCGTTGAACGGGCTCATGCACGGTCCGGTGTTGCGCAGGAAGAGTTGAAGGTGATCCTTGAGGAAGTCCTCCTTGCACAGAATGATACCGCCCAGGGCGCGGCCCTGGCCGTCGATATATTTGGTCGAAGAATGCACCACGATATCGGCCCCGAAATCCATCGGACGCTGCAGCACCGGCGAGGCGAAGGCGTTATCCACCACCACGCGCGCACCCGCTTCATGGGCGATATCGGCCACACCTTTGATGTCGACGATTTCCAGCGTCGGATTCGACGGTGTCTCGAAAAAGGCGATTTTGGTTTGCGGTCGCATCGCCGCGCGCCAGGCGGAAAGATCGGTGCCGTCGACGATGGTGTTGGAAACACCAAAACGCGCCAGCACGTCCTCGATCACATAACGAATGGCGCCAAAAAGGGCCCGAGCCGCCACCACGTGATCGCCCGCCTTAAGACAGCATAAGAGCGTCGAGGTTACCGCAGCCATGCCGGACGCGGTGGCGCGCCCGACCGGCGCGCCTTCCAGAAGCGCCATCCGCTCCTCGAAAATGGAGATCGTCGGGTTCGCGTAGCGCGTATAGGTATAGCCGGGTGCGCCTTTGAAACGCTCCTCGGCTTCCTCGGGCCCCTCATAGGCATAGCCCGAGGTAAGATAGAGCGCCTCGCTGGTTTCCTGGAACGGGCTACGCCTTTGCCCGCCCCGAACCGCCAGGGTCTGCCGGCGCCAATTCGTCCAATCCTTGTTCGTTCCCATATCAAATCCGTGCGCGTGAACCCAAAGCGATAGGAGCCCCTTCCCCACCCGTCAAGCAGGACAGCACCCTTAGGGAACCTCCCCTAAAGCTAGGTCGTTTTTTACGGGACACCGCACGAGAACACGAGGACAAAGCAATGGATAAGGAACGCATCAAGGGAATGGCTCAACAGGGCAAGGGCGCCATGAAGGAAGGCGTCGGCAAAGCCCTCGGCGATGAAAAGATGAAAGCCGAAGGCAAGTTGGACAAGATGGAAGGCAAAGCCCGCAATACGATCGGCGGCATGAAGGATGCGGTGCGCGACGCTAGCAAGCGTCACTGACACCGCTTTGGAATAAGGGCATATAGGGAAGGTCCGGCGTCGTTGGCCGGACCTTTCTCTTTTTCCTGACTCTCGCGGAACTGTCCTTCCACCGCTCGAAAATGAGAACGGTTCTGATTCCAGCGGATATTGGCTTTCCCTTGTCAGATTTGGTGTTGCTTCCTACTCTCGCAGGGCCGTCACGAGGCGCCACAATTGCGACTCCTACTTCTGCGTCACGCGAAGTCGGATTGGTCCGGCAAGGCCGACGATCACGCACGGCCCCTTTCCGCGCGTGGGAAGCGAACCGCGCCGCGCATTGGCGCCTGCATGCACGCGAAAGGTTATGAACCGGAACTCGTGTTGTGCTCGACCGCCGAACGCACCAAGGAAACCCTGGAACTCGTCCTTCCGGTCTTCGCGGGACAGCCGCAGATCCGCTATGATCGCTCGCTCTACCTTGCGGAATGGCCGGAGCTCTTGGCCAAGATCCGCACCGTATCCAGCGGAGCGACGCCGCTCATGGTCGTGGGGCACAATCCCGGCCTGGAGCAGTTGGCGATAGCCCTGGCGTTGCAGGCACCGAGTGCGGCCGAAAGGGGGCGCCTGCAAAAGCTGGCGCAGAAGTTTCCCACCGCAGCCCTCGCCGTGCTGGATTTCGAGATTGCCGATTGGAGCGAGGTGAAGCCTGGCTTGGGACGGCTGATCGACTATGTTCGCCCCAAGGATCTCAACGGAGAGAACGGCGGAGACGATGAATGAGTCCGGCGACGGATCGAGGCGCACCGTACTGATCACGGGCGCCTCGGCCGGCATCGGCGCGGCAATGGCCCGGGTTTTTGCGTCGCATCGTTTCGATGTGGTGTTGACGGGCCGCCGCGTGGATCGGCTCTCCGCGCTGGCCGAAGAGCTGCGTGCGACGCATGGGATCCAAGTCCGCGCGATCCCCGCGGACCTCGCGCGCACCGAGAGCAGCGCCGAGCTGGTTCGGGCGCTCGAGGGCGAGGGCGTCAGTATCGACGCGCTTGTGAACAATGCGGGCTACGGCGTGCCCGGATTCTACCGGGACACGTCGTGGGAAACGCAGCGCGATTTCATCCAGGTCCTGGTGACCGCGCCCTGCGAACTCGCCCATCGCCTGCTCCCTGGCATGATTCGGCGCAGGTACGGCCGCATATTGAATGTCGCCTCCGTGGCGGGACTTATGCCGGGCTCCGCAAGCCATACCCTCTATGGCGGCGCCAAGGCGATGCTGATCAAATTCTCGCAAGCGCTCCACAGCGAGCAAAAGGGCACAGGTGTCTTTGTCAGCGCCCTCTGTCCGGGGTTCACCATTTCGGAATTTCACGACGTGAACGGCACGCGTGCCGAGATGCGGCGTTTGCCGAAATTCATGTGGCTTTCCGCCGAACGCGTGGCGGAAGCCGGCTATCGGGCGGTGATGAAAAACCAGCCAATCTGCATACCGGGTGCCCAATACCGGCTGATCAGCACATTCGCACGGTTGCTTCCTATGAAGGCCGCACATCGGCTGGGCGAAGCCCGTTCTCGGGTATTGGCGAAGGAAAGATAATCCGAGGGACGTTGGCCATCGAGCCAGCGATCCCAGCGAGTCAGTTGCTGCGGCTAGCCTCGGCGAGTGCGAGCTTGGTCCAGCCAAAGGCGATTTCCGGAACCGGGACACCCATCATGGACGTGGTTCGTTCAGCGATCAGCTTGCCGCCCATCGCCTCGTAAAAGAATCGTGCCGGATTTCCCGCATGCGCCCAGATCACGCAACGCGCGTGACCCCGTTCCGACAGAGCCGCGAAGGCGCCGGCCAGGAGCGCGCGTCCGACCCCGCGCCCCGTCATCATCGGATCGACATAGAGGGTGTAGACTTCGGCGTCGTAGCCGAGCCCGGAATCGCGCGCGCGACCCATGCTCGCCATGCCGAGAATCTTTCCCCTGTCGTCCTCTGCGACGTAGACCGCCTCACGCGCGGCGATGGCGATGGCGTTTCGCCAGCGCGCGCCCTGTCCCTCGACCGTCATGCTGGAAAGCAATCGCGCCGGCAGTACCAGAGGATAGGTATCGCGCCATGACTCGACATAGACCCGTGCGACCGCTTCGGCGTCGGTCGGCCGCGCTTTCCGGATCGTCAGGTTCACGCCCATGATTCGAGCTTGACCGTATGCGAACGCCGTATCAAGAAAAATCCGCTTCCTGTCTTGAGCGGAACGGCGCTCTCATCTGCGCGTTATTGACGCAAGTTTGTTTCGTGAAGCGATTTCTGTGAGTCTAAAAGAAATCCCCGTCCGGAAGCCGCGCCGTGTACGAGCGCATGGATCGTCGACCTATTTCCAAGTGGTTTCTCGCGGTACACTGCGCCGGGAATCAGCGGCCGAAAATCTGCCGGAAGGGCTAGCGCCGCTGCTCGCGGGGCCCAAGATCGACCGCCCCGGCGAACGGCCACCCCTTCCGGCCTGTTTCGCAGCCGCAAAACTCGGCGAGAGATTCGGTTAAGCATGTGTTCATGCGCAATTGGGATCATAGAAGCGGTTTTGACGCCCAAGGCGTCACAACGCCACGCATTCGACATTTTGTTGGAATGTCCTCGTGGGGACCCGACCGGAAGGAGCGGGAGAGATGAGTAACCTTGATGTGTTCGATTTGTTCAACCGCGACTATTCGCGTGAACAGCTGGAGACCATGAGCCTGCGCGATTGGCTTCTTGCCGCGCGCGACGACAGGATGCTTTACGCCTCCCCGGCGGAACGGATGATCGCCTCCATCGGTGAGCAGGAGCTGCTCGATACTGCGCAAGACCCGAGGCTCGGCCGAATCTTCTTCAATCGTACGATCAAGCGGTACAAGGCGTTCGAAGGTTTCTTCGGCATGGAAGACACGATCGAGCGCATTGTCGGCTATTTCAAACATGCAGCGCAGGGTTTGGAGGAGAAACGGCAGATTCTGTATCTGCTGGGTCCGGTCGGCGGCGGCAAATCCTCGCTCGCCGAACGCCTCAAGGAATTGATGGAGAGGCGTCCGATTTATGTGCTGATGGCGGGCAAACAAATCAGCCCGGTATTCGAGAGCCCGCTCGGCCTGTTCCGCTCGACCGATCTGGCGGCCTTGCTCGAAGACAAATACGGCATCGAGCGCCACCGTCTGACCGGCGTGATGAGCCCCTGGGCCGTAAAGCGGCTGGACGAATTCGGCGGTGACATTTCCAAATTCGAAGTGGCGCGGCTTTATCCTTCAAAACTTCGTCAGATCGCGGTCTCCAAGACCGAGCCCGGCGACGACAACAATCAGGACATTTCTTCGCTCGTCGGAAAAGTCGACATCCGTAAACTGGAGCATTTCAGCCAGAACGATCCGGACGCGTATTCGTTTTCCGGCGGGCTTTGCCATGCCAATCAGGGCCTCCTCGAATTTGTCGAGATGTTCAAAGCCCCGATCAAAGTGCTGCATCCCCTCCTCACCGCGACCCAGGAAGGCAACTATATCGGCACCGAGACGCTCGGCCCCATTCCCTTCAACGGGGTTATCCTCGCACACTCCAACGAAGCGGAATGGCAGGTCTTCAAGGCGAATAAAAACAACGAAGCCTTCCTAGACCGCATCTGCGTCATCACGGTCCCCTATTGCCTCAGGGTGTCCGACGAAGTTCAGATTTACAAAAAGCTCCTCAAGGAGAGTCAGCTCGACAAGGCGCCTTGCACACCAGAAACGCTCGAAATGCTCGCCCGCTTCTGTGTGCTGACGCGATTGAAGGAGCACGAGAACTCGAATCTTTATTCGAAGATGCGCGTCTATGACGGCGAGAAGCTGCGCGACACCGATCCCAAGGCCAAAACGCTACAGGAATACAAGGACTCAGCCGGCGTAGATGAAGGCATGACCGGCATTTCCACGCGGTTTGCTTATAAGGCGCTTTCCGAGACCTTCAATTACGACCATTCGGAGATCACCGCCGATCCCGTGCATCTGATGTATGTCACCGAGCAGGCGATCAAACGCGAGCAATTTCCCGACGATGTCGAGAAGAAATATCTCGAATTCATCAAGGCGGAACTGGCACCGCGCTATGCGGAGTTCATCGGAAAGGAGATCCAGAAAGCCTATCTCGAATCCTATGGCGAGTACGGGCAGAATCTGTTCGACCGATACATCGCCTATGCGGACGCCTGGATCGAAGATCAAGACTTCAAGGATGCCGATACAGGGCAGCTGCTCGACCGCAACTCGCTAGATGCGGAGCTCTCGAAAATCGAAAAGCCGGCCGGCATCGCCAATCCCAAGGACTTCCGCAACGAGGTGGTCAAGTTCGCGCTGCGTTATAGAGCCCAGCATGACGGAAAGAATCCGCAGTGGACGGCTTATGAGAAGATCCGCAATGTCATCGAGAAGCGGATGTTCACCCAGGTCGAAGATCTGCTGCCGGTGATCTCGTTCGAATCCAAGAAAGACATCGACACCGAAACCAAGCATAACGAGTTCGTCAAGCGCATGCTGGCGCGCGGCTATACGCAGCGCCAGGTGCGCCGTCTTGTCGAATGGTACATGCGGGTGAACAAGGCGGGGTAGGCGAGAGCCGCCGCCGGCCCAAGCGGGTGCAATGACCTATTTCATTGACCGGAGGCTGAATCCGAAAGGTAAGAGCCTGGCCAATCGCCAGCGCTTCCTGCGCCGCGCACGTGCGCAAATTCGGGAGGCCGTACAGAAGAGCCTGAAGGATTCGGGCGTCGCGGATGTCGCGAAAGGGCGCAAAATCCGCATCTCCACCCAGGGGACCAAAGAGCCGCGCTTTCGGCTCGATCCCAAGAAAGGCGGTAAGCGCGATTTCGTGCTTCCCGGCAATAAGGAATTCGTCCCTGGCGATCAGATCAAGAAACCGCCGCCGGGCCAAGGCGGAGGATCGGGCAAAGATGCCGCGACCTCCGGCGAAATGGACGACGATTTCGAGTTCACGATGAGCGAGGAGGAGATCCTCGACATCTTCTTCGAGGACCTCGAGCTTCCAAATCTGGTGCGTACCACGCTTTCCGAAGTGCCCTCGCAGCATTGGAAGCGGGCCGGCATCACGACGGCGGGCTCGCCGAACCAAATCAATCTGATCCGCACCATGCGCAATTCCTTCGGTCGCCGGCTGGCGCTCAAGCGTCCGAGCCTCGCGGAAATCAAGGCGCTCGAAGAAGAGATAGTGCTGCTGGAGGGAGATGCCGCGGAGGCGAGAGACGATGCGCGGCTTTTGGCGCTGAAAACCGAGCTGGAGCGGCTGAACGCGCGCCGAAAATGGGTGGCGTTCATCGATCCGCTGGACGTGCGCTTCAATGCGTTCAGCGAGCAGCCGCAGCCCACCAGTCAGGCGGTTATGTTTTGCCTGATGGATGTGTCCGGTTCGATGGGTGAGCGCGAGAAGGACCTAGCCAAACGATTTTTCGTGCTGCTTCACCTCTTTCTGAATCGCCGATACGAGAAAGTGGACATCGTTTTCATCCGCCATACCCACGATGCGCAGGAAGTGGACGAACAGACCTTCTTCTACTCGCGCCAATCGGGGGGCACGATCGTTTCCACGGCGCTGGAGAAAATGCTGGAAATCCAAAGGGAGCGTTACGCGACGGCCGATTGGAATATCTATGCGGCGCAAGCTTCAGATGGGTATACGCAAT
>Ga0193699_10000488_pt1 | contig 16982 bp, 13 predicted proteins | sample L3c2metaG_FD_160095 | JGI IMG/M metagenome (GOLD analysis project Ga0193699, IMG submission 160095) | Soil microbial communities from a riparian zone of the East river system, Colorado, United States - L3c2 | ecosystem: Environmental > Terrestrial > Soil > Riparian zone | place: USA: East...
ATCCACTCTCGCATCTTTACGGGCACTTTGGGCTCGTACGCCTGAGCCGGCTTGGGCACGACGTGCCGTGGGTGAAGGCGTGAAGTTTTGTCCGAGAGCCGGATGCGGGAAACCTGCCTGTCCGGTTCGATGAGCGGGGTGTGAAAACGGGGCCATGGTCGAACCAGTAAGGCACCGCCGAACGAAAGGGGCGGCAACAGATATGCTCGAACCTAAAGCTACCGCGTCACACCTCGACTCTACACTTTCCGGACTTCGCAGCCCTGGTGCGTGATGTCCGCTGTTGAGGTTAGAGCGGACGACGGCAGGGTGTTTGTCAACTTCCGCTTTTGACCCAACCCGGACATTCCGACGGCATGGGGCGCATGCGGTGGCAATCGCATCCGATCCTCACACTCTGCGCGCCGGAGGCGACGAGCTGCAGATGACACTTCATGAGATCATCGACCAAAGTGCGTCAAGCCTTGGAGTGCAGGCGACGAGCAGCTATCCCGCCACGCAAGAGGTGAACTGTTAGGCCAGTTGGTCGATCAGCGCCCTGGCGTCCCGCAGGACCGGCGTGTCGAAGCCTTCGGTGAACCAGCCATACACCAGCGCGAGGAGGTCGCGAGCTTCCGTGCACTTGCCTTGATCGCGCCACAGGCGGGCGAGGCTGGTCGCAGCGCGCAGCCCAAACGTCTTCGCGCTCTGGCGCTCCGCCACAGCGAGCGCTCGATGATAATTCTGCTCCGCAGCGGCTTGGTCGCCTCGCGCATTCATCATATCGCCTCGAATTCGATGCAGCTCGACCTCACCGGACCGCTCGTGGGTCGTCTCGATGAGCTGCGCAGCCTCCACGAGGCAATTCTGCCCCTCCTGCAGATGCCCGACCTTGGCGTGAGCCTCGGCGAGAAAGCAGAGCCCGCGCGGGGTGTGCACGACGGCTCCGGCAGCACGAAGCACCGAGAGTCCACTCGCGAGCACCGCGAGGCCATCCTGCGCCTGTCCAAGCGCTGTCAATGACCGACCATGCTGAAGAAGTCCCAAGCCCAACCAGAGTGGAAAACCGTGCTCGTTCGAGAGAGCGACCAGCTCTTCCGCGTGCCGCCCTGCGTCATGCGGCAAGCCGGCGGCCGCCTCCACCGCACACACCTTGCTCAACACAAAGGCCACCGTAAACGGATGGTCGAGCCCGCGGGCTTCCGACAACGCCTCGTCCACGCGCGCGCGTCCCTGATCGATGTGGCCCAGAAGCGCCAATGTCAACGCCAAGTGACCCAGGCTCGCCGCGTACGGATCGGCCACCGCTATGGCGGCGCAAATCGCGCGAGCGGCCGGATCTCTCAGGCCATCACACAGCTCGAGAAGGGCGCGCGCTGTCACAAACTCCCCGCGAAAGTAGCAACTGGCGCCGTGGATATAGTGACCCAGCAGCAGAGCGACCTGATCTTTTCTAGTCTCGCCAAATTTCTCCATCTGCTCGGCAAGGGACACCGCCAGCTCGTGCTCGGACCGAACCATGTGGAACCCCCATTGGGAATAGAGCAGCGGAACGAGACGATCCGGCCGATCGAACCGCTCAGCGAGCGCTCGCGCCCTGACCAGGGTGTCGGCCACCACCGGCGCCGAATACCCTCGAGCTGCCATCAGCGCCCGCCCGAGGGCAATTTGCAGGTCGAGTTCGTGCTGCACGGGCCGGGACTCCTCAGGCATGTTCGCCAGTAATTCCAGACCCTTCTGCAACTGCGCCACCGCTTCCGTCATCGCCGACCGCGCGACCGCTTGCTGGCCGGACTTGAGCCGGTAGCCGACCGCCTTCCCGTTGAAGCCCGCCTCGGCGCAATGATGGGCCATGAGTTGCGGCTGAGCGGCCACGATTTCAGGGAACTGACTCTCCATCACCGTTGCAATGCGGGCATGGATCTGCTGGCGTCGACCGCGCAACAGGGTGCTATAGACTGCGTCCTGCACCAGCGCGTGCTTGAAGGTGTACTCTGCATCGGGTGGGGTGCCCCGCTGGAAGACCAATTCGGCGCATACGAGCTGCGCCAAGGCCCCGTCCACCTGGTGCTGCGGCACAGCCGCGACGGCGCTGATCAGCTCATGCGAGAACGACCGTCCGAGGGCCGCACCGATCTGCGCCATCTCGCGCACGGGTGCCAAGCGATCGAGCCGTGCCAGGAGCGAGCCTTGGAGCGAGGTAGGGATGGCAAGCCGACGCGCTGGCCCCCTCGCATCGAAGCGGTCGCCAACGTCGGTCAGCATGCCGCTCTCGATCACCGCCTTGGTCAATTCCTCGATGAACAGCGGTACGCCATCGGTCCGATCGATGATATGTTCGGCGATCTCCTGGGGCAACGCCTTGCCTCTGGTCACCCGCATGACCATCTCGGCGCGCTCTCGAGGCGGCAGACGACCGAGGCTGATCTGTGTCACGTGCGAGCGCCCGATCCAGGCCGGCGCGAACTCTGGCCGGAAGGTGATGACCAGCAAGGCCCGGAGGGTGGCTACCCGGTCGACGATGAGGTCCAACAGGTCGAGCGAGGTGGGGTCGATCCAGTGCACATCCTCGAACACCATCAGTACGGGCCGACGCGCCGCCAGTCCCTCGAGCTGGGTCAGGAGGGCCCGAAGCGTATTCTCCTTGCGCTTCTGCGGTGTGAGGCTGAGCGGTGGATAGCGATTGCCGATCGGCACGGACAGCAGGTCCGCGATCAGAGGGACGGCCTCGCTGAGGTCAACGTTTGCCTCCGCGAGCAACGCCTCGAGCTTGTCCAACCGCTGCTGGTCCGTATCGTCACGCCGGAATCCCGCTGCCCGCTCGAGCTGCGAGATGGTCGGAAAAAGCGCGCTGTCCTGGTGGTGCGGCGAGCAGAAACGGCGCAAGCGGATGTGTGGATCATCGCTCAGCCGCTCCACCGCGGTCTCGGCGAGGCGCGATTTGCCGATGCCGGGCTCACCCGATATCAGCACGACCGAGCCATCGCCGCGTTTTATCTGCTGCCAGCGGCACATCAGCAGCTCGATCTCCTCATCGCGGCCAAGCAGTGGCGTTCTGGCTACGCGCAAGGCCTCGAAGCGGCTATCGACCGCGCTCGCGCCCATGACTCGCCAGACCGGCACCGGGTCGCTGAAGCCTCTGATGGATACGCTCCCGAGAGCGAGATACTCGAAGAGTCCCCCGACGAGGCGGCGGGTGCCGCCGTCGATGACCACCGTATCCGGCTCGGCCAGCGTCTGAAGCCGCGAGGCCAGATTGGGGGTCTCACCGACCACCTCATGCTGCTGCGACGCGCCATCCCCGATGAGATCGCCGACGATCACCAACCCGGTGGCAATGCCAACTCGCACTCGCAATCTTGCCCCCGGACCGACATCGAGTCCTGCCACGGCCGCGACCAATGCCAGCCCGGCGCATACCGCGCGCTCAGCATCGTCCTCATCCGCCCGCGGATAGCCGAAATATGCGAGCACGCCGTCGCCCATGTATCTGGCAACGAACCCGCCAAATTTCTCGATCTGCTCGGCGCAGCAGCGATGGTACGCGCCCATGATTTCCCGCAAGTCCTCAGGGTCGAGCCTTGTCGAGAGCGCTGTCGAACCAACAAGATCAGCGAACATCAGCGTGAGATGACGTCTCTCGGCCTCGGTCCGAGGAGCAGGCGCGGATTTCGATCCGGCCTCATCGAGCTCCGCAATCGCGCGCAATATCCTCCTGCGATGGCCGAGCGAGACACCGATTTTTTCGAGGTCATGGTCGGTCAGATCGCGCAGAACGCTTGGATCAATGTCGTTCTCGGCAAAGCGCTGCGCGTATTGCCCCAGGCCAAGTGTGTTGAGCCAGTCCGCAATCTGCTGCATGGCGGCCCCCACCCTCTCGGTGCGGCCTAAGCGAACCTTGGAGACTACGGAAACTATATCCCTTTCTTTTGTGGATGGCACGTACGTTCGTTGGGACGTCTGTTGGCCCCTCGATACAGCCGAGTTAGTTCAACCCGACCAACGGACACCGCGAAGCTGTGACCCGCCACTCGATTACGGCAGCGGGAGCAGGGTCGCCGAGAGGTGCGCCTGTCATCCGGTTCGAAGCGCCAGCGGACATGGCCGATCTGGCTGACGATGTCCGTTCTTTGGGGCAGAGCAGACTTGACCCTAAAATGCCGACACTTCCGAGTCTGACCCAATGCGGAAGTCGCCACTGCTCCAGCACTGGTGCGAAATTCAAGAAATCTGCTCAGACGTAGACAAGTCGATAGACATACGATTTTCAGCGCTGCGTCGGCGCCGCGCCAAGATCGCAGCTCGCGGGCACCCCGTGCGAATGCTGCGATCCAGTTGTCACTGGATCGTGTCGGCAACGGAACTACGCCGGACTCCCTGGTAGAAGCCCGGCGTAGCAACCGGTCATCGTGAACTCGTCACAACTGGCTCCATCACGTTCTTCACAACGTATTCGCCGATCTGAAGCCCCATATCCGTCCCGACGTGGGTCGAGAAGCGGTAATGGAAGCCGGCCCAGATGCGAGCATTTGCAACCTCTTCGGTAAAGGTTGCCATGTTGGTCCAACGGTGGATGACGCCGGGGGTCGCCGGGCTTGTCAGCGCGACCTCGGGGATGTCCTCGCCTCCCAGCACCGCCTTGACGACGGCTGCGACGCTGCCGCTCTGGATGCAATGCGAGCACGGGTATTCCGGATGCATCGGCGTGTTGGCGAGCGGCTGCCAGGTTGCCTCACTATCGGTGGCCGGGTTGCCATCGATATCGCCGTTGCGAATTGCCGTGATCGGCCGCCAGAAGTTGTAATGGTATTTGGCGTCCAACACAGCGATGATCGCGTCGTTGAGTCCAACCGCCTCGAGCGCCATGAAGCGTGCGCTGTCGAGGACACCCATCTGCTTTGCGGTCACGAGCTGGCGCATCAAGGGCTGATAGGCCAAAAGCGGACTTGTCCAGAACAGGGCTGTCTCGGTCTGCTCGGCCGTTCGCTTCGCACTGATCTTTCTGCCATAGTCCTTGATCTCGTTGAAGTCTGTCGCCCACTCTTTGCTGTCCAGCGCAATCGGCGGCTTTGGCCGAAATTGCGACGGGCTGGACATGGCGAACGGCTTCATGTTCGGCCACATTGAAGACAGCGTGATCGCGGTCGGCACATAGACGCCAGGTGTGGTCCTCGGCAGGTAGGCATCAGGCGCATCGCAGCCGTCGTTCGCCCGCGCCTCCAACACTTTTGCCGCAACGGCCAAGCCAAGCTTGACGCCGTCCGATTTCGCTACGCCCTCGGGAAGCGGCGCGAGGTAGGTCGCGAGGATGGCCTTCATGTCACCCGCTGTCTTTTCATCAATTGTCGCCAATACCGCCGCGGCGGCAGCCGCGGCGGCGGCTTCCTTCGACGTGGTGGGGTCGGCAGGCAGCTGCGCCAGATACGGCCGGTAGCGCCGCTCGATCGAATTGACCGCGTCGAACATCGCTGCGTGGACCATCCCCATCATCCGCACAGCCATGTACGGTGAGGTGCCGCCAAGGCTGGACATTGGCGTAACGACAGCGACCGCTTTCTCACCCCAATCGGTGATGACGTTGGCGCGCGCCGACGCAGGGATGGCGACGGCAAGCGATGCCCCGATCAAGGCGGCCGGAATCGAGCGGCTCATTGATGCACGCATGTTTTCCTCCATGATCTCTGACACTCCGAGCGCGCGCGTCCGATTCTGCTTAAATGAAGCATCGGTTCGCGCTCGCGTGAGCCAAGTCGCCGCCATCACCAGCGGCGGGCCTTCGCCGCTCGCCGCATGGGCGATACTGCACGCTCTCCGGGGTCCCCGAAATAATCGGATGTTCTGGTTCATGGCAGCGGACGCCGTTGGGACCGACTGAATTCTAGCACCAGCCAGACGGCGGCGCACTGTTATTGGCAGGTCGCGCAGCCTAAGGGGGAGATCTCGCGACAACGTGTTCCCGGCGACGCCGACTGCGACTGTCCGGTCGAGCCGGCAGCACATTTCGGACATGGCGCGATGTCCGACTTAAGTCCGTTATGCGCACCAAAGCGGATGCTCGCCAACGCCTCTCGTTTTATGGATTCACGCCCTCACTAACCCGCACTGCCTCCATCGCAGTTGCAGCGCGTGGGATGGGTGGAGCAAAGCGACACCCATCATTTACGAAACCTGCTCCGATCGAGGGTGGCCACGGCCCTTCGCGCCCTTACCCATCCCACTGCTCCGTGGCTGCGGCAAAACAACCCGACGGGCAAATTTTCGCTTTCGCCGTCGGGCAAATCACTTTTAGGACTCCCGCCATCCTGTCCCCGAGGAAGGGGCGTTGGCCATCGTCACGAACGTTGGGATGGGATGTGGTGGACGCGGCGGCGTCGCGCGCGCGATGGGATTGCAGGGCGGGCTTCACGGTCCGTGAGTGGTCACAGGACGTGCCGACGAACGGTGCTGGAGCGTACGGTGAAGTCGTGTGGTCCTGACGCCTCAATGGTTGGCGTCAAGTCTTGCGGAGGTGCGGAAGCCCGACCGGGCCAACGTGCCATATCCCGTGAGACGACGGTGTCAAACAAGCCCGATCGCCGGGGAGAGCACGAAGTAAGCCGTAAAGCCATTGCGCAGGGAATGTCGGATTGCCTCCGCTGACCTGTATGCTCGTGTGCGTTTTTCCTTGTGCCTTTTGCACACGAGACCGCGGGTGCAGCGCGCACCCGGCATTCCCTGCTCCCTCTTTTGTTTCGAGGGACAATTTCATGCACAACTCGGACGCATTGCGCCGCGGGATCGTTAAATCATGTCTCTAGCACGTGGCCCATCCCGGGTGGACGGCTGCCTACGCCAGCAGCACCGCATCCGCACCGTTCACCGCCTCGGCGCTGTCGATCACCGTCCGCTCCAGCGACGCCGCCTGCACCGTGATGTTCTCGGCAAAGAACCGCGCCAGCGTGACATAACGCTGTGGGTCGCCGGCGCCCTCGCCGAGGTCGCGGGCGGCGAGCGCTTCACCGGCCAGCATGTATCCGCCGAGGGTCGATCCGAACAGCCGCAGGTAAGGCGTCGCTCCGGCCAGCGCATCGTTCGGCGCAGAACTCACGCGCTCCAGCAGCCACCGACTCGCCCGCTCCAGCGAGCCCAGCGCGTCGCGCAATTTTGCGCCCGTGGTGCCGAAGGCGGGATCGTTCGAAACTTCGACTTTGCTGACGATGCCGGAGAGTTCGTCAAGCAGCGCCCACACCGACGCGCCGCCATTGGCGGCGAGTTTTCGGGTCACCAGATCGATCGACTGGATGCCGTTGGTGCCTTCATAGATCGAGGTGATGCGGGCATCGCGATAATGCTGCGCGGCGCCGGTTTCCTCGATGAACCCCATGCCGCCGTGGACTTGCACGCCAAGCGACGTCACCTCATTGCCGATGTCGGTGGAGAACGCTTTTGCGATTGGCGTCAGCAGCGACCCGCGCGCCGCGGCGTCGTCGCGCACTTTTGTATCCGTCGCCCGTGCCGAAACATCGAGCGCAACCGCTGTCGCGTAGCAAATCGTTCGCGCGGCGGCGGTGAGCGCGCGCATCTGCATCAGCATCCGCTTGACGTCGGGATGCACAATGATGGGATCGAGCCCGTTGTCCTGCTTGCCGACGGCGCGGCCCTGACGACGCTCCTGCGCGAAGGCCAGCGCCTGCTGGTAGGCGCGGTCGGCAATGCCGACGCCCTCGAGGCCGACGCCGAGCCGGGCTTGGTTCATCATCGTGAACATGCAGAGCATGCCGCGGTTTTCCTCGCCGACCAGGTAGCCGATGGCGCCGCCGTGATCGCCCATCGTCATGGTGCAGGTCGGCGACGCACGCATGCCGAGCTTGTGCTCGACGCCGCTCGGATAGATATCGTTGCGCGCGCCCAGCGAGCCGTCGGCGTTGACGAGGAATTTCGGAATCAAAAACAGCGAAATGCCTTTGGTGCCCGCCGGCGCATCGGGCAATCGCGCGAGCACGAAATGCACGATGTTATCGGTCATGTCGTGGTCGCCATAGGTGATGAAGATTTTTGTGCCCTTGATGCGATAGCTGCCGTCCGGCGCGCGCTCGGCGCGGGTGCGCAGCGCGCCGACATCGGATCCCGCCTGCGGCTCGGTGAGCTGCATGGTGCCGGTCCATTCGCCGGACACCAGCTTTTCCAGATAGATCTTCTTCAGCTCATCGCTGCCATGGGCGTCGAGCGCCTCGATCGCGCTCAACGTCAGCAGTGGGCACAGCCCGAAGGCGATGTTCGATGCGCTCCAGATTTCGGTACAGGCCGCATTGATCGCGAGCGGCAGGCCCTGGCCGCCGAACGCTTCCGGCCCGGACACCGCGTTCCAGCCCGCCGCCGCCCAGCGCTGATAGGCATCAGGCCAGCCCGGGGCGGTGGTCACCTTGTCGGCCTCGAGTTTGATGCCATGTTCGTCGCCGACGCGATTCAGCGGCGCCAGCACGTCGGAGGCAAACCGTCCGGCTTCCTCCAGCACGGCGGTGGTGATGTCGTTGTCGAAGTCGCCGTAATGGCCGGCCTTCACGGCCGCCTGCAGCCCCGCGCCATGATTGAGAGCCAGCAGCATGTCGTTGATCGGCGCGCGGTAGGTCATGGCAGGGTCTCGGCTAGGGATGGAGCTTGAGCCTGCCGTCTTCCCACGAAACCGGGGTTCTCTCAACTCTCCCCTCGGTCGAATCGAGCCGCGGGGAACGGGAGACCATGTATTGCAGCCGGAAAAGCCCCGCCTTTGCAGGAGGAAATGAGCTCATTATCGGGCGATAAACCCAACCTCCGATTCAACCCGAATTCGGTCGATCGGCTGTTGAAATGGCTCACCTCCCTCTATAGACCGGCGGTGCCAGAGGAAATCCGCGCGAGGCCAGCCCCGCCGCTTTCCGGACCGTCTGTTGGGGCGTCGCCAAGTGGTAAGGCAGGGGATTTTGATTCCCCCATGCGGAGGTTCGAATCCTCCCGCCCCAGCCACGACTTAAGCCTGCGGCTCAGGCGCTTCTTTCATTTCCTGGTTTTTCATTCTGAATGGCGCTTTCCTGCCCATTCTGAATAGATGTTGCTGTTTGGTTCGCCAGCCAGTGGGCGTGGCGCTTCCTGGTCGCGGACAGAATCCGCGGCGCGGTCCGCTTCGCGTACCCGGCATAGCTTTCCTTGGTGCGGTGAGCCGACAGCGCGCGGCCCTGTCCGTCCGTCAGTTCCGCTTCCTCGAGCTCCGTCATGCCGCCGTGGCGGCACGCATCCAAGGTGAACTCGACGGGCAAGCCGATATCTTTGCGCATCCGCTGGACGATCTTTTGCATTCCGGAAAACGAGTACGGTTTTGATTTTCCCTCTCCGACCTCGCGCAGGATCAGCGGGATACCGCGTTGCTTGAGGTGCGACAGAATTTCCTCAGCATCTTCGTAAAATTTCACAACCGAGCCGTCGTCTAGCCTCTCCTCAAGCGGATGCTCGATGACGGCGCCGGTCTTGTGATGCTCGATTTGGATTGTCGTCCTTCCGAAAGGGCGATATCCGGTCCATTTGATATGGCCGGCAATGACGTTTTCCGGCCGCTGCAGCCATTCGAAGCAAATCACCGCAGCCGCGCCGCAGCCAGGTTCGCCATGTTCAACGCATCCCCGCGCGAACTTATAAACCTGATCCCGCGTCACGGCGTTCTTGGTCAGTTTTACGCGGGTTTTCATCGTGACGCCCGGCCACGGATTCGGAATGTCCTTGGCGAACTCCTTGGGATAGAGCCGGTGAACGACGCGCCACGCCTTGCGACACAGCGTCGTCAGCTTCTCGCCGCGCCTCAGTCGCTCGCCCTTCGGCGTTGTGATGAAGCGATCATAAAGCTTATCAGCCGCTAGCGGTGTGATCGACTTGGCCGGCAGGTTGCCGATCCGAATGCCCTTTTTATTGAGCGTGTTGCAGACGGCTCGCATCGACCATTCGTAGCTCTTATGAGATCGCTTGCCGACCTTCTCAGTGTAAGCCTTCGACTGCTTGTATTCGCGAAACAGCCAGTCAACCGATCCGATCGCGGGCGCCTTCTCAGACTCAATGGGTAGGCCGCGCCGCACCGCATTCCATTCGTCGAATAGGCCGTTCAACGTTGCCGCGCGACCGCCTTTGCCGTCTGCGCCACAGGCCACGACATAATCGGTGCCCAAGGGTTCGTTGGGAACTTGGCACCCAGCCTTGCGGTAGACGGTCGGAACATTGAAATAATACGCGACGACTCCGCTTCTCAGGTTCTTGGGGATTACGTACCGGGGGAGGGTGTGTTTCACCGTCACAGATCCTCGGCCGCGTCGGTGGGGTACGCGGTCGGTACGATCGCCCGATCCAGATCGTCCTTGAGCCACAGTTGCCGTCGTCCTTCACAAACCCGAGGCTGAGGGTAATCCTTTCCGATGCGCTTTAGAAAGCCCTCAATGCTCGTTTCGCCGACATAGCCGGCGGCGAGGTCGACCGGCATCCGTCGGGGCCATGAGCCTATGGGGATGGCCACAGGGCGCAGGCGCCGGCTCACGCTCCGTGCCCCCTGCACCCGGCCTGTATTTTCAGGTGGAGAGACCGGACACCGCTGGATCTTTCCCCACCTGCAAGATCAAGCTTTTTGTACCCCCACCACACTCCCACACCCCTTAAGAGGTGGTGGTGGTGGTGCTGGTGGCCGGTTTCCTCACCACTCCACACCTCACCTGGAGCGGTAGTGGGGAGCTTAATCATTGGCCCAACTCCCAAGATGACAAACGGCCGGGACATGCCCTTATCGTCCTTCTCCTCGACCCTTTCGAGGCCGCCAGATTCCAGCCAGATTTTGATGAGGTTCGCGGCCTTGCGCTTGTCCGCCGGCTTGGCCAGATCGAACCGCAGCGCCTCGGCAACGGCCTTACCTACCCAATCCTCGGCTTGAGGGCTCGCCCGGTAACGCCCCTTGCTCGAGATCGCCTGCACCGCCCGGAGGTCTGTGACAGTCACGTCCGCCATCAGATCGGACCACTGCCACGGCACGACGACGCCCGCCTGGATCGCAGCGCGGATCGTACGCGCGACGTCAGCCTGAATCACTTTGGTAGGGGGGCGGCTCATTTCGGGCCATGCCTAACGGGCGAGGTCACCACTCCTACGATCGCCTGAGCCTTGGACCATGATGCGACCTCGCGCGCCGCGGGTTCGGGAGTGCTGCTAAGCAATAACCGGGTCGGCACAAGACAACCCGGCTTACCGGGCGCTGGTCCCCAGCGCTCGGCCAGCCATTCATTGCCATTCTCCAAATGCTTCAAGCGCCCGATCCAATCAATTTCTGTGAACGTTCGTGGATCGCGGGACGGAGTTGGCGGTGCTGATTTTTCGCGTGCGTCGGGTTCATCCGCATAACGTTCTTCATTCAGCCAAGAGGCTGGTAACGGAATATATTGGTTGTCGGCCGGCTTCTGTTCGAGACGCCTCGCCCATGATGCAGCAAAAGCCGCCGTTTTGATCATCAGGTCGTCGTGGCTGATCTGCCCACCTGACATGGTCTTGAAGTAGGCTTTCAACGCAGAGGGGCGTTTTTCCTTGCGAGGATAAATCGCGTACCAGGACAGGGCGCGCTGCTCATCCTCCCCAGCGGACATATTCTTCTTACATTCTTTTAGTTCTTTCTTCTTTGTAGTCGTCTGCGTAGTCGTTGCTGTGGCGTTTTGTGTAGTCGCCTCAGCAAAGGGACGTTGATGTTTTGCGTAATTGCAGAGGGTTATGACCGTTTGACCTGTAGTCGTCTGCGTAGTCACGGTCTGGTCGTTGACGAGGGCACGCAAAAATCGCTGAACTCGCTTATCTGACCAATGCCAAGCCTCCGCGAGAAACCTGATGGAGTGAGTCATTTGGCCCGGTTCAAGTCGGATAATGTGCCGCCTCGTGCCATTTAATACTGGGACCTCGTAACCCGTATGTGCGGCGGTTCCGATCAGCCACAGCATTGCCTCGGCATTCGAGAAAGCCCCCTTCGGCTTAAACCGCGGATGCGTAAGAAAGCCCCGCGCCAAAAGAATGAACCCGCGATTGCTCATGCTGTCCCCACCGCGTTGCGAACCGCGTTGCAGGCAATGTTGCAGAACAGATTGACGGTGCCCGTCGGGCCATTCCGTTGCTTCGCAATAATTACCTCAAGCCGATTTTCTACGTCGATACGGTGATCGAGGTGCCCCGCATCTTCCTGCGGTTTCGCGTTGGCTCGGTCCAGATAGTAAGCCTCTCGATAGACGAAAATGACCGTATCGGCGTCCTGCTCAATTGAGCCGGAATCCCTTAAATCGGATAGGTGGGGCCGCTTGTCATCGCGATTTTCGACAGCGCGATTAAGTTGCGCGAGCGCAATCACAGCGACGTCAAGGTCTTTCGCCAGCACCTTCAAGGCACCGGAAATTTCAGTGATCTCGTGCACCCGATTCCCGGCGTACCGATTGGAGGCTTTCACAAGGCCGATGTGGTCGATGATCACCGCGTCGAGCTTTTGACCCTTCCGCTCAAGCTCTACTTTATGCTTGCGAGCCTTGGCAGCTATCTGACCCATCGACAGGCCGCCTTGCTGTACAAACTTGATCGGCAGCGTTTTCAGATGGCGTCCGGCCTCAATCGCGCGCTCCCCTTGATAGCTGCTGATCTTGCCCGTCTCGAAATCCGTGTAAGCCATTGGGTTGCGGTCGCGAGCACTGAAACATGCGTCAGCGATGGCGCGGCTCGCAATTTCGCCAGCGCCCATTTCCAGAGTAATAAACAAGACCGGATGGCCAGCTTCGGCCATGAGCCTCGCGACTGTGGTTGCAAGCGCGCTCTTACCCATGCCGGGCCTGCCCGCAACGATGACAAGCTGCGAGGGACGCAGGCCGCCGGTCTGCTCGTCCAAATCGCTAAGCCCCCAAGTTATGCCGCGGAGCTTTCTGGGGTTTAGCATTCCGAATTGCATTCTGGCGAGCGCAGCATCCACTGCTTCGCTAACATGCATGTCTTTGGCGGACGCAGAACTAACCGCAGCGACTGCATCAAGATCGGCAATCGCAGCGGAGGCGATGTCGGCGGATGGCTGGTTGCCATTAATGCCCGCCGTCACGGCGTCGAAGGTATCGAGCATCCTGCGCCTGTTCGCAAACTCCCGAATCTGCCGAGCGTAAGACGGCGCTTCGCGAACAGTAATAGCTTCGGCCGCCAGCCGGGCAACGTATTGCCCCACCGTTACGCTGCTGGCGCCGATGGTGACGCTGCCATCACCACCCAGTGCAGCCCTTACAAGGGGCAGGGTACTCGTCCCACCTGATGCGCGTTGGCGAGCGATCGTGCGGAAAATATCATGATGCAAGGGCTCGAAGAAGTCCTCGACGGATACGAGAGGCTCGATAACGTCTAAGACGCTGTTCGCATTCAGGATCGCGCCTAGCAGTCCTTGCTCCAGTTGGATGCTGTGAAGGGATGCTGGATCGATGTGGGTGGAAGCGTTGTTCAATTGAACCCCCAAGCGGAGAGGGGATCGATCAAGAGGGGCTTGTGGTCCTGCGGCGAGGGATACTGGACGACCATGTAGGCGTTGCTGGCGCGAATAGCGGCTTGCCTATCGGCATCCCGTTTTGTCCTGTGCCAAAGTTCAATGGCTTGACTGAATGCAGCATGGAGGTGCGTTTCCTCCTCAGCGACTGGGTGAGCGTCGCGATTCCATATAAGGCGCGGCTTAGCGAGTTGATTCATGCACGCTCTCCAGGAGCAGAATCCGCGTGTCCGTCGGTTCAAGGTTAAATCTTTAAACATTGGCCACCTCACAGCCGGATGGGTTGCCGGCGAGTGTGCCCGCATATTGGCGAGCGATGGCATTAATGATTGGGGTGAGTCGTGAGGTTAAGCATTCCGCAAATACGGCAACAACCGCAACGCGGGATTTGCCCTATTTGCGCCGCCCGGCGGCTCGCAAGATCGAATCGTCCCCTGCGGTGGGCATTCCATTTTTCTTCAACCAACCTTGTACCTTTTGGCATAATCTTGCGTTGGGCTCGGTCGATGGGTTAGGAATCTCGGTGGGGTAGAGACTTTCGATCGCCAGCCGTGCCCTTTCGCGGGTTGGTCGGCGTGTACCGGCGTGAGATCTGGCAACCACCGTTTGCGTTTGAGTTGGGGCAGCATGAAGCGACCAATACGCCGTGCCGTCTGGGGCGACAGCTAGTCCGGTCTCCCAATTCCTGACGTGAAGGAGAGGCCATGCATCCGCAGGAAGGCGCTTGAAATCTGCCAAGATATTTTGAGGTCGTCCGTACAAAAGGACCTTTCTATCAAAGACGGCACGATCAAACGCCGCAAGCATATGCTGACCCCACACCAGCCCTGTAGCCCTGCGGACGGCGGCCCACTGCTTGGCATTCGTTTCGGCTTCCTCGTCTCCGATTCCTACGATGCCTGCCTTATTGAATAGCGCCTCTGCCTCAATCTGGGGATCGATCTTAATGTCTGTGTCTCCTCGAAGGATCGCCCAAGGTGAGCCCCCGAAAACACCCTTGAAAAAACTGAATGAAAATGTCCCGGAATCTCGGTTAATCTCTGTTTTGTGCGCACCACTTTCTTTCTCAAGTATTTTTGCCAATTGCTTCTTCGTCAACGTGCCGGTGTTGACTTCCTCGAGTTCGGCATCTTTCAGTCGATTGACGGGGCTCTCATGAACACGGATGCTTCTGCGAAATGCTGCCAGACTAAATTCGGACTCAAGTGGTCTCGCTCGAACACCCGCCGGTCCGTCATCGTCCGCTATGCCAAATTCGAAAGGGGCTTTTCCCACGGGCAGCCAATCACCCTCGGGGTCTGCCCATTCTTGCTTGGCAGCCGCGGGTCCATTCGCTCTATCAGTTTTTGAACTTGGAGTTTTAGCCATCCGCGCCGCACCCGCGCTGCACGGAAAGTGACGCGGAAACCGAGTGTGCTGCTCAGCTTGTCAGATGGCCGTCCTATCCGCGCGGCGCGATTAGATCATTCTTCGAGGTATCTGTTCAACATCAGGAGTCGCGGATACACGTTCCTAACAAGATTTAAATTCAGGGTGGGATGCCAAGGGGCGTTGTGTGCCAGCAACGGCCGGTCGCGGGCTCGATAGCGGTCATCGTCAGGGTGTTGCCCCAGGTAGGGAGGGATCTCGCGGTTCTCAGTCAGCTAATCGGGTGTGCGGACGGCGAGTACCGCGGCCTCCGGCACGATCGGCATTTGAGCGCAGCTTCCATATCGCGTGTCCCGGCGCCTATCGGGGCCTACGGATCTGCTCAAGCGGAATGCTGGCGTAGATCTCGCAGCGACGGCATTTGACCTGCAACCAGCCGTAGCCGCCACTGAGGCATTGTGCGATCTCGGGGGAGAGGCTGCGCCGGCCTGCTGAAACGTCCAGCTGTCAAACCAGACAGGCGGCAGCGTCCGCCTTATGGGCGGCTTCCGGAGCGCGCCTGAGCTTAAGCAGCGGTCGGCAGGACAGTATGTGCTGGTGTGCCAATGAAGGTTTGGTGGGCGATTCTGCGAAGCCCCTTTGAGGTTTCACGTGAAAGCCAAGGGCTAGACTCGCAGTATGCTTGGACCATGCTTCAAGCAATGCTCAAGCACTGCTTCAGGCAATGCTCAAGGACTGCCTCAAGCAATGCTCAAGCATGCATGCTGCTTGCCGTGTGCGGGTGGTGCGCACGACCTATGGCGAGCATGAGCAGATCATGCGCGGCAGCCGTCGCCGAAGTTGGGGGCGGTCACCGACCGAATCCTTGATAGCAAAATCTGTCGCTGGCCTGGGCTCGGCGGGTCGGGAGGACTGCCGTGGCGTCCGACGAAACGACCGAAAGACGCTCAAATCAATTCTTGTCTCATCATCCCGTCTCGTCTCACTATTTGAGACCGCCTCATATTTCCGACGTTCGAAAGGGGCAATTCGGATGCTATTTGGCCGCGGCTGACGAGATCCGTCTCATATCTCAAGTCTCATGTTTCGTGTCACCGTCTCATTTCGTTTCATCGTTCTCGTCCCTGACGAGATTGACCCGAAAGGGAATGATGAAAAGCAACTATCGGCGGGCGGTTGCAGATCCCGGGCTCGAAAACGCGGTTCAGGAAAGTTCATGGAGCATCCTTCATCTGCAGGCCCCGCCGTGAACCAGCCGTAGACGAAGATGTGGGGTAAGCGCGGCAAAATCAACATATCCAACCATGACGACCTCCTGTTGATGAACTAGGTGGCAATAAAATGGACCACGGCAGGGGAACGCTTCCGGGAGTAGGTGCTTGTGAGTCCAACCAAGGAGCGTCACAAATGAAAGTTACCTGGAGGGAGCTGTTCGGACTGAGCGTTGCAATACTATTGCTTGGTAGCGGTGTGTGGGCGAACGTCGGGGAGGGCTCGCTCTCCCAAAATAGGGGCGCGTGGGCATCACACGTCAGATAGGGCTCGCACAAACTGAACCGCGTGGGTTGGCGCTTTTCCACGGCCCGGCCGTGCACCAACTCGAACGCTGTGTAGATGTGTTAGGAGGGCTGCGCCGCCCGCCGAAACCTCAGTCTGTTCAAACCAGAGCAGACACAGGCCGGCAGCGACCGCCTTATAGGCGCCTTCCCGAGCGCGCCGGGCGGCCATGAGCTGCGGATCGCCTAAACGACCTTTGCCACCGAAGGCATCGCCTCCTTCATAATTTGAAGCCGTTTGGCGATGATTTCGGGCCCGGCTTCGACACTGACGCCGGTGAGGTTGCCTCCGGGGCGCGCCAAACTCGCGATCAGACCACTCGCGACCGGATCGCTGGTGATCCCGACAATCGGTATTGTGGCGGTAACCTTGTCGGCAAGCGCCCTGTGCGGGTCAGGTTGTTACGTGGGCCGCCGCCAAGTTGCCTCATTAGATCGGAGAATTTCCACCGGCAGTAATTCTAGTCGGAGGAGCATCATGCTGAGAATGGTGTTGTTGGGCCTCCTCATCCCATTGGGTGTAGGAGTACTAGCGGCAATGGAACTCAGAACTC
>Ga0193699_10000489_pt1 | contig 16916 bp, 17 predicted proteins | sample L3c2metaG_FD_160095 | JGI IMG/M metagenome (GOLD analysis project Ga0193699, IMG submission 160095) | Soil microbial communities from a riparian zone of the East river system, Colorado, United States - L3c2 | ecosystem: Environmental > Terrestrial > Soil > Riparian zone | place: USA: East...
GCAACCTGTCCAATTGAGTCTGGATGAGGAATGGCGAAATCCCAAACGGGTTCGCGGCTGACAGGCCCCCGTTCAAATGGAGAATGTTCAAAACATCCGCTTGGCGAATGGCCGGTCCTGGCGCGAAGCGGACGTCTGGTCGCTCAGCGTGGATTTGCAACAAAATCCAAGAGCGCGCGGCCGAGGTCGTCCTCGGCGGTGTTGATGTGACCGATCGTCGAAGTGTGATTGTGGCCACGCAGCCAAAACAGTGGCGGCGGTCGCCGCTTGGCGACGGCTAACCGGTAAACCAGCTCGGCGCAGTGAAGGTCGATCAGCGGATTTTCGTACTCGCCCCAGGCCACAAAGGTTGGCACGCTGTCGGCGCAGACATGGCTGACAGGCGAGATATCGTCGAGCCTGGCGGCATCCGCTGTCTCGTAATAAGCCGCAACCTTGTGGGCGTTTGGATTTTCGGGAAGCATCTCGGCGCGCACCCGGCCGCTGACCACGATGAATCCGGCGATGCCGGGACCGGCGGTAGGCTGCAGGCGCTTGTCGTAGGCATAACTGCCGGCATGCGCGGCGCCGGCGGAATGGCCCATCAGAAAAATTCGCGAGGCGTCGATGCCGATTTCATCGGCGTGCGCGTGGGCCCATTTTATGACGCTTGCGATGTCCTCGCTCGCGCCAGGATATTTGGCGTCGCCGGCGAGCCGGTAACCGATATTGAGGCCGACAATCCCGTTGCGGGCGAAGTAGTGCAGCACATTGGAGTAAATCTCCTCGGTGCGGTTGGGATGACCGTCAAGAAAAGCGCCGCCGTGGACGAAGACGACCGCGGCGCGCCGGGCGTTCTCGTCATTGGGTATGAACAGATCGAACATTTGCCGCGGGTGAGGGCCGTAGGAGATGCCGCGCCGAACCGTCACGCCGTCCTTCGGAGACTGTTTGAGGACCTCGCTGAACCGATCGACCATGATCTTGACATGCGCGGCTGGGTTCGTGCCCCACCGCGGACCAATCTCCGCCATAAGCACGCGCAGCGCATCCGGGATTTCGGGAAACTTCGAACTCATGAACGGGCCTGGGACTGAACTGAGGGAATATTCGCTTAGATCGTAATACCGGTAAACTTGATCTGGGAAAATTCCTCGATCGCGTAGCGTACACCCTCGCGGCCGACGCCGCTTCGCTTCATGCCGCCGAACGGATAATTGTCGAGCCGGAATCGCGTCGCTTCATTGACCCACAACGCACCGACGTCGAAATCGTCGGAGAAACGCAGTGCAGCAGCCAAGTCCCGCGTGAACACTGCGCCCTGCAGCCCGAACTCGGAATCATTGGCCATCCGCAACGCGTCGTCGATGTCCTCGAACGCGGTGACCAAAGCGAGCGGACCGAACACTTCCTCGCACCACAGCCGCGCGTCGGTCGGGACGTCGGTCAGGATTCCCGGCGAGATCGTTGCCTCGTTCTGGCGGGGTTGCAGGATGAAGCGAGCGCCCTTTGCCAGCGCGTCTTCGCACATGGCCATGACGCGCGTGGCCGAAGCTTTGCTGACCATGGGTCCGATATCGGTCGTTGGGTCTTCCGCGTTGCCCACCTTCAGCGCCTGCGCGGCGGCGGTGAAATGCCGCAGGAAATCGTCGAGCACCGGTCGTGCCACCAGAATGCGCTGGGCCGAGATGCATTGCTGACCGCTCGCCTCGAATGCCGCCGAGGCGATCTTCTTTGCCGCCGTTTCGATGTCGGCGTCGGCCATCACGATATTCGCGGCGTTGGAGCCTAGCTCGGCGACGAATTTCTTTGCACCGGCGGCGCGGGCCAGCGCATCGCCGGCGACGGTGCCACCGGTAAACGACACGGCGCGAACATCTCGATGCGATGCGAGCGCGAGCGCTGTTTCGCGATCACCAGTCACCACGTTGAGCAGATCCCTGGGCCAGCCGGCGTCATGGAACAGTTGCGCGAGCCGCAGGGCGGTCCGCGTTCCCGCGAGCGCCGGCTTGGCGATGATGGCGTTGCCGGCGGCGATGGCGGGCGCGATTTTCTGCACCAGCAAATTGACCGGTGCGTTGAAAGGCGTGATCCCGGCGACCACGCCATACGGCACGTGCCTGACAAAACCAATATGGCCGGCCCCTGGAGCGGTGATATCCAGCGGAAGCGTCTCGCCGCCGAGCTGGGTCAATGCCGCCGCCGTCAATTCGAGAAATTCGGCGCCGCGCTTGACCTCGAATCGGGCCATGCGAATTGGCTTGCCGACGTCCTCGCAGATTAGCGAAGCAATATCGTCGCCGGCCTTTCTCAGAGCGTCCGCCGCGGCGTTCAGCCACGTGATGCGTTGGTGAGTTGGTTGCTTTCGGTTTGCCGCGAAGGCAACGGAAGCTGCCGCAACGGCGCGATCGACGCCGGGTTTTCCTGATTCGGTGATCTTGGCGATCGATTGCCCGCTTTGCGGCGCAATCAGATCCAATCCGTCGGCGGCCTGATCGGTCGCGACGAGCTTGCCGCCGACGAAGTCGGCCAAAACCGGAAGCCGGGATCGATCCATGTCAGCGGGGATTTCGCAGGCGCTGAATCTGCATATTGGCCAGGAAGGGCACTAGCGGATGGACTCCCATCTTGACGATCGAGGGAACCTCGAGCTTGAGCAGCGCCGCGCGATGCTCGTCCGACAGCTTGAACTTGTCGGCATAAGAGGAGGCATCGGCGATAAACTGCGCGCGATCGGAATCATGGTGGGCGAGCCCATGCAGCGCCGCCGTCAATTGAACCAGTTCCGGTTTGATCGAGGGATAATGCGCCTCGTGTTCGGCGGCTTGCTCGCCGAACCAGGCCAACGATGCATAATTATGGTGCCAGCTCGGGTCCATCGAAACGATGTCGGGCTTGCGCTCGCCGAGCGCGCCGGCCGCGCAGGCCCAGCATCGCAGTTCGATGTTTCCGGTATCGTCGAGTTCGGCCTCGTCGTAGCCGATCAGCGATTTCAGGTTTCCGGCAGCGAGCTTCTCCAAGACCTTGTTGTCCCACGCGAGTTCCGGATTGGAATATCGGTCGGTGCCCGGGAAGTGCGACATGCCGCCGCTCGACAGGATCACGGTTCTCAAGCCCAGCGAGGTGACGGTGCGCGCGATGGCCTGACCGAACGCGTAGCAACGCTCCATGGTCGGTTGCGGCGGCAGGTAGGCGTTGACGTAGATCGGCAGCACCGGATCGGTGAGGCCGATATGCGTCAGTGGAATGCCGATGGCGTAATCGATGCGCGCGGTGCTGGTGAAGGCTGGGTCGAAATTCTGACGGTAAAGTTGCCGAACGATCTCGAAGCTGATTTCGCTCGGGATGTTCCAGTGAAACTTGCGTCCGGCGAATTCGCCGCTGGCTTCGCCGCCGACGTGGATGGTGAAGGGCGGGGCGGCGTTATGAAAGAACTGTTCGGCGTGATCGTTGGAAAAAATGATCCAGAGGTCGGGCTTGAGCGCCTTGAGCTTCTTGCCGATATCCGCTGCGACCGCGCGCACCTGCTCGACGACCTTCTTGTCCTCGGTGTCGGGCATCGTGAAGAACTGCGGGGCATGAGGAAGCATCGCGCCGCCGACTACCGTTGACCTCATCTCCGTCCCCTATGCTTTGTTGCCTGCCGTCGATCCCAGACCAAACCACCATATTTCACGACGCTTCGACGTGTTATCGCTATTCCGACAAAAAACAGTTATGAAACGACAACCCACGTGATTCCGGAGCCTTGTACGTGACGATTGTTATTCATCCCCAACTGCGGGAAGCCCCGAAGGGACACTTCCAACAGAGGGTCGTGGCCTATGTGCTCGATCTAAAGCGCGGCGGCGGATTGCCGCCGCATCGTCATCAACGCGCCCAACTGCTGGCCGTGACGTCGGGCTCTATAGCCGTGACCGCGGAAGGCTCGACTTTTGTCGCCCCTCCGGAACGCGCGGTTTGGGTACCGGCCAATACGGTGCACGAAACTCGCCATCTGACGTCAACGCGACTGCAAACGCTCTATGTCTCCGCCGACGCGGCACCGGGACTCTCCAGACGAACCACGGTCCTCCAGGTAGGCCCGCTGATGCGCGAACTGATGAATGTGATCGTCGCCCGGCCCAGGCTCCACGATGAAGGCGGTGCGGACGGCAGGCTGGTCTCGGTCCTGCTCGACCAGCTTTCCACGGCGGCGGCGCTGCCGCTCAATCTTCCAATGCCGAAATCCCAGGAGCTGCTTTCGATCGCGGCAAACCTGCTGGAGGCGCCGACCCGCGCGCCTTCGCTGAGCGAACTGGCGTATGCCACGCGGAGGTCGCCACGCACGCTCGAGCGGCAATTCAAATCGGAGACTGGACTTTCGCTGCGAAGTTTTCGGCGTCAGGCGAAGCTTTTGCGTTCGCTCGAGCTGCTGTCATCCGACATGTCCGTCAGCGCCGTTTCCGATCAACTCGGATTTGGCGAGCCGAGCGCGTTCATCGCGATGTTTCGTGCGGCGTTTGGCGTAACGCCCGGCCGATATCTGACCTGAAGTTGCGATCGAGATTACCGCGGCGGTACATCACCTGCCTAGACGATGATCGCGCTGGTCTGATGCTCGATGAGGCGCACAAGGCTCAGCGCGGTTAGCTCCGACGATTTCGGATTGGTGGCCAGCGGGTTGTTTTCCAGCGCAATTTCCAGGTGGCCGAAGGCGCCCCGCGCCATGATGCGATGACCGTTGATGCGGACTGCCGGGTCAGCCACCATCTCGACCCGGGTCCTGTCGAGGCCGACGCCGGCGAGCGCCGTCACGACCGTTGCATTGGCGTTTTGGGGATAGAGGCTTGCAGCTTCTCGGGCGCTGCCCGAGAAAAACACGGTGCGATCAGACAAGCCCGACAGGTCGAGAAGCCTTTCGGCCGGCGTGCCCTTCCAGGCGACCGGCGGTTTGACGATCTGGTGGGTGACGTCATCCAACCCGAGCACGGCTGCGCTGGCCAATGCATCGACGGCGCCGATGGCTCCGGATGGTATGAAGATTCGGCTGCCGTGACGCTCGGCGATGGCCGTCAGCCGAGCCAGCAGAGCGTCGTCACAAAACGCGCTGGTCGAAGCGATGATCATCCCCGGCGCTGCCGCGAGCGCCCGCTCAGCCCACATTTCGATCGCCGCGCGACCGGCCGCCTCGACAACGAGATCGGGGCGCAGCTCGGCCAGTTCGTCCGGGGTGGCCAGGAAATGGACGCCTTGAGGGATCGACGCGCGGTTTTCCGGTGTGTCGATGGCGGCTATTCCGACGATCTCGACGGCGGCGTTTCGCTGCGCCAACAGCGCGCCGACGCGAAGATTGATCGCGCCCCAGCCGATGAAAACCAATCGTATGGGCTTTCTCATATGCTGCTGATCAGGCATCGGCCTTCCAAATCGTCACGATCTGCCACTGCGGCCAACCTTGGTCTTCGACTTTGCCTGGCCTGTTCGCGCCGCGGCGATGTCTTGCTCGGCGAGGCGGTTCGCCAGTATAAGCCGGCTGACGTTTTCGAGATGCTTGCGCATTGCCATTCCTGCGTTCTCAGCCCGACGCTTGACGATCGCGTCCACGATCTCGTGGTGACTCTCGGCACTCTCGACGCTTACCGATTCCACCTCGTTAACGCGATGCCGCTCGCGGTGAACGTGCCACATGATCTTCTCATGCATGTCGACCAGCGAGCGATTGCCGGTGCCGCGGACGATGCAGATATGAAAATCGTCGTTCAATTCGTAATAACGCGAGGCATCGCCGCGCCGGGCTGCCTGGCGCATCTCCTCGTAAATCCGTTGAATGTCGTGCAAAACCTCCTGTGGTCCCGATTGCGCGACCCGGATAGCGGCAAGTTGCTCCAGGCCAATCAGGATTTCCATGGTTTCGCCGATCTCGGTGGCTCCCGGATCGGTCACGACAGCACCGACATGCGGTACCAGGCGGATCAGCCCCTCGGCCTCCAGTGTCTTCAGTGCCTCACGCAACGGCGTCCGTGAAACGCCGAACTGCTTGCAGAGCAGCGGCTCCGATAGGCGCGCGCCGGATTTCCAGCGGTTTTCAACGATGTCCCGTCGAAGATGCGGCAGGATCTGATCGTGGATCGGCGGGTATCGCACCACAGACGCCGATGATGGCGCGTTCCCATCGCTCTTTTTTGACTCAGCCATCGCCCAATCGCCTCCTGGCCTCCACGACCGGATTGACACACCCGGTTTAGCCGTGATCGTATACGATATACGATTGTGTAGGACCAGATATGAGTCAAGGCGAAGCTTCTCAAATTTCCTCAGATTCAAGCGACCAAGGCATCGGAGCCTCGCCGCGCCGCAACGAAGACGCTCGTTATCTCGACGGGAAAGGCGAATACCTCGCCGACCTACAAGTTCCGGGCATGGCGGAAGCGGTTTTTCTCCGCAGTCCCGTGGCGCACGGCAAAATCCGGTCGATCACGGTTCCGGAAGCCGCGCAGGGCCAGGTGTTTTTCGCCGCCGATATCGCCTTCACGAAGCCGATTGTCGCCGTGAGCGCGGCCAAGGGCTTCAAGCCGTCGAATTATCCGGCGCTGACATCCGACAAGGCGCGGTTCGTCGGAGACCTCTTGGCGATCTGCATCGCGCCCACGCGGGCGGAAGCCGAGGATATCGCCCAGTCATGCATCATCGATTTCGAAGAGCTGCCCGCGATCTGGGATATCGACGTCGCACTGAAACCTGACGCGCCGCGGGTACATGAATCCTGGTCGGACAACGTCTACATCGAAACGCGTATCGCAACCGGCGATCTCGACGAAGTGCGCGCTCGGGCGGACGTCAAGGTCCGCAAGAGTCTGCGCATGGGGCGGCACGCCGGCGTGTCGATGGAAGGCCGCGGCGTGCTCGCGCATTACGACCGGCGTCTTGACGAACTGGTCGTCTACAGCTCGACGCAGTTTCCCCATGTCATCCGCACCATCCTGGCGGAGAGCCTCGGGATTTCCGAAAGCAAGCTGCGGGTAGTGGCCCCGGATGTGGGCGGCGGCTTCGGGCCGAAGAACAATTTCAATCCCGAGGAATTGGCGATCGCGGCGCTGTCGATGAAGCTTAATCGGCCGTTGCGCTGGATCGAGGATCGGCGCGAGCATCTGATTGCATCGCCTCACGCGCGCGAACATCGCTATGAGCTGACGGCTTACGCCGACAAAGACGGTCGCATCCTCGGTCTCGAAGCCGAAGTCGTTGTCGACGCTGGCGCCTATTCGGTCTGGCCGTGGACCGCCTCGATGGAAGCGGGCATGTCGGCGGGGATCATGACCGGCCCCTATGATATCCCCGTCTATCATGCCCGCGCGATATCGGTCGCGACCAACAAATCTCCGCTCGGGCCGTATCGCGGCGTGGGTCGAAGCGGAGCCTGCTTTGCGATCGAGACACTGGTTGATGCGGTCGCGCGCGCGGTCGGTCGCGAACCTGCCGACGTGCGAATCCAGAACATGGTGCCGCCGGAAGCCATGCCTTACAAATCCGCCACCCATAAACTGTATGACAGCGGCAACTATCCAGAGTGCGCCAAGCGGGCGCGCGATGCGGTCGGGCTTTCCGGGATTCGCATCCGGCAGTCGCGGCCGGAGCCGGACGGCCGTCTGATCGGCTTCGGTATGGCGAGTTACACCGAGCAGTCAGCGCACGGCACGGCGGAATGGGTGGCACGCGGCCTGCCGGTCGTGTTCGGCTATGAGGCCGCCCTGGCCCGCTTTACGCCTGACGGCAAGCTCATTCTGTTCGTCGGGATTCAGAACCACGGCCAGGGGCTGGAAACAACGCTCGCCCAAGTCGCTAACCAGGAACTCGGGATCGCCATCAAGGACGTCATCGTCAGGCATGGCGACAGTTCGCTGTCGCCATACGGGATGGGCACCTTCGCGTCGCGCAGCATGACGATGTCGGGCGGCGCCGTGTCGGCTGCCTGCGTCATCCTGGCAGAGAAGATTGCGCGCATCGGCGCGCATTTGTTGCAGGCGCCGAAAGAATCCGTCCGTCTTGCCAACGGTAAGGTCTATTTCGGCGAGCAGAGCGTTTCCTTCGCGGAAATAGGCCAGGCTGCGTACCTGCATCCGGAGCGCCTTCCCGTCGGCGAAGAGCCGGCATTGGAGGCAAGCGCGGTCTATCAGCCCGGACGCAGCACCGGCGCCTTCTCCTATGCGACGCATGCCTGCGTGCTGGCCGTCGACCCCGGGACCGGCCACGTCGAGGTGCTCGACTACGTCGTCTGCCACGACTGCGGGACCATGGTGAATCCGATGATCGTGGAAGGACAGGTGGTCGGCGGCGTTGCGCAGGGGCTCGGCACGGCGCTGTACGAGGAGATCCCCTATGACGAAAACGGCCAGCCGCTGGCATCGACGTTTCTCGATTACATGATCCCCGGCGCGACCGAAGTCCCCGATGTGCGGGTACTGCATATGGAAACGCCGTCGCCGCACACGAGATTCGGCATCAAGGGCATGGGCGAGGGCGGCGCCATCGCGCCGCCCGCGGCCATCATCAATGCGATCAACGATGCGCTGAAGTCCCTCGGCGCGGAAATCGGCCAGACCCCAGCGACCCCGGATCGCATTTTGCAGGCCGTCATCGCCGCAAAGGAAGCGCGGCCATGAAACCGGCGCCCTTCGACTATCACCGCGCGACCTCGATCGACGATGCCATCGCACACCTGGCGTCGGGCGACGCGATTGTGCGGCCGCTTGCTGGCGGGCAATCGCTGGTCCCGATGCTCAACCTGCGCCTGGCGCCGGTCGACAAGCTGGTTGATCTGACGCGCATCGCCGCACTGAGACAAACCGAAGAACGGCTGGATTGCATCCGCTACGGCGCATTGGTGACGCATGCGGCGTTTGAAGATCGCCGGGTTCCAGATGCCAGCAACGGCCTGATGCCGTTCGTCGGATCGCAAATCGCCTATCGCGCCGTGCGCACGCGCGGCACGATCGGCGGGGCTATTGCGCTGGCCGATCCCGCGGCAGACTGGCTGACCACGATCATCGCGCTCGAAGCCGAGATCGCGCTGGCCGGTCCCAACGGGCGGCGCACGATGTCGGGCACGGATTTTGCTACCGGTCCTTACATGACCGCCATCGGCGACGCCGAACTCATCGAAGCCATCATCGTGCCGCGCCGACCGAACACCGAGCGCTGGGGCCACTACAAGGTCGCGCGCAAGACGGGTGAATATGCGGAGTCGATGGCGATCGCGCTGATCGACAAGGCACTCGGCAAGGCACGGCTCGTCGTCGGCGCAACGGACGGCGCTCCACTTGTGCTCGAAAGATCGTCGCGTGAGATCGCCGCCGGCAATGTCGGCGACAGCCTGGCCGCCGTCATCCGCGCGGAGCTTGCCGAAAGCGGGCGCGATTTTTCTCCCGAGAAGCTCTTGCTCCATTGCACCACGGCCGTGCGCGCTGTCGCAGATTCGGAAAAACGATGAAGACCTCGATATCAGCCATTATCAACGGCAAGCCGGTTCAATCCTCGGTCGAGCCCCGTACCAGCCTCGCCGATCTGCTGCGCGAGGAACTGCGGCTGACCGCGACACATCTCGGTTGCGAACAGGGCGTCTGCGGCGCCTGCACGGTACTCGTCGACGGCGAGCCGGCGCGTGCGTGCATCACGCTCGCGGTCGGCATCGACGGCTCGGACGTTCGGACCCTCGAAGGCCTCGATCAGGATGCGTTGATGCGGGTCCTGAAGGACGCATTCCATGACAAGCATGGACTGCAATGCGGCTTCTGCACGCCGGGCATGCTGATCAGTGCGTGGGATTTGCTGCGGCGGAAACCCCATCTTGGCGAAGCCGAAATCCGCATCGCGATCAGCGGCAATTTGTGCCGCTGCACCGGCTATCAGGGCATCGTCCGCTCGATCAAGGCCGCCGGAGAAAAATGGGCGGCCCGGACGGCGCCGGCGCAGGAACAAGCTTGATGAAGATCGAGAAGAGTTTCGAACTGCAACACCCGCGCGAGTTCGTCTGGAGCCGAATGAACGACGTGTATTTCGTCGCGCAATGTCTTCCGGGCGCTTCGATCGTGCAGGATATCGGCGACCATCGATACAAGGGTCGTATGTCGGTGAAAGTCGGGCCGATGGCTGCCGCATTCGACGGCGAAATTGCCATCGAGAGCCGGCCGCGGGAGTGGACCGCAATTGTCTCCGGCAAAGGCGCCGATGCGCGTTCCAGTTCGCGCGCCACGGGAGCGATGACCTATCGGTTGGGGGAGGGGCGCGCGCCCGGTGCGACCCGTGTGGAAGTCGCCTCCGACATCAACCTGGCGGGACCTCTGGCGCAATTTGGCAAGGGCGCGGTCATGCAGGAAGTCGCCAACCGCATCACCGCCGAGTTCGTCAAGAATTTCGAACAGGCGTTGTTCGCCTCTCCCGATGCGGGCCAGGCCGGTACTTCCGAATCCAGGGCGTCGAGCCAGCCGCTCGATGCCGGAAATCTTGTCTGGTCGATCTTGCGCGACCGCTTCCTTGCACTGTTCCGAAAGCGTTCCGGCTGAGGTCCAGCCCGAAGACATCAATGTTCAAATGCAACCTGAAAGCAGGAGAAGGTCATGACAGTACTCAAAAGCTTGCCGATCGTCCTCGGTTTATCCCTCATTGCAGCCGGCGCGAACGCCCAGGAAGCCATCAAGATCGGCCTGATCCAGCCGCTGACCGGATCGGTGGCCTATAACGGCACGACCGACGTCAATGGGTCCAAGCTTGCGCTTGACGAAATCAACGCCAAAGGCGGCGTGCTCGGCAAAAAGGTTGAGCTGGTCATCGAGGACGGACAGTGTCGTCCGGCGAATTCGGTCAGCGCTGCGGAAAAGCTCATTCAACGCGACAAGGTTGTCGCGATCTCCGGCGCCTTCTGCAGTTCCTCGACGCTGGCCGTGATGCCGGTCGTCGCCAATTACAAGCTGCCGCTGATCACCGGCGTCTCGTCCAGCGCGGAACTGACCGAGAAGGGCAATCCGTGGTTCTTCCGGGCGACCGAGACCGACGCGTTGCTGGCCAAGTCCTTCTCGAAGATCCTTTACGACCAATTGAAGCTGCGCAAGGTGGCCTATATCGGCGTCAATGACGACTTCGGTCGCGGCGGCGTGGCGGAGTTCGAGAAGCAGATGACGGCGCTCGGCGCGACCACCGTCATGAAGGAATATTTCGAGCACGGCACGTCTGACTTCTATACGCTGCTGACCAAGCTGCGCTCGTCTGGAGCCGACGGCGTCTTCGTCGCCGCTGAAACCCAGGATGGCTCGACCCTCGTCAAGCAAAAGGCCGAGCTTGGTCTGACAACCAAGATGTTCGGCGTCGGCTCCTGGGCCACTTCGGATTTCATCAAGCTGACTGGCGAGTCATCGGAAGGCATTTACGCCGCGGTTCCCTATGCTTCGACTATGACGACACCGAAGAACAAGGCGTTCGTCACCGCCTATACCGCGCGTTACAGCGAAGCCCCCGGCAAATATGCGGCGGCCGGCTACAACGCGGTCAACATTTTAGTCGATGCGATCAACCGCGCCGGGTCGACGGACCCCGAGAAGCTGCGCGATGCGCTCAGCAAGACGAACTATGAAGGTCCGAACGGTCATTTCGAGTTCGACAGCAAGGGCCAGGCAAGCGGCTTCACGGTTGTTCTGGTTCAACTGCTGAAGGGTGTTCCCGCCGTGGCGGCCAGCACGACCATCGAACGCTGACAATTCTCTGCGGAGGCGGCGCCTGACGCCTCCGCCTACTCCTTTCGCGACGCCGGAACTTGGTGAGAGCCATATGGATTTGTTTCTTCAGCTCCTCGCCAATGGCTTGGTCATAGGGACATTCTATGCGCTCTCCGCCCTCGGCCTGACGCTGGTGTTCGGCCTCATGCGCGTGGTAAATTTCGCGCATGGCGAACTTTACGTGGTCGGTGGATTGCTGGGATGGGCTTTGACGGATCTCGTCGGGCTCAATTTCTTTCTGACGCTGGCGGTGGTAATTTTCAGTCTCGCGGTCGGCGGCTATCTGATCGATCGGCTACTGATGTCGCGGGTGCGAGGGCAGGGCGAGGAACCGACCATCCTGCTCACGATCGGCCTGTCGATCTTCCTGACCAACACGGCGCTGCTGATCGTCGGTACCGCGCCGCAAAAGGTCGTCTCGCCGTTCGCGAACAAGCCGTTGTTTCTAGGCCCCGTCGTCATCACGCAGTCGCGGCTGGTGCTGGTCGCGATTTCCGCTGCCGTGATTCTAGCCGCCCATCTGCTGATCCAGAGAACCACGCTAGGTCGATCGATGCGCGCCACGTTCCAGGATTCCATGGCGGCGCAACTTTCGGGCATTCGCACCAGCAATGTTTATGGCTTCACTTTTGCGCTAGGGGCAGCGCTCGCCGGCGCTGCCGGCATGCTGCTGAGTTCGATTTATGTGACGCAGGCTACCATTGGCGACGTTGTCAGCCTGAAGGCGTTTGTGGTCGTCATCCTCGGCGGCATGGGAAGTTTTGCGGGCGCGATTGTCGGCGGGCTGATCCTTGGAATATCCGAAGCCTTCTGGGGCGGTTATATGTCGACCGGATATGTCGACGCGATCGGCTTCGGGCTGGTCATTGCGATGCTGCTGGTGCGCCCCTACGGCCTGTTCGGCAAACAAGCCGAGCGCGCCTGATGGTATTCGAACGCAACTGCCTGCTGGCCGTACTGGTCGCCGCGCTAGTGGCGCCGCTGTTATTCGGGAATCAATACGCCCTGCATATTGGCGTGCTCATCATGTTTTCGGTGATGCTGGCGACGAGCTTCAACCTCATCGTCGGCTATGTCGGGGAATTCCCTCTCGGCCATACCGCATTCCTTGGTGTCGGCGCCTATACCGTCGCTTTGCTCTCGACCCGGCTCGCGCTGCCCTTCCATGTCGCCGTCCTCGCCGCGCCGTTTGTGGCAGCGCTGTTCGGCCTCGTCATCGGAGCGATCACACTGCGGCTGCGCGGGCCGTTCTTCGTGATTGTGACGCTTTGCTTTGCAGAAGTGCTGCGGTTGATAGCCAACAACTGGATCGACCTGACCAACGGCCCGATGGGGATTTCCGGCATCGAAAAGCCCGCATGGGCCATCGCCGGCGGCCCGCTACAGCAAAAGATGGCCTACTACTATGTCGGGGTGCTGTTGGCGGCGGTTTCGTTGTTCGTTTCTTATCGCTTCGTTTATTCGAATATTGGCCGCGCCGCCGTCGCGGTGCGGGAGAATCGCTTCGTTGCCCAGTCGATCGGCGTTTCGCCTTTCTATCTCGGGCTTGTCACCTTCGTGCTTGCGGCCGGCATCGCTGGTCTGGCCGGCGGATTCTACGCTAATTATGTGTCCTTCGTCGGGCCGGAAGTGTTCGGCTTTTCGTTCATGATCTCCATGATCATCATGGTGCTTGCGGGAGGCAAGGGCACGCTGATCGGTCCGGTCATCGGCGCGATCATCGTCGTGCTACTCGAAGAATACCTTCGCGATCTGAAAGAGCTGCGCTTTTCGATTTTCGGCCTGATGGTAATGGCCGTGGTTTTGTTTTTGCCGCGCGGCATCATGGGCTTCATTACCCGGCGGCACGAGACCTACGATCGCGGAGCACCCGGCGATGCTTGAGATCAGCAACGTCTCGAAGAGATTTGGCGGGTTGTTGGCCGTATCCGACATCACGTTCGGTGTCAGCAGCGGCGAAATCGTCAGCCTGATTGGGCCAAACGGAGCGGGCAAGACCACCTGCCTGAACCTTATCACCGGCTTCTTCCGGCCGTCCGCAGGAAAGGTGGTTTATCGAAATGACGACATCACCGGCCGGGCGCCGTATGCGATCGCACAGACGGGGCTGATACGAACGTTTCAGAAAACCAATGTGTTGAAAGGGTTAACTGTTTTCGGCAACGTCTTGACGGCCCGTCATCGGCACGGCGAGACCTCATTGCTGCGCACGCTGTTCCCGGGCCGCGCGCAACGCGGACGCGAGCGACAGCTTCGCGACGAGGCGGCGGCCATCGTCAAAAAAGTCGGCCTCGGTGGCCGCATGAACGCGGAAGCGGATTCCCTTTCCTGCGGCGAGCTTCGGCTACTGGAGCTTGCCGTTGCGCTCGGCGCCGGCCCTAAATTGCTGATGCTGGATGAGCCCGCGGCTGGCCTGAACACCGAGGAAGCCAACCAGCTGGGCGTCGTGCTTCGGACGCTGATCGGCGATGGCGTCGAGGCGATACTCCTGGTCGAACACAACATGGCGCTGGTAATGGAAGTGTCCAATCGCGTTGTAGTATTGAACTTCGGGCGCAAGATCGCCGAAGGCACGCCTGACCAAATTCGAAACAACTCCGACGTCATTGACGCCTATCTCGGCACGCCCGCAACATGAGCCGCACTGATCCGATCCTCGAATTGCGCGGCGTGGACGCATCCTATGGCAAGGTGCGTGCGTTGCACGGGGTCAGCTTGAGGGTCGAGCCCGGCGAAGTTATTGCGCTGATCGGGGCCAATGGTGCCGGCAAGAGCACGACCCTGCGCGTGATGTCAGGCCTGATCACGGCTTCGGCAGGTGATGTTCTCCTAGATGGCGCCGCGATCACCCGGCACAGGCCGGACATGATCGTCCGAAGCGGCATCGCGCATTGCCCCGAGGAGCGCCGGATCTGGCCTGAACTGACCGTGCACGAAAATCTCGCGCTCGGCGCTTATATTTGCAGCGATCGCTCTGAGGTGAAGCGGCGGATGGAAGTGGTGTTGATGCGCTTTCCGCGGTTGCGCGAGCGCAGCGTGCAATTGGCCGGTACCCTTTCCGGAGGCGAACAACAGATGCTCGCTATCGGCCGGGCGTTGATGTCGGCGCCGCGCATCCTGCTGCTTGACGAACCGAGCCTGGGCCTCAGTCCGCTGATCATGCAGGAAGTGTTGGCGGTGGTGCGGCAGCTGCGAGATCAGGGCATTACGATCGTGCTGGTCGAGCAGAACGTGCACAACGCGCTTTCGGTCGCGAACCGGGCCTATGTCTTTACCACGGGGCGGATTGTTGCCGAGGATAGCGCAGCAGGCCTGCTCAAAAATCCAGATCTGCTGCGTGCCTATCTCGGTGGCTAACGCAGGCATTTACCAAAGTGCGCAGGTAAAAGGCTGGCGCAAAGCGGACATCGGCGTTCCATAACGCCTAATTGGCAACAACCGCTCCCCCGCACTGCCAGCGGAGCCAAGCCCAGATCATTTTCCAGATGAAAAGCGGACCAAGTTCCTTCGATCCGGCATTCCGTTTGTGGGACCAAGAGCCAACATGCAAATCACTACTGGCGCTCATTCAATTTCAGCGCGTATTAGCGGCGACTGCCGAAGCTAAACGGAGAAGCGCCAGGCAGCGAGAGAGAATTGATGTCGCTGTCGAGGCGCCCTGACTGTTGGGTGTAGCCGAACCCAAGTGACAGGCTGACATTCGATGCCGGCTGGAATTCGACGCCCGCATGCGCAGTATAGCCGGGCAGTGTGCTGGACGTGGAGTCGAAGGAGGCAAAAGGGCCACCGATGCCGGCATTATACTTCAAGGTGTTGAAACCGGCATAGACCGTGATGGGTATACCGCCGGCGCTCTGGAAATTATAGCCGAACTGCACGCCTTCGTAATATAGCGAGCGGATATTGCCGAACGCTCCATCCTGGTTGATGCCGCTCATGCTCAAACCCATGCCGCCTCCTTCGGCGCCGACGAACCAGCCATTCGGAAAATTGTAGCGCATATGGGAAAAGCCGCCGCCTCGGGCGCCACTGCCGTTAAAGCTCGGAAAGTTGCCGTAAGTGTTCGAACTCAAGTCGACGGTTAGATTGCCACCGAAGCCGACGGGCCAGCCTGGGATCCAATATGTTACAGGGGCGGCTTGGGCGTGAGCGGTTCGCGTGCCCAGACAGAGTGCCACCAACGCAAACGCAACACCTAATCTGCCTGAGAAAATGGACATCCGCGCTACCGCCAAGTGTACTGAAACTATACCCGCCGGATATCAAAAACGCCAGTGCGGCGCCGATGGCCGTCGCATCACCTCTTGGTTTATAGACGGCATGTTAATGCCTGAATCACTAGATCTGCTTCGCGTGGAAATGCGGACCTGAGACAAAGCAAATTCCATAATCCGTCATCCGCAACACGGCCTGTCTCAAAATCTGGGCCGGTAACCTTTGGGCGAGGGCTAGGTTTCGTGCGAAATTCAACTGCTGTCGCGATGATGAAAGGTTGGTCGGTTGCGGAGTTTTTTATGGAGATCGGCGTTTCCGGTTCGATACCGCTCGCCGATAGGCTCGAAGGGAAGCGGCTGTGGGCTGCGCTCCAGCCCGGTGATGTCATCATTGCAGCCAAACTTGATCACGCCTTCCGGGCTGCCGAAGTTGCGCTGGACGCAATCGGGCAGCTGAAAGAGAAGGAAATTACGTTCCACATTGTCGATCATGGCGGTGATATCACCGGCAATCCTCCGGGCTCAAACTTTTTCTTGCGCCGTCGGGCAAATCAGGGGCTTAGAGCAATTGAGCATTGGCAGTGCCGGGCACGCGCCGTCAGGCACGCGTCGCATGTGCTATCGAGACCGGAGCGAACGCGAGGTCGGGCGCCAGAGCCTCGGCGGCGCTGGCCTCGGATACCGAAAGATCGCTGCTCAACTGCGTAATAGGCCAATGTGTGTACCGAAAACCTAAACGCGAGCGTAGTGGTGATGAAGTCCGCCCAGGACGGCGCGTGAAATGATGACACCGACGCGCTGAACCGGGCGAGTGACTGGCGCATCCTTATCCAGTGACCGATGTGTTCTAATTTCGTTGTAATAGCGAGCATAGGATCGCAAGATTCGGCGCAGATGCATCTCGCCCAAGACAATGATGTGGTCCACACATTCACGCCGGATCGATCCGATCAGCCGTTCGGCAAAGCCATTCTGC
>Ga0193699_10000490_pt1 | contig 16908 bp, 24 predicted proteins | sample L3c2metaG_FD_160095 | JGI IMG/M metagenome (GOLD analysis project Ga0193699, IMG submission 160095) | Soil microbial communities from a riparian zone of the East river system, Colorado, United States - L3c2 | ecosystem: Environmental > Terrestrial > Soil > Riparian zone | place: USA: East...
CGACAGGACTATTCGCGGCCTGATATTCATGCCGGAGGCCAGGCGCAGCTGGGGAACACGCATCATTCAGCCCGCCATGACAGGGGAACCGCTCATATCGGTTCGACGCGCGCAATCTGGGGAAGGTTCATGCGAAACGCGCGAAAGACCTGACATTGGCCCGGAATCGTTTTAGAACGGCGGCTTCGCGATCCCCATCCTCTTTAGCGTGTCAGTTCAAGTCGATCATGCCTGCCATTTCATCGAATAAACCTTATCGCGTCGGCCGCTCCCGCACCGGATTAGGCCTCTTCGCCACCAAACCGATCAAGAAGGGCGCCAAGATCGTCCGCTATTTTGGGCCGCTGCTGGATTCCAAAAAGAAGAAGGACGACGCGATCGAGAACAAATATCTGTTCGAACTCAACGGCCGCTGGACCATCGACGGCTCCGTGCGCAAGAACATCGCGCGCTATATCAACCACGCCTGCAAGCCGAACGCGGAATCCGATGTCAAACCGCGCAAGCGCAAGGTGGTGATCCGCGCCATCAAGAACATCGAGCCCGGCGAAGAGATCAATTACGATTACGGCACCGATTACTTCAAGGCGTACCTGAAGCCGATCGGCTGCAAATGCGCGGCCTGCGAAAAGAAGCGCAAGAAGCAGCGCGCCGAGGCGCGGGCGGAAAAACTGCGCCTGAAGGCGAAGGCGGAGCGGAAGGCTTTGAGGAAAGCCGAGAAGCAGGCGGCGAAGGCCGCGAAGAAGCAGAAGCTGAACGGCAAGACGAACGGCGCGATGGCGAACGGCAACCTGTTGAACGGCCACGGCGGGAAATCCGCGGCGAGCCGAATGATTTCGGCGAAATCCGGAATTTCCGTGAAAGGCCGCGGCAAGCCGCGCGGCGAGAGCCGCGCTTCGGCTTAGGCGCTAGGCTTCAATATCGCGAAGCTCTTCATGCCCGGCCATCGCAGTCTGCCTTGCGCAGACTGCGTAAACTTGTCTGCGATGCCCGGCATCCACGCCTTGACGGCCTTGTAGCAAGACAGACGTGGATGGCCGGGAGACGAGACCAGTTGCGCGACTTCAATGACGGTTTCAGGCCGTGACCGCCCCGCCGCTCTTGCGCAGCCCGATATATTGCAACTCCGCAAACGCGCCGACCGCAATCGCCTGCGCCGCGACGGCGATCTCGCCGAGCAGATTGGGCGCGACCCAGCCGCTGAACAGCAGCGCGATGCTGGCGAGCGTCCACGCCACATTACCCGCGATCACGATCAGCACCAGCGCCTTCGGCATGGCTTGCCTAGTGCCAAGCCAGCCGACCAGCGCGGCATAGGCGATCAGGAACAGGCCGGTCTCGCGCAAAAATGCTTCTGGCAGGTTGGCGAGCGGCGCGAGCAGTCCAGCGCCGAAGGTCAGCAGCACGGCCGATAGGCCGCTGAAGATGGCGTCGGCGAGGATGGCGCGGCGCAGGAATTGGGATGGATGGATCATGGCAGTTCTCCTTTTCGGTGGGGTGGACGGGTGAAGGGATCAGCGCGCCGGCTGACGGAGCCAGCTTTGGAGCTGACGCAGCAGGCGGATCGGGCAGAGCCGTTTCGCGGCCTTGGTCTCGACGGCCTGCACATGCGCAAACACGAAGGCGCCGGTGGTGTGCAGCAGCGGTTCCGGCATGCTGAGGGAACAGGCCAGCATCCGGGTTGCCAGATGGAGCATCCAGGACGTCATGCCGGCGGCTGAGAAGGTGCTGGGTCGGGAAAGCGGGTTCATGGTCATCTCCTGTGATGCGAAGATGATCCGGCCGTATCAGCAATTCGATTACGTCGGAGGTAATGGAAGCTGCGAAATTCGCATGGTAGGTTTTCCACCATGAACGCACAAACAGCCACGGCGCGCACCGAGCGAACCCAGCCCGTCCATATCGGCGATCACCTGCGCGAATGGCGGCAGCGCCGCCATCTGAGCCAGCTCGATCTCGCCGGCGATGCCGAGATTTCGGCGCGCCATTTGAGTTTTGTCGAAACCGGCCGCGCGGCGCCGTCGCGCGAGATGGTGCTGAGGCTGGCGGAGCGGCTGGAGGTGCCCTTGCGCGAGCGCAATGTGCTGCTGGTGGCGGCGGGTTTCGCGCCGGCGTTTCCGCAGCGCTCGCTGGACGACCCCGCGCTGAAATCGGCGCGGGCGGCGATCGATCTGGTGTTGAGGGCGCATGAGCCCAATCCGGCGCTGGCGTATGACCGGCACTGGAATCTGGTGTCGGCCAACCGGATGGTGATGCCGCTCCTGCAGGGTATTCCGGCGCGGCTGCTCGGCCAGCCCTTCAACATCCTGCGTCTCGCCTTTCACCCCGAGGCGCTGGCGGCGCGCACCGTCAATCTCGCCGAATGGTGTAGCCATCTTTTGGAGCGGTTGCACCGCCAGTGCGAGGCCACCGCCGATCCCGAGCTGCTAAAACTCTACCAGGAGCTCAAGGCCTACCCGATCCCGGCCCGCTCGGCGCCGCTGTCGTCGGACAACGTCGCGATCCCCTTCAAGATGCGGCTCGACGGCGAAGTCCTGAGCTTCATCTCCACCACCATGATTTTCGGCACGCCGGTCGATATCACGCTGTCGGAATTGGCGCTGGAGACGTTCTTCCCCGCCGACGATCTCACCGCCGAGCGGATGCGGGCGATGGCGGCTGCGCTGTGACAGCGGCTTACGGCCGCTCGCCTCATTGCGGCGATGCCTCAATGAAGTGGACCTCAAGAAATACACTCCACAGCCAGGCCACTGACAAGCAAGGCCCTTTATTTGCCTGCATGAGGTGCAAAAGACAGCGTGTTTTTTTGCCCTCTTTGCCGTACAATGCGGTCATGACACGCGACGAGATCATAGAAAAACTGAAAGAGCGCGAGGGCGACTTGCGAGCGCAGGGCGTCGCCCATGCTGCGCTGTTTGGTTCCGTCGCGCGCGGCGAGGACCGCCCCGACAGCGATATCGACATCCTGGTCGACCTTGACCCTGCCATCGTCGTGACCATTTTCGATTATGCCGGGGTGAAGGATTTTATCGCCGACATGTTCGACCGTCGGGTCGATGTGGTCAGCCGCGAAAGCCTGAAATCCCGACTCCGACCCAGGGCAACGGCCGACGCGATCTATGCTTTCTGAAACCGAACGCGATAGCCTTTCGGACATCGTTTTCAACATCGACCTTGCGAATGCCTTTGCGCGGGGATTCGATTACGACGGCTTCCTGGCGGATACTCGGACATTCTATGCCATTACGCGTTGCCTTGAGATCATCTCGGAAGCTTCGCGCCGCCTGTCTGCCGAAACGAAAGCGCGCCATCCCGACATCCCATGGCGCAAGATGTCAGCCTCCGGCAACATCTACCGGCACGACTACGAGGATGTAGTCCATCGCCTGGTATGGGGCACCGTCCACGAGTTTTTGCCAGCCCTGCGCGTCATGGCCAAAACCGAGCTTACGGAAGGCTAGCCTGGCTCGCCGACGGTGACCCTGAGACGGTCGTTTACAGCCGATCGCGCGGCTCGCATAATCGGCGCATGGATTCACGCGCGCAAAGTGTCGGGCTGCGGCCGCATCCGGTCGGCGATCTCCTGCGCGGCTGGCGCAGCCGCCGCGCCATGAGCCAGGCCGATCTTGCCTTTGAAGCCGGCATCTCGATCAGACACTTAAGCTATGTCGAGACCGGCAAGACGGCCGGCAGCGATATCCTGCTGCAGCTCGCCGCGGTTCTCGGCGCTTCTACGAACCCGGGTACGTCCCCACAATAACCCCGGAGGTTATGTGGAGCGAGACATGCGGCCTGCGCACTTGTTTCGCCGCCGGTTCAGCCTATTTTGCGGACATCTTTCCCGGAGGACGCCCGATGAGCCCCCTAAAACCGCTTCAGATCGACATCGTCTCCGACGTGGTGTGCCCGTGGTGCTATATCGGCAAGCGCCGGATCGAGAACGCGCTGGCGCTGGCGCCGGATGTACCGGTCGAGATCCACTGGCGGCCGTTCTTCCTCAATTCCTGGGTGCCGCGCGAGGGCATCAGCCGCGACGAATACCTCACCGCGAAATTCGGCTCGGTCGAAGCCTATAAGGGCATCGCCGGGCGGGTTGTCGCCGCGGCCAACGAAGAGGGCCTCACGTACCGGCCCGAACTGGTCAAGCGTCAGCCGAACACGACCGATTGCCACCGGCTGATTCACTGGGCCGAGGCGCAGGGCAAGTCCGCCGAAATGAAACAGCGGCTGATGGAATTGTATTTCAGAGACGGCGGCGATCTCACCGACACCAATGTGCTGGTGCAGGCGGCGGCTGACATCGGGCTCGATGCCGAGGATATCGGCAAGCGTCTCGCCAGCGATGAGGACGTCGATCTGATCTCGGCGCAGGCGAAGGACGCTTCCGACAAGGGCATCTCCGGCGTGCCGACCTTTGTGTTCGCGCAGAAATACGCGGTATCGGGCGCGCAGCCGGCCGAACAACTCGCCCGCGCCATCCGGCAGGTGTCGGGCGAGATCAACGCGCAGGCTGCGGAGTAGGGACACCAGCAAGACTTGAAATCGCCGGGTGTCCGCGCGACACTGCCGCGTGGAGATCGCAAATGAAGATCAAAATCGTCGTGCATGAAGCTGAGGAGGGAGGTTTTTGGGCCGAAGTCCCGGCGATTCCGGGCTGTGCTACGCAAGGCGACAGCATGGATGAACTCATGCAAAATCTTCATGAAGCGATTGAAGGGTGTCTATCGATTGAAGTCACACCGCCCGAGCCGGGCGGCACTGAACAGATGCTGGAATTGCCTGCATGAAATCGGTATCCGGCCGCGATTTCGCTCGGCTCGTCGAGCGGCGCGGCTGGGTCTGGCCGAACACTCATTTGCGATTCGCGCGGCGGTTCGTTCATACAATGGACCGCCGAAATCGACACTGTTACGAAAAGACTGAGACTCTTTCGAAGGTGGTTCGGGCGATGGACGAAGACAGTGGTCAACTGCTGGACGAATGTGTCGCGCTGGGCACCGTCGAGTATAATACCGACGGGCACATCAGCTACGGAACCTATTTCAAGCTAAAGAAAAGAATGGAAATTGGCACGCCATTCCCGTGAAGGGGCACTCATTCGAGGAGGCGTTACGAGTCGTGAAACAAGTCTCGGCCGCGACCGGGATTCCACGACTTGATGTCAAATACAGCTGACGCCCAACACGCGGCCGTTTGATGTCACATCAACCAATGAAGCGATCCAAGGGTGTCAGCCCAAATACCGCCGCCATCCTGAGGTGGCTCTCGACGACGGTTTGATCGCGGTTGTAACCTTCCGGCATTCATGGCCTGATACAGCCGCAAAGCCAGCAACAAGAAACTTGAGGAAACGTCATGATCTATGAATTGAGAACCTACACCGTAAAACCCGGCACGCTCGGCGACATCGTCAAGGCCGCGAGCACGGTGTCGCGCGATATCCGTGGGGACAACTTCGGCAAGCTCGAAGGCTACTGGATGACCGAGATCGGCCCGCTCAACCAGGTCATGCACATGTGGAGCTACAGCAGCTTCGACGAACGTACGAAAATGCGCGCCGAACTCGCCAAAAACCCGCGTTGGACCGGAGAATATTTGCCGCTGATCCGTCCGCTGCTGGTGCGCCAGGACATCCGCCTGCTCAACGCCATCAAGCCGCCGGTGGCCCCGGCGTCGACCGGCAACATTTATGAACTCCGCAACTACCGCGCCAAGGCGGCCGGCGGGCTCAAGCAGTGGCTCGATGCGTTCACTGCCGTGCTGCCCGCCCGCGAGAAGCATTCAAAGATCGTGGGCCTCTGGCAGACCGAGGCCGGCCAGCCCAACGAGGCCTGCCACATCTGGGCCTATCCCGACCTGAACGCCCGCGCGGAGGCGCGTGGCAATGCGATGAAAGATCCGGAATGGCAGGCGTTCCTTGGCAAAGGCCCGGGATTCCTGGAAGAGATGCACTCGACCATCATGCTGCCCGCGCCGCACTCGCCGCTGAAGTAAGCCTTGCACAATGACGGCGTTGCGGCTCTGGAGATTTGCCCGACCCGTCATTGCGAGCGCAGCGAAGCAATCCATTCTTTCTTTTCTTTCTTTGCGCATCGAGATGGATTGCGTCGTCGCAAGTGCTCCCTTGCGCAAACGCGTTGCGTTTGTCGCAGGCAATGACGGTGTGGAGGCACCGGTGATTTGCCCGACGCGTCATTGCGAGCGCAGCGAAGCAATCCATTCTTTCTTTGGATGGATTGCTTCGTCGCAAGGGCTCCTCGCAATGACGTTAGTGGGACGTGGTGATTTGCCCGTCGGGTAGAATCCGCGCACCGATAAGCCGCGGTCACGAAAATTTTCGTCGAACAGGCCGTGCACATAGAAGCCGATTTTCTCAATCGGTTCAATGAATCTGCCCGACGGGCAAATCACCTAAAAGTCTGTAAAGCCTCTACTGGCAAAAATATTCTGATTTTCAGAAATCGCAAATCAGTCTATATCCATCGCATCCTGTCGCACTCAGAGGGGCGTTTCGCGAACGTCACGGACGTCGGGGCGGGATGCGATGGACGCTGAGGCGCGCGAGACGGGCGTTGCCGATGCGGACGGCGAAGTCGTGTGGTCCTGACACCTCGACGCTGGTGTCAAGCTTGCGGTAGGTCCCGCGGGTGACGGTGGCAAAAGAGCCCGATCGCCGGGGAGAGCACGAAGGAAACCGTAAAACCATTGCGCGGGGAATGCCGGGCGTTTCCGGTGTGACCGTGGCTACTACGTGCACACTTTTTGCCGCGGCGCATTGGCGCCCGGCATTCCCTGCGCCCTCTGATTGGAGGGTTAAGGAAATTTGTTAGCAAACCTCGGGCGCAACGAGCCGCGAGATCGCGAATTTGCGTTTGCATGCAACGCTGTTTGAAATTTGATCCGTCAACCAAGTCCAGCCGCTCAGGCGAGCCTCACGCCCCCTTCAAATAATAATTCGCGCGCTTGCCGAGCGCGATCCTGCGCAGCACGCGGCGCATCGCCAGCGAGGCGCGCAGCGGGCGGATCGCGGCGGTGACGGTGCGGTAGAACGCCAGCTTCAGCGCGTCGCGCAGCGGCCGGCGGCCGGGCGGCTGTTGCGGCCGGCCGACGCCGCGCAGCATCGAATTGAAGAAATGCAGGTCGTTGAGGCGGCGCACCTCGCGGGTCTTCCAGGTGATCGCCATCGAGATCGAATGGGTATCAGCGGTGCGTACCCAGTGCGGCCACTGATAGGGCACATAGCAGCCATCGCCGGCGAACAGATGAAATTCGGTGCCGCGCGGCGCAAAACTGTCGTCGTATTTCAGGTTGCGGTGTTTGGTCATCGAGCGCTCGATCTCGTCGTCGCCGACGATGGACCGGTCGTTGTTGTCGAAAATCGTGAAGAATTTTTCGCCGTGGATGTGGACGAAGAAATTGTCCTCGCTGTCGAGGTGGAACGGCGTGGTCGAATTCGGCGAGGACACGAACAGGAATCCCTCGACCTGTTCGAAGCCGGCGTCGAGCAGGCTGTTAAAACCGCGCGCCCGCGCCACCGACAGCAGCGTGTCTTCCAGCAGCGCCCGGTACTCCGGCGCGTTCTCAACGCGCTTGAGGACCATCCAGGCGCCGGCGGTCTCGATGCTTTTCACCACCTCGACCGGGTCGAGATCGACCGAGGGGATCGCATCGGGGTCCTGGCTGATCGCGACCTTGCCTGAATTGTATTCGATCAGGTCGCGCGGCAGTTCGGAGGCGAGCTGCGCGATGCGCGGCAGCGTCAGCAGCGGATGGCCGGCCAGCTTGTGACGGATCGCAAACGGCTTTAAGGGAAAGTCGCGCTTCAGCGCGTTATTGTCAGCCGTAATCACCGGCGCGACTTCGGTGACGCTATTCATGACGATTTCTCCTGGCGTTTACGGATGAAATGAACGGCGCGGCGCGCCGGCTCGCGGACCCGCCGGCGCAAGTCCAGCGCGGCGCGGATCAGCGACACCACGGGATCGCGGCGCCGCAGCGGAATCAATACGTCGCCGACCGCAAGACGGCCGCGCCAGATCGGATTGATCATGGGGTGATCGGGGCTCGCGGTGGAGTCGGCCATGGCAATCGCCGGATCGGCGCAGAGATGCCGCGTCAGATCCAAAGTGAGTTGAACGCCCGGCGACAACTTTGCGAATTGCTCGTCGACACCGAGCTTGAAGTAGAATGCGCGGTCCTGATGCCGCAGCACGATCGCAGCGGCGACCGGCGTGCCGCCGGCGCGCAGCGTGACGATTTCGCACTGGCCGCGTTCGGCAAGCGCCAAGGTGGCGCTGCGGACAAAGCCGGCATCGCCGTCGTCCTGCATCAGCGCGGTGCCGCGTTTGGCTTTCCAGCCGCTGGCTTCGAGTTGCAGAAATGTTTCGACCGCAGGGGCGACGTCTTCCGGCGTGCGGGCGATATCGAAGCTGATGGCGCCGTGCTCGGCCAGCCGATTGCGCTGGCGGCGCAGTTCTTTCAGCTTTTTCGGCCCCAGCGCCTCGCGCAGCACCTCCTCGGCATCGCCCGTCGCGTCGAGGCAGGCGCGGACATGGGACTGCAGCAGCAGCGGGCGCATGCCGTCTTGCCGCGAACTTTCGGTGAAAGCCTTGATGGCGGCGCCATCAAGCGATACGTCGCGCAGGATCAGCGCATGGGCGCCGGCTCGCCGCGCCTGCGTCATCAATCCGGCCGCGGCATGTTCGGCCGCATCGCGGTCGAGCAGTGGCGTGCACAGCGTGCCGTAGGGATCGGCGCTGACCAAAGCGGGCAGGGGGATTTTCCAGGCACGCCACATCGAGATGACCGGCACGAGGCCGGTCAGATGAACCGTATTGTCCGGCGCGGCCTTACCCCAGGCGCTCAGTGCGGACACGCCGGTGCGGCCTCGCGCCGAAGCATTCACCGCCAATTCCCAGTCGGGCAGATAATAGCCGTTCGGCTCGACGGCGCGTTCGGCCAGGCCTCGCCATTGGCTCGCGGCGACGGAGGTCAGCGGGGCGAATCCGGACGCGTCGGACAAAACCGCTCCTGCCTGCGGGCGCTTGCCGACGGCCTGTTTCACCGATGCGCTGCGCATGACAGCTGGTTCAGCAATATCGACCACGTCCCCAATTCCCCGTTCGCGATGCAGAGGCGTGCGCGGTGCGCCGCTTCCTCCACACGCGTCATCGGGCAGACGCTAGCGGAAAAGATTGGAAAAACCCGCTTGAGCCGAGATGCAATTTGAGCGGTAATGTTAACCGGGTGTTTATCATCCGGACACGGTGAGGAGCCGGTTCGCACAAAGTTGGCGGAACAGACTAATGCCCGAAACGAACCAACCGCGCTGAGGCCGACGCGCGCTAGATCGGCTCAAAACTCTCCGAGGCGCAGTTGTTCTCGTCGGCTTCGACCCGCCGACGGTCGGTGATCATGCCGCCGCTCATGGTGATGCGATAGGTCTGGGTGCCCAGCGGCTTGCCCATCACGGAGGTCAGCTCGGCCTTGACGCACGCGGTCCAGCCGGCTCCTTCGACCTCGTGCCGTGGCGGCGATACCCGCACATGGTGCGGTTTCGAGGCGGCCGAGAACAACGAATCCAGATTTTCCCGGACCAGCCGCCTGACCTCGGGTGGCGCTTCCGGCGGCGGCGGCTCGGTGGCTTTGCCGCGCATGAACTCCGGCACCGGCGCGCGGCTGTCGGCGATGCCGCAGCCCGCCAGCGCGAGTGCCCCGCCCAACATCAACACCACGTAAACACAGACCCGTCCCACCCGCCGGTTTTACACCGCCCCGGCCAAAAATGCGCGCCGCCGCGCGCCATTCGAGATGCTTTGGCTATCAACAATTGCTGAAAACCGCACCCGAAACCGGGTTTCGTGCAGCCGCGATCGAGGTTTGCCGTAATTCGATTGCAGGGTAAGTTGGCAATGGGTGGCAGGAGACCAACAATGAAGACCCTCACGATCACGGCTGTGATACTGGCGTTGCTTGCGATGCCTGCGCACGCCCAGGCCAGGCGTCCCGGCGGCGAGGGAAAGAAAACCGACCAGCAAAAGCCGGTAGTCGATGACAAGGCTTACAAGGCCGCGCTCGAAAGGATCCCGGACTCCAAGGAAAAGTATGACCCGTGGAGCATCACCAAGCCCGCGGAGCCAGCCAAGAAACCGAAATAGCCCGCCATCTCGGTTTTGAAGCCCCGAATTCCACTCTGCGACAAATTCACCGCCGCGCGCTTCACATGGAAGCTCGCTTGAACCGCCACACGAACCTGGCGACCAACTGGTACCTGCATTGCCGGGAGGTGGTCTCATGTTTCGTCACGCGCTCCTCAATGGGATGGTCGCCACCGCGATCTTGCTCGGCACCCAGGCCGCATTCGCGGAGAACCGCCTCGCGCTGGTGATCGGTCAATCGGCCTATCGTTCGGTCCCAAAGCTGCCGAATCCGGCCAATGACGCCAAGGCCATGTCGCAATTGCTGAGCGATTCCGGTTTCGAGGTGTCGGCCGTGGCCGATCTGTTGCAGACCGAGATGCGCGCCCAGGTCGGCGATTTCGCAGCCAAGGTGGCGGCGAAAGGTCCCGACACCGTCGCGCTGGTGTTTTACGCCGGCCACGGCCTACAAATCGACGGCGAGAATTTTCTGGTGCCGGTCGATGTCGACCCGAAGCGGGAGGCCGACATTCCCCTGCAGGCGGTACGCCTCAACGACGTTCTGAACACGCTGGCCTCGGTGCCGAGCAAGATGCGCATCCTGATGCTCGATGCCTGCCGCAACAACCCGTTTCCCGGGATCAGCAACACCGCCGGTGGCGGGCTTGCGATCGTCGACGCCAAGATCGGCGCGCCCGGCACGTTCCTTTCGTTCTCGACCTCGCCCGGCGCGGTCGCGGAAGACGGCACCGGCGCCAACAGTCCCTACACATCCGCGATGCTGTCGGCGGCCAAGGAGCCAGGGTCGATCGAAGACACCCTCAAGCGCGTGCGCGTGTCCGTGAACAAGGCGACCGAAGGGCGGCAGACGCCGTGGGATAGTTCTTCGCTGACGGACGATTTCAGGTTTGTGCAAGGTTCTGCCGCGGCTGGTCCGGCCACCGCTCCCAAGCTGGCAGCGGCCAAGCGTACCGTGGAAGAATGGAAGCGTGACCTGCAGGGCAAGCCGGTCGAGACGGCCAATGAACTGATCGTCGCCGACGGCACCGATGAGGCCTATGAAGCCTTTGCCGGCCTCTACGCCCAAACGCCGCGCGGGCTGCAGGCGCGCGACTGGCTTGATCGCCACCGCCGCATGGTGGCGTGGAACAACGCCGTGATCATCAACACCGCGGCCGGCTATCGCGCGTTCCTGGCGCAATATTCCGACAGCGATCTCACCGCTACGGCGCGCAAGTTGGAAGAACGGCTGCGCAACCGACCGAACGCGGCTGCCGTCGTCGCGGCTCCGGTCAGCGTCCCCGCGACCAACGTTGCGCTGGCCGCGCCGACCTGTCCCTGCAATGTGCAGCCGTCGCCATTGAAGAAAGTCGATACGCCATCGAAGAAGCGCGCCGATCCCGACTCGCCCAAGCGCGTCGACCGTCAACCGCCGCGGCGTCTGCGTGAACCCGACGATGACGTCGTGGTCGTCCGCCGCCCGCCGCCCGACTATTACGAGGCGGCGCCCGGACCTTCCATCGGTATCGGTATTGGCGGGGGCGGTTATGGCGGCGGCCATGGCCGATCGAGGGGCGGATACTAGAGGCAAACCCTTGCGAGGGGTTGTCGCGCGGTTCATTACTCCCTGAGCGTGTTGCCGGGGGACGCGATGCGAAAACTTCTCGCCCTGTTTGCCGTCATGGCGTTCGCCGCAGCGCCGGCGATGGCGTGGGAGCATTGGGGTGGCGATCGCGGGGGTCTGCGGTTTTCGCCGCTCACCCAGATCACGCCGGCCAATGTCGGCCAACTGGTGCGGGCTTTTGAATTTCGCACCGGTGACCTCGAGCGCCGCGCGCCGGCGGTGATGGCGCGCACCAAATTCCAGGCCACCCCGCTATTGGTTGAGGACAGCCTGATCTTCTGTTCGCCGTTCAACGAGGTGATCGCGCTCGATCCCGGCACCGGCCTGCAGAAGTGGCGATACGATCCGAAGATCAGCACCGAGCACCGCCTCGGCAATCGCTATAACTGCCGTGGCGTCGCCTGGTGGGTCGATGATCAAACGGCCGAGACCGCGGCCTGCCGCGCGCGGATATTCATGGGCACCAACGACGTCCGCGTGATCGCGCTCGATGCCCGAACCGGCATTCCCTGCGCCGATTTCGGCACCGGCGGCGAGGTCAGGATCGATACCGGAAAACTGGAATGGCCGGGCGAATTCCAGATCACCTCCGCGCCGGTGGTGAGCCGCGGCGTCGTGGTGGTCGGTTCCGCGATCTCGGACAACCGCCGCGTCGACGCGCCGCAGGGAACGGTTCGCGCCTTCGATGCGCGGACCGGACGTCCGCGGTGGAGTTTTGATCCGCTTGACCACGCCGGCATCGAAGCCGGCCATGCCAACGTCTGGGCGCCGATGTCGGCGGATGAGGAGCGTGGCATGCTCTTCCTGCCGACGTCGTCGCCGAGCCCGGATTTCTGGGGCGGCAAGCGGCCCGGCAACAACGAACACGCCAATTCCGTGGTGGCGCTGCGGGCCGAGACCGGCGAGATGGTCTGGTCGTTTCAAACCGTGCATCACGATGTCTGGGATTACGACCTGCCGGCGCAGCCGACGCTGGCCCGCATCGATACCGGCGAAGGCATGCGCGACGTCGTGATCCAGCCGAACAAGCAGGGTTTTGTGTTCGTGCTCGACCGCGACACCGGCAAGCCGGTATGGCCGGTCGAGGAGCGCCCCGTGCCGCAGGGCGGCGCGGAGGGTGAAAAACTCTCGCCGACGCAGCCGTTTCCGACCCATGTACCGGTACTGACGCCGCAGAAGATTTCGCCGGACGAGGTATTCGGCCTCATCCCCTTCAGGGATCGCGCGGTCTGCCGCGAGCAGCTTGCCGCGGCGCGCAACGAGGGCCTCTACACGCCGCCCTCGACGCAGGGGACGGTGATTTTTCCGATGACCGGCGGCGGCGTCAACTGGGGAAGTGCTGCGTTCGATCCGGTCAACCAGATCCTCTATGCGAACACCTCGCGGGCGGTGAACATCGTCAAATTGATTCCGCGCGCCGCTGCGGAAGGCTTTGAGCCTCCACCCAGTCATGATTTTGGACGGCAGCTCGGCGCTCCTTTTGCGATGACTCGTGCGCTGGCGGCATCGCCGCTCGGCATGCCCTGCAACAAGCCGCCATGGGGCATGATGGTCGCGGTCGATCTGAAGGCCGGCAAAATTCTCTGGCAGTCACCGGTCGGCACCGTGGAGGACCGTGCGCCGCTCAGCATGGCGTTCAACTGGGGCACGCCGCTGGTCAGCGGCCTGGTGATCACCGCAGGCGGTCTCGCCTTCACCGGCGCGATGGACGCTTACCTGCGTGCCTTCGATGCCAAGACCGGCGAAGAGCTGTGGCAGGGCAGGCTGCCGGTCCCCGGCGTCGCCAATCCCATGAGCTACCTCTGGAAGGGCGAGCAATATGTTGCGATCGCCGCCGGCGGACATTCCGAGTCCGGCACCTCGATCGGTGACAGCGTGGTGGCGTTTCGCCTGGCCCGACCGGGCGAAGCGCCCTCGCTGTGGTCGCGCACGGTCGACCGGCCCGGCGGGCGATTTTTGGGCAAGGCGATTTTATTCGCGCTCGCGCTTGCGGTGATGGCAGCGGCGGTCTGGCGCTGGCGCCGCCGCCGCGTGAAAATGGCCGATTAGTCGAACGCGACGCCGATGCAGTTGTCGTTGCTCCAGACCGGACGGCAGCGGCGCATGAACTGATCGGTCTGGATCACCAGCGTGAAAGTCGGCGGCAGGCCGACGGGGGTAGCAATGTCGAGCCGCGCGCCGCTCGACGAGATGTTGCGCACCATGCAGTCGACACCGCCGCCGCCGCCGAATGCGAGCGTGCCGTGTTTGAGCACTCTGTGTCTGGGCGCTGCCCGTTTCTCGATCATGGTCGTACTTCCGAAACGCCGGTTATTGCGCCGTTCAAACTAGCGCAGCAAAATTACAAACGGTTGAATCGGATACCCACTGGGTTGGAGCGCGGATTCAGGTTTTGTTTACGACATTGCCCTGAAAACGCGCTGGTGCTGACCTGGATCGACGGCTGGTACAGGGCGATTCCGACGAGGCGATCATCGACACCGACGTGTTCGTCGCCAACGCCAAGAAATTCGGGACCTTCTGCGCGGCCAATCCTTCGATCAGCATCGTCAACGCCGCGGAAAAGATTCTCGGCGACTGATCAAGCTTCATCATCTGCGTTGGTTTATTTGACGCATTTTCTTTACGCGAACCGGTATCCACCCCGGATCAAGTCCGGGGCAGGCTTTCGCTCGAAAATGCTATGGCAGCATCGCGAACGCGCTCGACACCATCGCCACCGGCTTGTTGTCGGCGGCGCCCGACAGCGTGACGCGGCCAAAGCTCATGGTGCGCCCGAGCCGGACCACCCGCGCATCGGCCAGCACGTCGGATGAGGTGACGGCGCGCATGAAATGGGTGGTCTGGTCGACCGTCGTCATCGGCCGGTAGCCGCGGTTCGCCGCCAGATTGGCGATCACCATCGCGGTGTCGGCAAACGCCATCAGCGCCTGGCCGCAGACGATGCCGCCGTTCCGGCACAGCCGTTCGGAAAACGGCATGCGCAGGATCGCGCCGGGCTGCCAGTCGGCCGCGGCCCCGGGCGGCGGCTGATGGTCGATGCCCTCGATCGATAGTTTGAGGTCCTGCACCCACGGGGCGAAGACATCGCGGAGCACGCGCCGAGCCTCCTCGATATCGAATTCCGCGGCTTGCGGTTCCTGCTGCATGGATCGTGGTTCCTGGCCCGATATATGCCGCTTTTTTAGGTGCATTCGGCTGGAATGAACAGCCGGGCCGGGTGGCTTGAAAATGCCTGACTTGAGGCCGTATGATGTTGGGGTGGGGAGTGGGTGATCATGTTCAAGCGATTGGCACTGATTTTCAGCGTGGTCGCCATGGGTCTCGCTCTCAATGGCTGCACCAAATGCGGTCCGATCTGGGATGATTGGGTGCAATCGCCGAAATCCTGCAAATCGGACCGCTTCTAGCGCGCCGACCTCATGCTTGGCGGCACGATTGGCGCGGTGATATATTGCCGGAAAGTTCAGGGAGCATCCGCATGAGAGTTTTCGTTGCCGCAGCGATAACAGCGCTACTGGCGGGGCCGGCTTACGCGCAAGTGTCGACACCCAACATCAATCTGATCCCCGAGTTGGCCTCGAAAACTCCGGAGGAAAAAGAGCAGGAGGCGGCGCAGCAAAAGGCCTACAAGGAATCGCTCCGGAAAATACCGGACGCCAAGGCGTCCTCCGATCCGTGGGGCACCGTGCGCAGCGCCGAGCCGACCAAGTCAGCGGCGCCCGCGAAGCCGCGCACCAAGACCGGCAGCACGGCAAACTAGGGCGCGATCAGCCAACGATGGCCCCGATGGGTGCGTGCTGAAACAAGTGGCCTAATTCTTCCCGCCGGTTTTCCGGAGCATGCGGGCCAGGCGCACGATAAAATTCCTCACCCATGCGTCTTCAGGGATCCGGGTGTTTTCGTTGGCGCGGGCGTCGAACCGGAGACCGTTCGCTGTCTCGTCGGTCAAAATCTGACGGCGGCGTTTTTGGCGAGCTTGTTCTGGCATTGGGATTTCCGATCTGCCAAACCAACGCGCTATCAGGGATCGAGTTCCCAAGTATTGGCAATCTGTAGTGAAATCAGGGACTTGCCGGGCGCTCAGATCAGCGCCGCGGATTGATCCAGCAGCGTTTCGTAGCACTCGCAGGACATCCGCAGCAGCGCGGGCCGGTCCAGGATCCTGATCACGCCACGGGAGTAGGTGATCGCGCCTGCGTTTTGCACCTTGGTTGCGACTTCGGTCACCGAGGTGCGCCGGACGCCGAGCATTTCGGCGAGAAACTCCTGCGTCAAATTGACGGTGTCGCTCGCCGCCCGATCGGCGCTTTGCAGCAGCCAGCGGCAAAATCGCGCCTCGATCGAATGCAGCGCATTGCAGGCAGCGGTCACCCGCGCCTGCGACAGCAACACCTCGTTGTAGCGGATGCAAAGATTGCGAACCGGATCGCTGCCGGCGGCGACCGTCCTGAAATGGCTGGCGGCGATCTTGCTGACCGACACCGGCATTTGCACGACCACACGAACCTGCGACTTGTGCAGGCCAAGCCCGGCCATCGCGCCGACCACGCCTTCCGGGCCGACGGTCGCGGTCTCGATCGCCTTGCCGTCACGCAGCACGGCGAGCAGCGACAGCATGCCGTATTGCGGGAAGTAGACCTGATCGACCTCGTCGCCGGCTTCGTACAGCACCAGCCCTTGCGGCATGTTCACGGCCACCAGATTGGGCATCAGCCGGTCGAAATGATCGCGGGGCAGCGAGGCGAGGAGCTTGTTGTCCAAGGGAAGACCGGCCTTAGATACGGGGACTTGCACGGCAATATCCTGCCCGGTCGGTCGGGCCGATTTACCGCAGGGATGAATGGACGCTCCGAGAGGGCGATCCGCGGAAAGCCCGTGTATAGGAACATCGAAGGGCGTTGTCGGTCCGGTAGCCGTCATAGTGCGGTCACCTGGGCCGCATTATCCCCGCCCCGATCTGCAATCGGTTGCAACGCGGGCGGCAGCGCAGGCAATTTCCTGGATTGAAGTTGATGGCCGGAGAACGGACGCCGCGAATGGCGGGCATCGTTTCGGCCTAGCCGACTTGGCTGATTAATCGGTGCGTCTTGTCGGTCCGTGGCGCGACGGCGGTATCGCCAAGCATGCGATCGAATTCACGTTTCG
>Ga0193699_10000491_pt1 | contig 16899 bp, 8 predicted proteins | sample L3c2metaG_FD_160095 | JGI IMG/M metagenome (GOLD analysis project Ga0193699, IMG submission 160095) | Soil microbial communities from a riparian zone of the East river system, Colorado, United States - L3c2 | ecosystem: Environmental > Terrestrial > Soil > Riparian zone | place: USA: East River...
AAGAACACGATCAACACCATGGTGGACCAGCTCTCGAGCTTCGCGGCGGAAGTGACGCGCGTCGCCCGCGAGGTGGGAACGGAAGGCATCCTCGGCGGGCAGGCGAACGTGGGGGGCGTGGCAGGCACGTGGAAGGACCTCACCGACTCGGTGAACTTCATGGCGTCGAACCTGACGTCGCAGGTGCGCAACATCGCCGACGTGACGACGGCGGTCGCCAAGGGCGACCTGTCGCGCAAGATCACCGCGGAGGCCAAGGGCGAGATCCTCGAGCTCAAGAACACCGTCAACACCATGGTGGACCAGCTCAACGGTTTCGCCGCCGAAGTAACCCGAGTGGCTCGAGAGGTAGGAACCGAGGGCATTCTGGGTGGTCAGGCGAACGTGCCCGGCGTGGCCGGTACGTGGAAGGACCTGACCGACAGCGTGAACTTCATGGCCGGCAACCTGACCAGTCAGGTGCGCAACATCGCGCTCGTGACGACGGCGGTGGCCAACGGCGACCTGTCGCAGAAGATCACGGTCGAAGCGAAGGGCGAGGTGCTCGAGCTGAAGAACACCGTCAACACGATGGTGGACCAGCTCAACAGCTTCGCGGCGGAAGTGACGCGCGTGGCGCGCGAGGTGGGCTCGGAGGGACGGCTGGGTGGACAGGCCAACGTGCCCGGCGTGGCCGGCACGTGGAAGGACCTCACCGACTCGGTGAACTTCATGGCCGGCAACCTGACCAGTCAGGTGCGCAACATCGCCGACGTCACGACCGCGGTCGCCAAGGGCGACCTGTCGAAGAAGATCACCGCCGAGGCCAAGGGCGAGATCCTCGAGCTCAAGAACACCGTCAACACGATGGTGGACCAGCTCAACGCCTTCGCGGCGGAGGTCACGCGCGTGGCGCGCGAGGTGGGTACGGAAGGACGGCTGGGCGGGCAGGCCAACGTCGAAGGGGTCAGCGGCACCTGGCGCGACCTCACCGACTCGGTGAACTCGATGGCGTCGAACCTCACCACCCAGGTGCGTAACATCGCCGACGTCACCACGGCGGTGGCGAAGGGCGACCTGAGCCGGAAAATCACCGCCGAAGCGAAGGGCGAGGTGCTCGAGCTCAAGAACACCGTGAACACCATGGTGGACCAGCTCAACAGCTTCGCGGCCGAGGTGACCCGAGTGGCGCGCGAGGTAGGCGCCGAAGGAATCCTGGGTGGCCAGGCCAACGTGCCCGGCGTCGCCGGTACGTGGAAGGACCTCACCGACTCGGTGAACTCGATGGCGTCGAACCTGACCAGTCAGGTGCGGAACATCGCCGACGTCACGACCGCAGTCGCCAAGGGCGACCTGTCGAAGAAGATCACCGCGGAGGCCAAGGGCGAGATCCTCGAGCTCAAGTCCACCGTGAACACGATGGTGGATCAGCTTCGCAGCTTCGCCGACGAAGTGACCCGAGTGGCGCGCGAGGTTGGGACCGAGGGACGACTGGGCGGGCAGGCCAACGTGCCCGGCGTGGCCGGCACGTGGAAAGACCTGACCGACAGCGTGAACTACATGGCGTCGAACCTGACCAGTCAGGTGCGGAACATCGCCGACGTGACCACCGCGGTGGCACTCGGCGACCTGTCGCGCAAGATCACCGTCGACGCCCGCGGCGAGATCCTCGAGCTGAAGAACACCGTCAACACGATGGTGGAGCAGCTCAACGCGTTCGCGAGCGAGGTGACGCGCGTGGCGCGCGAGGTGGGATCGGAAGGCATCCTGGGCGGCCAGGCGCGCGTGCCGGGCGCCGGCGGCGTGTGGAGGGACCTCACCGACAACGTGAACTTCATGGCGTCGAACCTGACGTCGCAGGTGCGAAACATCGCCCTGGTCACCACCGCGGTGGCCAATGGCGACCTGTCGCAGAAGATCACCGTCGAGGCCAGGGGCGAGATGCTGGAGCTGAAGAACACCGTCAACACGATGGTGGAGAAGCTCCGCGTCTTCGCCGATGAAGTAACCCGAGTCGCGAAGGAAGTAGGGACGGAAGGCAAGCTGGGGGGCCAGGCCGAGGTGCCGGGCGTCGTCGGCACGTGGAAGGCGCTCACCGACTCGGTGAACGCGATGGCCAACTCGCTCACGGCGCAGGTGCGAAACATCGCCGACGTGGCCACGGCCGTGACGAAGGGCGACCTGACCCGGCAGATCACCGTCGAGGCACAGGGCGAGCTGGACGAGCTCAAGTCGAACATCAATCAGATGATCGGAAATCTGAAAGAGACGACGGAGCGCAACCAGGAACAGGACTGGCTCAAGACCAACCTGGCCAAGTTCAGCCGGATGATGCAGGGGCAGAAGGACCTGGAGAGCGTGTCTCGCCTCATCATGTCGGAGCTGACACCGCTGGTGTCCGCGCATCATGGCGCCTTCTTCATCATGGATCAGGAGGCCGGGACGCCGACGCTGCGCCTCATCGCCAGCTACGCCTTCCGCGCTCGCAAGCACGTTGGCAACCGGTTCGGTATCGGCGAGGGTCTCGTGGGCCAGGCCGCGCTCGAGAAGCAGCCGATCCTGCTCCAGAACGTGCCGGACGACTACATCCAGATCACGAGCGGCCTCGGTGAGGCTCCGCCCCGCAACATCATCGTCCTTCCCGTACTGTTCGAGGGCGAAGTCAAGGCCGTGATCGAGCTGGCCAGCTTCCTCCCCTTCAGCCAGATCCACCAGACCTTCCTCGACCAGCTCGCCGAGACGATCGGCGTCGTGCTCAACATGATCAGCGCGAGCATGCGCACCGAGGAGCTGCTGGAGCAGTCGCAGAAGCTGACCCAGGAGCTGCAGAGCCAGTCGAAGGAGCTCCAGCAGCAGCAGAACGAGCTGAAGCGGTCGAACACGGAGCTCGAGGCCCAGGCCAAGACGCTGCGGCAGTCCGAAGAGCTGCTCAAGGAGCAGCAGGAGGAGCTGCAGCAGGTCAACGAGGAGCTGGAGGAAAAGGCGTCGCTGCTGGCCGAGCAGAACCAGAAGGTCGAACAGAAGAATCGAGAGGTCGAGGCGGCGCGGCTCGCGCTGGAGGAGAAGGCCGAGCAGCTGGCGCTCAGCTCGAAGTACAAGAGCGAATTCCTGGCGAACATGAGCCACGAACTGCGCACGCCGCTCAACTCGCTGCTCATCCTGGCCAAGCTGCTCAGCGACAACAAGGAGAAGACGCTGACGGCCAAGCAGGTGGAGTTCGCCCAGACGATCTTCTCGTCGGGCACCGACCTGCTCAACCTCATCAACGACATTCTCGACCTGTCGAAGGTGGAGGCGGGCAAGATGGAGGTGGACGCGATGGAGGTGCCGATCACCGACATCGCCGCGTTCACCCATCGCACGTTCGATCCGGTGGCCCAGCAGAAGGGGCTCCAGTACATCGTGGACATCCAGCCCGAGGTCCCGCCGGCGATCTACACCGACGGGCAGCGGCTGCAGCAGGTGATCAAGAACCTGCTGTCCAACGCCTTCAAGTTCACGGAGCGGGGCGGGGTCACTCTCACCATCCGTCGGGCGGAGAAGGGGAAGCGGTTCGCGAGCCGGATCCTCGACCAGGCGGAGACGGTGATCGCCTTCGCCGTGGAGGACACGGGGATCGGCATCGCCAAGGACAAACAGCAGCTCATCTTCGAGGCGTTCCAGCAGGCGGACGGCACCACCAGCCGGAAGTTCGGCGGAACTGGCTTGGGACTGTCCATCAGCCGAGAGATCGCGCGACTCCTGGGCGGCGAGATCCGTGTGGAGAGCAATCCCGGCCGCGGCAGCACCTTCACGCTGTTCCTGCCCGCGCGGTACGCGGAGCAGGAGCCGTCGAGGGGCGACGAAGGCGGCAGCTCGGCCCGACGGCGCGACCGTGGCGAAAATTGGTCGAATGGAGAGGCGAGCAGCCCGCGCCCTCGCGCCATCCCGCCGCGTCCGGCATCGGAGGAGCGGCGTCCCGGCACGTCGACCGCCGAGGCGGGAGGCTGGGAGCGCTCTGGAGGGGCGACGGCGGTGATGGAGCAGCGGACGAGGCCGGCGAGCGCAGGCGCCGACGTGGAGGACTACGACCAGCCGGTGCCGCGCGACGCGCTGCCACGTCCCGAGGGCTTCGACGACGACCGCGACAGCATCGAGGTCGGCGACCGGGTGCTGCTCGTGATCGAGAACGACGCGAGCTTCTGCAAGATCCTGCTCGAGATGGCACGCGAGAAGGGATTCAAGGGACTGGCGGCGATGGACGGGGAGGCGGGGCTCAAGCTCGCGCATGCCTTCGAGCCGGACGCGATCACCCTCGACATCGACATGCCGGGGATGGATGGCTGGGCCGTGCTCGATCGTCTGAAGCATCATCCGCAGACGCGCCACATCCCGGTGCACATCATCACCGGCGTGCGTGAGCGGCAGCAGGGACTCAAGTCGGGCGCGCTGGCGTATCTCGAGAAGCCGGTCACGAAGGAGGCCCTCGACGAGTCGTTCGCCAAGATCTCGAACTTCATCGAGAGCTCGGTGAAGCGGCTGCTCGTCGTGGAAGACGACGCGACGCAGCGCGAGGCGATGATCGAGCTGATCCAGCACGAGGACGTCGAGATCACCGCGGTGGCGACGGCGGAGGACGCCCTGCGCGAGCTCTCCACCGGCCATTTCGACTGCATGGTGCTCGACCTGGGGCTCCAGGGGGTGAGCGGGTTCGAGCTGTTGGAGACGGTGAAGGCGAACCCGCAGGTGGCGGATCTGCCGATCATCATCTACACGGGGAAGGAGCTGTCGCCGGCGGAGGACACCAAGCTCCGCAAGTTTGCGGAGACGATCATCGTGAAGGACGTGAAGTCGCCCGAGCGCCTGCTCGACGAAACGGCCCTCTTCCTGCACCGGGTGGAGGCCAAGCTGCCAGAGCAGAAGCGCCGCATGCTGGAGCGGCTGCACAACACCGACGCGGTGTTCGCCGGCAAGCGCGTGCTGATCGTGGATGACGACGTTCGCAACATCTTCTCGCTGACGAGCATGCTGGAGGACCACGGGATGCAGGTCTCGTTCGCCGAGAACGGCAGGGACGCCGTGGCGCTGCTGCGGGAGCGACAGGACTTCGATCTGGTGCTGATGGACATCATGATGCCGGAGATGGACGGCTACGAGACGACGCGGGCGATTCGCCAGGTGCCGGCGCTCAAGTCACTACCGATCATCGCGCTGACGGCGAAGGCGATGAAGGGTGACCGGGAGAAGACGATCGCTGCCGGCGCCTCGGACTACATCACCAAGCCGGTGGATACGGATCAGCTCCTCAGCCTGATGCGTGTATGGCTGTACCGGTGAGCTCCGAGGCCTCCCTCGCGGGAGCTCCGCCCACGTACAATCCCGACCTCGAGCGGCTCGAGATCGAGCTGCTCCTGGAAGGAGTCTTTCGGCACTACGGCTTCGATTTTCGGTCGTACGCCTACGCGTCGATCCGCCGCCGGCTGTGGAAGCGGGTGGAGGGCGAGGGGCTGCGCACGATCTCGGGGCTGCAGGACAAGATCCTCCACGATCCGGAGGCGATGGAGCGGCTGCTGCTCGACCTCTCCGTCAACGTCACGGCGATGTTCCGCGACCCGAGCTTCTACCGGGAGTTTCGGGAGCGCGTCGTGCCGCTGCTGCGCACCTACCCCTTCATCCGGATCTGGCACGCCGGCTGTTCCACCGGTGAGGAAGTGTTCTCGATGGCCATCCTCCTCGAGGAGGAAGGGCTCTACGACCGTTCGCGGCTGTACGCCACCGACATCAACGACGTCGTGCTCCAGCGCGCCAGGCAGGGGATCTTCCCGCTCGACCGCATGCAGGAGTACACGGAGAACTACATGAAGGCGGGGGGCAAGCGTTCGTTCTCGGAGTACTACACGGCGAAGTACGATGGCGCGCTGTTCAGCCCCGCCCTCACGCGCAACATCGTCTTCTCGCAGCACAACCTGGTCACCGATCGGTCGTTCAGCGAGTTCCATGTGATCTTCTGCCGCAACGTCCTGATCTACTTCGACAAGACGCTGCAGAACCGCGTCCATTCGCTGTTCTACGACTCGCTCGTGATGTTCGGCATCCTGGCGCTCGGCAGCAAGGAGTCGTTGAAGTTCTCGCAGTACGAGCCGTGCTACGAGAAGCTGAGCCCAACCGAAAAGTTGTACCGCAAGGTGCATTGATGCAGCTGATGCACGGCGATCCTGATACGCTCAAGGGCGTGGGCTACGATCTCGCGGTTGTCGGGACGTCGTGGGGCGGCCTGGCCGCGCTGCGCACGCTCGTGGCCGGCCTGCCGGAGACGTTCATGCTGCCCGTCGCGATCGTGCAGCACCGTCACAAGGATTCCGATCACCTGCTGCGCGTGCTGCTCCAGGAGCGCTCGGCGCTGACGGTCTGCGAGGTGGAGGACAAGATGCCCGTGGAACAGGGCCGGATCTACGTGGCGCCCCCCGACTATCATACATTGGTGGAACCCGGCTACTTCTCGTTGAGCACGGAGGCGCCCGTGCGCTTCAGCCGCCCGTCGATCGACGTGACGTTCAGCTCGGCGGCGGACAGCTATGGGCATCGTGTCGTCGGGATCGTGCTGACCGGAGCGAACGCGGACGGCGCCGAGGGGCTGCGTCAGATCTCCGACCGCGGGGGACTGGCGATCGTCCAGGATCCGGCGACGGCGGAGAGTCCGGTGATGCCGGCCGCCGCGGAGAAGGCGGTGCCGCGTGCGCGGGTCATGCCGCTGTCGGAGCTCGTCGCCTTCCTGGCGACGCTGCCGACCGGCGTCCCCGAGCAGGAGGGCGCATGAGCGCCGGCGTGACCTCCGAGGTACAGACCACGTCGCATGCCGTCACCGCGCCGCTCGACGGCATGTACGGTCCGATGCAGCCGGTGGAGATCCTCATCGTCGACGACCGGCCGGAGAACCTCCTGGCGCTCGAGGCGATCCTCGAGCCGCTCGGGCAGATCCTCGTGCGCGCGCACTCGGGCGACGAGGCGCTGCGCCTGCTCCTGACGCACGACTTCGCGATGATCCTGCTGGACGTACAGATGCCGGGAATCGACGGGTTCGAGACGGCGCGGCTCATCAAGTCGCGCGAGCGCACGAAGTACATCCCGATCATCTTCCTCACGGCCATCAGCAAGGACGAGGAGTACGTCTTCGAGGGATACTCGGTGGGCGCGGTGGATTAAATAACGAAGCCGTTCCAGCCGGACATCCTGCGCTCGAAGGTGAGCGTGTTCGTGGACCTGTACCAGAAGCAGCGCCAGCTCGCCGCGCAGGCGGACATGATCCGCGCGAGCGACCGGCGCGATCTCGAGCTGCGCCACATGCGCGAGATCTACGAGTCCGAGGCGCGCTTCTCGGAGATCGTGGGCTCGGCGATGGACGCGATCGTGGTGTTCGACGCCGACGGCGCGATCTCGCTGTTCAACGCTGCGGCGGAGCGCATGTTCTGCACGAAGGTCGAGTCGGCGGTGGGCGCGAACGTCACCGGATTCTTCCCCGAGGCGACGCGGCGCGACACGCTCGAGCGAATCTGCCACCTTTCCGTGGACCCCGTGGCGACCGACACGAACTGCGCCCCGGAGCTGCCAGCGGCCGAGCACGTGCTCGCGTTCACCGGCCTGCGCGAGTCGGGCGAGCAGTTCCCGATCGAGGCGACCGCGAGCTGCCTCGACGTGCGCGGCAAGCGGACGTACACCCTCATCGTGCGCGACATCTCCGAGCGCCGGCGCGCCGAGGAATCCCTCCGCCAGCAGGCGGAGTCGCTCGCGAAGGCGATGGCGGAGCTGAAAGGGCTCAACGACGAGCTGGGCGAGCGGCAGGCGGAGCTCGAACGCGCGATGGCGGCGCGCAGCCGCTTCTACGCGTCGATGAGCCACGAGCTGCGCACGCCGATCAACGCCGTGCTCGGCTACAGCACGCTCCTCCTCGAGAACATCTATGGACCGCTGAACGAAAAGCAGGCCGAGGGGATCACGCGCACGCACAAGGCGGCGAAGCACCTGCTCGAGCTCGTGAACGACGTGCTGGACCTCTCCAAGATCGAGGCGGGCAAGATCGACCTGCGGCTCCAGCCGGTCCACTTCCCGCAACTGATCGACGACCTGTTCGTGACGGTACGGCCGCTGGCCGACCAGTACGGCTCGCCGCTGGCGCTGGAGCACACGGGGGAGCCGGTGAAGGTGGTGAGCGATCCGCGCCGGCTGCGCCAGATCCTGCTCAACCTCCTCTCGAACGCGATCAAGTTCGGGCGCGGGAGGCCGATCAGGGTGTGGTCGACGCCGACCCCCGAGGGAGGCATCGTCATCGAGGTGCGTGACGAGGGCGAGGGCATCGCGGCGGTAGACCTCGAGAAGATCTTCGACGAGTTCGTGCAGCTCGGCAAGACGCAGCTCACCGAAGGCACGGGGCTCGGGCTGCCGATCTCGCGCCGTCTCGCCGAGATGCTGCACGGCACGCTGGAGGTGGAGTCGGAGCTCGGGGTCGGAAGCGTGTTCCGTCTCACCCTACCGCCGTCGGGGGAGTCGTCGAATGTGCGCGGTGGCAAGGCCGCCGCCTCGGAGGGTGGGAAGCCGGCGTCCAGCACCGCACCGCCGCCCCCTAGCGGGACGGCGCGCGACAATGCATCCTCGGCCGCGGCACGCTGACGCTCGAAGGCCCGTCCCGCCCGGTTGGTCAGTGACGTGCTGCACGAACTTCCATCGCCCAACGCGGTATATTGCGGAATGCGAGTGCTGTGTGTGGGACGTCATGCCTTTCTGAGCGAGCACTTCTGCCGCTACTTCAGCGACGCCGGAGCGGAGTGCGAGCCCGCGGTGGGCGCGGTCCAGGCACTGCGGGCGGCCGTGGAGTTCGAGCCGCACGTGGTGGTGATGGACGCCGACCTGATCACTCCGGCGCTCCTCGATTCGTGGACGCGGGAGTCGGCGCTCGCCGATGTCCCCGTGCTCGCGGTAAGCCTCACGCGCCGCCCGGACGATACGTCGCCGGTGGAGATCGCCGATCTCGCGGCGGTGATCTATCTCCCCGGGCTTCAGGCCGACAGAGCGGCGGCACTCCTGACATCGCTGCATCGGCCCCGCGGCGTCTCGATGCCATCCAGCTGGCGGGTGGACGCGCCGGCCCCGTCCGCCCACCTCCGCTGAGTCGAGCGAACGCAGCCCGTGCGAGTTCGCCGCAGCGCAGCAGGATTGCCCGCACCGACCACGAGCTCAGGCAGTCGTGAGCATGGTGTCCGCAGCGAGTTGAACGCCTGGGCGGCGCTCGAAGCACTCGACACGGGCGTGCTGCTGCTCTCGCCGAACCTCGACATCGAGTATGCGAACGCGCCGTGGACGGCGTGGCTCGGCGCGCCGATCGTGGAGGGCACCCCGTTGGCCGCGCTGCTGGAGGTGGGTGCGACGAGTCCGCTCGCCGACCTGCAGGCCGTCCTGGCCGACGGGGAGCCGCGGCCCCTACAGTTCTCGCTGCAGCCGGCGCGCGCCGACGCCTATGCCCGGCGGCTGAGCGTGGTGGCGCGACGCGCCGCGACGGGGGGAGGGCTCGTCGTCGAGGCGCGGAGCGACGTCGAGGACGATCGCGAGGCGTTGCACGACGTGGCACGCCGGCTCGCGGAAGTCACCGACATGGCGGAGGTGCTGCGCACGCTGTGTGAGATCGCCGCGCGGCAGTGTCACGGCACCGGCGCGGCCGTGCTCCGCGTGACCGGCAACCTGGGCGAGGTGGTGGCGGCGTCGGGAGACCTCATCCCCGCGCAGGGGCGCTGCTTCGAGCTCACCGGCTCGATGATGGGCGAGGCGCTGGCGCGCGGCGAGCTGGTGTCGGAGGAGAACTTCACGGGCGCGGGACGGCCGCTCCAGCGCGTGGTTCCCGAGCTCGCCCTCGGTCCGATGCTCGTGGCGCCGCTGCACGCGCACGGCGACACGCTGGGCGTGCTGGCGGTCGGGCGGGCGATCGGCGCGCGGCCTTTCCTCGACCGCGACGTGCAACGACTCCGGATGCTGGCCGATCATGCGGCGCTCGCCGTGCACAAATCGCTGCTCCTGCAGCAGGCGCAGAGCGCCGACCGCGCGAAGGGGCGCTTCCTGGCGACGATGAGCCACGAGCTGCGCACGCCCCTCACCGCGCTGGCCGGCTACAACGAGCTGCTCGCCGACCAGGTGATCGGGCCGATGAGCGACCCGCAGCTCGACGTCATCGAGCGGATGCGGTCGGTGACGACGCACCTCTCGGCGATGATCGAGGAGATCCTCGCGTTCACGAGCCTGGAGGAGGGGCGCGAGACGGTGCGCCCGAGCGATTTCCTCGCCGAGGATCTCGTGCGCGCGGCGCTCGCGGTGATCGAGCCGATCGCCGAACAGAAGGGGCTGCGGCTGCACGTGCAACTCCCCTTCTCCTCGGTGCGCATGACGAGCGACATCGACAAGGCGCGGCAGATCCTGGTGAATCTGCTGGGGAACGCGGTGAAGTTCACCGATTCCGGCGCCGTGACGCTGCGCCTGAGCCGTGGCGCGCGCGCGGTGCGCGTGGATGTGGTGGACACGGGCATCGGGATCGCTCCCGAGGAGCTGTCGCGCCTCTTCCGCCCCTTCGCCCAGGTGGACACGGGGTTGACGAGGCGCCACGGCGGGACGGGATTGGGGCTGTACATCTCGCGCCGGCTGGCGACGCTGCTCGGTGGGCACATCGAGGTAGAGAGCACGCTGGGGGTGGGATCGACGTTCACGGTCGTGCTGCCACTGACCTGGGAAGGCACGCCGTAGGCGTGCCTTGGGGCGCTCGGCGCTATGCGCCATCGCTCATGGGACGGGCCAACGGGCTTCGCCCGCGCCCACATAGGGCGGCGTTCCAGGCCGCCCGTTCCCGCACGGCGCCAGCGCAGCAGACGCCGCCCGACAAACGCGCATTTCATTAAATTCGAACATATGAGCACCTTCCCCCCCTCGACCACCGTCTTCAACGACGCCTACATCGCCGACGCCTACGAGCGCTATCGGCGCGATCCCTCGTCCGTCGACGAGTCGTGGCGTCAATACTTCCGCGCGGCGGAGATGCTCGCGGGAGGCGCCACGGGCGGCGTGGACGAGGACCTGCTGCGCAAGACCGCGGGCGCGGCGGCACTCATCGACGCGATCCGGCAGTACGGCCACCTCGCCGTCCAGCTGGATCCGCTCGGCACACCGCCGCCCGGTGGCCCGGAGCTGACGCCGGAGTTCCACGGCATCACGGAGGAGGATCTGGCGGCCGTGCCGGCGCGTGCGCTGGGTGCCGAGTCGGGCACGGCGGCCGACGTCGTCCGGCATCTGCGCGAGGTGTACTGCGGGGCGATCGGATTCGAGTTCGCGCACCTGGGCAGCGAGGCGGAGCGGACCTGGCTGAAGGACGTGGTGGAGCGCGCGACGTACACCCAGCCGCTCGGCAACGACGAGAAGATCGCCATCCTGCGCCGCCTCACCGAGGTGGATGGGCTCGAGCGCTTCCTCGGCCGGCAGTACCAGGGCTACAAGCGGTTCTCGATCGAGGGCACCGACGCGATGGTGCCGATGCTCGATGAGACGATCGTGCGCGCGACGCAGGCCGGCGCGAACCGGGTCGTGATCGGCATGGCGCATCGCGGCCGCATCAACGTGCTCGTGCACGTGATGGGGATGTCGTACGACGAGATGTTCGGCGAGTTCGAGGGTCAGCCGGGCGAGGCGAGCGAGGACGCGACGACCGGTGACGTCAAATACCACCTCGGCTACGAGAGCGAGCGCGTGGTCGGCGACCGGACGGTGAAGCTCGAGCTGGCGCCGAACCCGAGCCATCTCGAGGTCGTGAACCCGGTGATGAGCGGGATGGCGCGCGCGCATCAGCGCGTGGACGGCGAACCGGGCGGCCGCGACGAGCGCCTCGTCCTGCCGCTCTGCATCCATGGTGATGCGGCATTCCCCGGCGAGGGCGTCGTTCCGGAGACGTTCAACCTCTCGCGCCTGCGCGGCTATCGCGTCGGCGGCACGCTGCACCTCATCGTGAACAACCAGGTCGGCTTCACCACCGATCCCATCGACGCGCGCTCGACGCGCTACGCGAGCGACCCGGCGAAGGGGTTCGAGGTGCCGGTGCTGCACGTGAACGCCGACGACGCCGAAGCGTGCATCGCCACCGTGCGGCTGGCGACGGCGTATCGCGACCGGTTCGCGAGGGACGTCGTGATCGACCTGGTGGGCTATCGGAAGTGGGGGCACAACGAGACGGACGAGCCGGCGTTCACGCAGCCCAAGCTCTACGAGCTGATTCGGGCCCATCCGACGCCGCGCCAGGTGTGGGCGGCGCGGCTCGTGCGCGAGCGCATCCTCAGCGAAGCCGATGTCAAGGCGATCGACGACGAGGTGGCCCAGAAGCTCGCGGCGGTGCACAAGACGATGAAGACGGCGGCGGCGCCGGAGTCGTCTGGCAAGGTCGCGCGCCCCACACCATCCGTGTCCACCCCCGCGCCGACGACGGCGGTGCCCGCCGACCGGCTGACGGCGCTCAACGCGCGACTGCTGGCGTATCCCGCCGGCTTCACGCTCCACAAGCAGCTCGCCAAGACGCTCGAGCGCCGCCGCGAGGCGATCACCAGCGGCAGGATCGACTGGGGACATGGTGAGGCGCTCGCGCTCGGGACCCTGCTGATCGACGGCATCGGCGTGCGGCTGAGTGGTCAGGACGCCGAGCGCGGCACGTTCGCGCATCGCAACGCGGTGGTGCATGACGTGGCCACCGGAAGCACGTACGTGCCGCTCGCCGAGCTGCCCGACGCGAAGGGGCGGTTCGAGATCTACAACAGCCCTCTCTCCGAGACGGCGGTGATGGGCTTCGAGTACGGCTTCAGTACCGCAGCGCCGAACGATGTGGTGCTGTGGGAGGCACAGTACGGCGACTTCGTCAACGTGGCGCAGCCGATCATCGATCAGTTCATCTCGGCCGATCGCGCGAAGTGGGGGCAGCGGAGCGGGATCGTGCTGCTCCTGCCGCACGGCTACGAGGGGGGCGGACCGGAGCACTCGAGCGCGCGGCTCGAGCGCTTCCTGCAGCTCTGCGCCGAGGACAACATGGTGGTGGCGTACCCGTCCACGCCGGCGCAGTACTTCCACGTGCTGCGCCGGCAGGGACTGCGCGCCGATCGGCGGCCGCTCATCCTGATGCAGCCGAAGAGCCTCCTGCGCCTGCCCGCGGCGGCGTCGCGGCTCGAAGAGCTGGCGGGCGGCTCGTTCCAGCCGGTGATCGACGACGCGGCGGTGGCGACGCGCCGGCCCGAGGTGCGGCGGCTCGTGCTCTCCACGGCCAAGATGTACTACGACCTGCTGGCCGCGCGCGGCGATGGCGCCGAGGTCGCGCTGGTCCGGGTGGACGAGCTGTATCCCTGGCCGGGCGACAAGCTCGCGGCGATCGTGGACGCGTACCCGAATATCGAGGACGTGGTGTGGGCCCAGGAAGAGCCGAAGAACATGGGAGCGTGGACGTACGTCGCGCCGCAGCTTCGCGTGGCCACCGGCAACATGCTGACGATTCGCTACGTCGGCCGCCCCGAGCGGGCGAGCCCGGCGGAGGGCTACAAGGAAGCGCACGACGAGGAGCAGAAGCGCATCATCGCCGAGGCGCTCACCCCTGCGCCGAGCGGTGCGAAGCGCAAGACCGCCAAGGTATGATGACGACGATGACGCGCCTTCTTCGCCTCGCCGTCATCCTCCTCGTCGCCGCGCCGCGATTCCTGTTCGCTCAGGAGCGCGGCGCGATCGCGTTGGGCGAGGCGGTGGCCGGGCTCGACGTGACGGGCCGGGTGCTCCTGATCGGCGCGCACCCCGACGACGAGGACACGCAGCTCCTCACCTGGCTGGCGCGCGGCCGGCAGGTGGAGACGGCCTATCTCTCGCTCACCCGGGGCGACGGCGGGCAGAACCTGATCGGCAACGAGCTCGGACCGTTCCTCGGCATGATCCGCACGGAGGAGCTGCTCGCGGCGCGCCGACTCGACGGCGGGCGGCAGTTCTTCACCCGCGCGTACGACTTCGGCTTCAGCAAGACAGCCGAGGAGACGTACACGCACTGGCCGAAGGATTCGATCCTCAAGGACGTCGTGACCGTGGTGCGCGCCTTTCGGCCGCAGGTGATCGTGGCGGTGTTCAGCGGCACGCCGCGGGACGGGCACGGGCATCACCAGGTGTCGGGGATGCTGGCGCGCGAGGTGTTCGACGCGGCCGCGGATACCGTACGCTTCCCCACGCGCGCCACGCTCGGCCTGGGTCCCTGGTCGCCGGCGAAGTTCTATCGCGCGGCGCGATTCAATCCGGCCGAGGCGACGCTCGCGTTCAACGTCGGCGAGCTGAGCGCGCTGCGCGGGCGGACGTACGCGGAGATCGCGAGCGAGAGCCGGTCGCAGCACCTGTCGCAGGGGTTCGGGGTGCTGCAGCGGCGTGGGACGTCGATGGACTATCTGACGCTCGAGGCGGTCCACGGCGGCGGCGTGAAGCGGAGCGAGGTGGCACCGCTGGACGGGATCGACGCTGGATGGACGCGGTTCGCGGCGGCGGCGCTGGCGGATTCCGGCCGTGCGGCGCTCGACTCGCTGCCGGCGGCGATCGCCGAGGTGCGACGCGTCGAGAATCTGATGGCGCCCGCGTCGATGGTGGCGCCCCTCGCACGGGTAGTGCGGCTGGCGACGTCGGCGCGTGCGGCCGCGCGGTGCGGCGACGGGTACGCGTGCGCGCCACTCGCCGCCGGCGCCGATCCTGCGACGGGCGATCTCGTGGCGGCGCTCGAGACGGCGCTCCGGCGCGCGAAGAGCGCACTGCTCGCTGCGGCCGGCGTGTTCGTGGAGGCGACGGCTCCCCGCGAGCTGCTCGCCACGGAGGACACGTTGCCCGTGACGATCGCGCTGTACAATCAGGGCCACGCCGACGTGGCGCTGGAGAGTGGACGCGTGTGGGCGACTGCTGGGGTGCCGGGGGACGCGGCCGGTCCGGGCACGGTGCCCGCTGACAGCGCCGGACGCCTGACGGTGCCGCTCGTGGCTCCGATAGTGGCGATTCCCTGGTGGCTCGCGAGAGGCCGCCTGGTCGACGTCTTCGTGCCGCCCGCGGCGGGGAGCCGCGCCGCTGAGAACATCGCGCTGGGCGAAGAGCGAATCAGCGACACCCACGCCACGGCCACCGTGCGTGTGGCCGGCGTCTCCTTCGTGACGGACGTCGGGGCCATCGTCTACCGCTACGCCGATCCCGCGCGTGGCGAGCGACGCCGTCCCGTGGCGCCGGTGCCGTCGATCAACATGACGCTGGACGACGAGGTGCAGTATGCGCGCGCCGGCGTGCCCTTCGATCGGGTGTACGGTGTCCATCTGCGCTCCGCCACGAGCTCGGCGCGCAGCGTGAGCGTGACGCTCGAGCTGCCGACCGGTCTCACGGCGGACTCGGTGGTGCGCCGTGCGGCGCTCGAGCCATTCGGCTCGGTGACGCTGGCGTTTCGCGTCCGCGGCTCGCTGCGCCCGGGGCGGTACATCATCAACGCCACGGCCACGAGTGGCCGGGAGACGTTCAGGACGGGCTACGTTCCGGTGAACTACGAGCACATCGGACCGCTCCGGTACTATCGCCCGGCCATCGTGCAGATCGAGGCGGTGGAGGCGGCGCTCCCGCGCAATGCCACGATCGCGTACATCCCCGGTGTGGGCGATAACGTCGCGCCGATGCTCTCGCAGCTCGGCGCCAGGGTCACGCTCGTGGCGCCCGAACAGTTGGAAGGCACGGACCTCTCGCGCTACGGAGCGGTGGTGGTGGGACCGCGCGCCTTCGCGGCGAGCAGCGTGCTCGTCACACAGGCGAAGCGGCTCCAGGACTTCGCCCGCGCCGGCGGTACGGTCGTCGTGCAGTACGGGCAGCAGGAGATGCAGACGCCGGGCATCCTGCCGTATCCCGTCACGCTGGCGCGCACGGCGCAGCGCGTCACCGACGAGCTCGCGCCGGTGCGCGTCCTCGCGCCGGGCGATCCGCTGCTCACGTCGCCCAACCGGATCGGCGCGAGCGACTTCGAGCACTGGGTGCAGGAACGCGCCGTCTACATGCCAAGCTCGTTCGATCCACGCTATCGCGCGCCGTTGGAGATGCACGACCCGGGCGAACCATCGAACAACGGGGCTGTCCTCGTGGCGCCGTTCGGCAAGGGCGCGTACGTGTACACGACGCTCGCGCTGTTCCGCCAGCTGCCCGCCGGCGTGCCCGGCGCGGCGCGCATCTTCCTCAACCTCCTCGCGGCCGACGGGCGCCGCGGCTCATCACCCGGAGCGCAGCCCTAGAGGCGCCATGGAGCGACAGGGTGACGTCACGCGGCTGCTCGACCTCGCGAACGACGGGGATCCCGAGGCCATGCGCTCCGTGCTCGCGCTGCTGTACGACCGGCTGCGCGTCATCGCCCACCGCCAGCTCGCGCGCGAGGCCGAGGGTCACACGCTCGAGACCGACGGCCTGGTGCACGAGGCCTTCCTTCGGCTGCTCGGGGTAGAGCGGGTCCAGTGGCGCGACCGTCAGCATGTGCTCGCGATCGCCGCGCGGATGATGCGCCGCGTGCTCATCGACTACGCGGATCGCCGGCGCGCCGGAAAGCGGGGTGGTGGCGACGCGGCGATCGAGCTCGATGAGGCGCTCGTCGCAGTGGACGAGCACATCGATGACATTCGCGCCCTCGACGAGGCGCTGGAACGCCTGGAGTCGGTGAATCCGCGCCACTGCCAGGTGGTGGAGTGCCGGTTCTTCGCCGGTCTCAGCATCGAGGAGACCGCGGGGGTGCTCGGTCTCTCCCCCGCCACGGTGAAGCGCGACTGGATCGCCGCCCGCGCGTGGCTCAATCGCGAACTGGAAGCGTAGGCGGAAGGGTCTATCTCGCCTGATGACCGTCAGCGTGAGCCGTTT
>Ga0193699_10000492_pt1 | contig 16894 bp, 17 predicted proteins | sample L3c2metaG_FD_160095 | JGI IMG/M metagenome (GOLD analysis project Ga0193699, IMG submission 160095) | Soil microbial communities from a riparian zone of the East river system, Colorado, United States - L3c2 | ecosystem: Environmental > Terrestrial > Soil > Riparian zone | place: USA: East...
TCTTCTGGGTTCGAAGCCTCGCTCGCAGTTCGATCGGGGCCGCATCCTCCCGGCCAGCTTCTATGCGCGCGAGACGGAGATTGTCGCCCGCGAGATGCTCGGCACCGTCCTGGAATGCCGGACCGCGGACGGAATTACCAGCGGCATCATCGTGGAAACCGAAGCCTATCTCGGCGAACACGACCTCGCGTGTCATGCCGTAGTCGGTCGCACCGCGCGTACAGCGCACCTCTACGGGCCGCCCGGCATCGCCTACGTCTATTTCATTTACGGGATGTACTGGTGCTTCAACGCGGTCACTCGCGCGGAAGGACTGCCGAGCGCGGTACTGGTCCGCGCGCTCGAGCCGCTCGATGGGATCGAGCTGATGCGCAAGCGCAGGCCCGGCGCAAAGCACACGACCGATCTCACCAACGGCCCCGGTAAACTCTGCGCCGCCCTGGGAATCACCGGCGCGATGAACGGACTGAGCCTGCGGCGCAAACCAATCGCGATCCGCGAGGGTGAGCACGTTGCCGACGACGCTATCGATGTGACTACGCGAATCGGTATCGCACCTGCACGCTCGGCCGACTGGCCGCTCCGCTGGATCGTGAAAAACAACCGCTTCGTCTCACATCCAGTACGCCCCGAAAAATGAGAACGGCCCCTTTTACGGGGCCGTTCGTCCAATCGCCAGGTGCGCCAAGAGCTGCTAATCCTGGTCGATGGAGCTGCCGAAGTTGATGCGGATTCCGAACTCGAGGAAGTTTAGAACGCTCCTGAACAGGAACGTGTTGTTGCTCGGGACCAAGGTGTTCTGAATGAAGACTGCCGCGCGTTTCGTCTGAATCTGGACGCCGCCCATTGCTATCGCCGTGCTGCGGCTCCGTTCGTTCTCGACCTCGTCCAGGAACGAGTTGGTCGGGAAGGTATTCACGCTGTCCACGAACACTCTGGCGTCGCCAAGGACGGCGATCATGAATCCGAGGCCGACGTAGGGAGTGATGCCGCCGAAATGCTTGGGAAAGCCGAGTGCGGCGAGAGTGATACGTCGCATGTCGTTCACGCGAACCGTGCGCTGGCCCGTCTGAGACGTCGGATCGCCGAACTCGAGATCACGTTGAAAAGTGGACTGGTTACCCGATACGTAGAGGCCGCCCTTCGACCTGGTGATCACCCAATCGATCCCGAGATCCACCGTCGACGTGTTGCCATGACCCGGCACCGCGAAGGAATTGACTCCGCTCTTGAATCCCCAAAACCAGGAGTTGTCGAAGTTGTTCACAGCTTGCGCGTTCGCGCTCGCGGAAACGACGATCGTTGCGGTCATTGCCACGGCGATTGCTCTGAGCTTCTGCATTAAGGCGTCCTCTAGATTATGCCTAGCTTCGTCCCGACGGTCTTGAAGGCCGCGATGGCCTGGTCCAGATCGTCGCGTGAATGGGCAGCGCTCAGCTGACAGCGCACCCGCGCCTGCCCCTGGGGTACGACCGGAAAGCCGAATCCCGTCACAAAGACGCCTTCATCCAGCAACATGTCACTCATTTTGATGGCGGTCGCCGTTTCCCCGACAATTATAGGGACGATCGGGGTCTCTCCAGGTAGCGGTTTGAACCCGGCTTCGGATACGGCTTCGCGGAAATACCGCGTGTTGTCCCGCAGCTTCTTCACCAGCTCGGGGTGGTGCTCCAGCTGCCTGATTGCCCCGAGCGCGCTCGCCGCTACCGTCGGAGGGAGCGCGTTGGAGAAGAGCTGAGGCCGCGACCTTTGGGTCAGCATATCGCATAGGGACGCCGGACCAGCAACGAATCCACCCGCCGCGCCGCCCAGCGCCTTGCCAAGCGTTGAGGTGATAATGTCCACTTCGCCCAGCACGTCGAAATGCTCGGCGGTACCCCGTCCGTTCGCCCCGAGGACGCCCGTCCCGTGCGAATCGTCCACCGCCACGATCGCGTCGTAGTCCTCGGCCAGTTGGAGGATCTCGGGCAGCTTGGCGATGCTCCCTTCCATCGAGAACACACCGTCGGTCCAGATAATTCGGCGACGCGCTCCCTTCGCACCCTCGAGCTTCGACTTGAGGTCGTCGAGATCGGAATGCTGATACACAGCGGTCGTGCATTTCGTGATCGCTTTCGCGAGCCTGATCGAGTCGATGATCGAAGCGTGGTTGAGTGCGTCCGAGACGACGAAGTCGTTCTGCTCGACGATCGTCGCGGTCAGTCCCTCGTTGGCGTTCCACGCCGAGACGTAGCTGAGCGACGCTTCGGTGCCGACGAGATCGGCGATCGCCTGCTCGAGATCGCGATGAATCGTGAAGGTGCCGCAAATGAACCGGACACTTCCGGTGCCCGCGCCGAACTTCTCCAATCCTTCCTCGCCCGCCGCCACGACCACAGGGTCGTTGCTGAGCCCGAGATAGTTGTTGGAGGAAAGGATCACGACTTCTCCGCGTCCTTCCATTGTGACGCGCGCGCCCTGCGGCGACGCCAGATAGTTCAGCCGCTTGTAGACGCGCTCCTCTTTGAGCTTATCGATCGCGGCCGTCAGCTCGGAGTCGAAGTTCTTGTTCAGCGCCACTTCTGCCTCTCGCAATTCAATGGGTTCAGGCTATCTCGAAAATCACCTTGCCGGCTTCGCCCGATTTGATCGCCGCGATTGCCGCATCCGCTTCGGTGAGCGGGAACCGGTGCGTGATGACCGGCGTTGGATCGAACTCACCGGATTTGAGAAAGCGCGTCATCTGATGCCACGTCTCATACATACGGCGGCCGACAACGCCATAGATCGTGAGACCCTTGAAGATGACCTCGGTCGCCAGATCGAAGTCCACTTTCTTGGAGGGAATCCCGAGCATCTGCACACGGCCTCCGACTCGCACGAGCGCGAACGCCTGATGAATCGCGGCCGGCACTCCCGACATCTCCAGAACCACATCGGCGCCGAGACCGTCGGTCCAGGCCTTCACTATCTTCTCGGCCTGTTCGGGATGAACGGCGTCGTTGGCGCCCATGCTCTTGGCAAGCCCGAGCCTCGTGTCGTTGACGTCCGTCGCGATGATCCGCGAGGCGCCCGCCGCCCTGCAGATTCCGACGGCGAAGATTCCGATCGGCCCGCACCCGGTGATGAGTACCACCGCTCCCGGAATCTCCGCTGTAAGCACCGTGTGAAAGGCATTCCCCATCGGGTCGTGGATGCCGCCGACGTCGTAGGAAATCTCGTCGGCGAGGTGCCAGACGTTCGTCGCTGGCATCGAGATGTACTCAGCGAAGCAGCCGTCGCGATCGACGCCGATGATTCTCGTGAAAGGACAGACGTGCGCGTTGCCGGTTCTGCACAGGAGGCAACGGCCATCCACGATATGGCCTTCGGCCGTTACACGATCGCCCTCCTTCACATCGGTGACGAGACGCCCGACCTGGACGACATCGCCGGCGAACTCATGCCCGACGACGAAGGGCGGCTTGCAACGGCCTTTCGCCCACGCGTCCCAATCGTAGATGTGCACATCGGTGCCACAGACTCCCGCGCGTCGCACACGAATGAGAACTTCGTCCTCTCTGATCCTCGGCTCCGCGACATCCTTCAGCTTGAAACCGGGTGCAGCGGATTCCTTTACCAGCGCTTTCACGAGCAACTACTCCGTTGAGAGTCGGGAATGCTTTTGCTTTTCACGCGGGAAGTTCAAACCTGTCAGTTGAGAGCTGGTTTTGGAAGTGATGATGAGGTCGAGCGAATCGAGCGCTAAATGCATTGCACGCATATCTCTTGCATTCTATTATTCGCACGAGCCACTCACGCTGATGTGAGTGCGCAGTCGTGAGTTCCTTTGTAACTCGCGGGCCAGTCAGGACGTGATGCGGGAAATCGCGGAATCCATCAGGGAATCGGCGAGAGTTCTACTTCATCGTGGAGAGACAACATGGCAGCAGCGAAAAAGAAGGCCCCTCGCAAAGGAAGCAAGGCGGCCCGCAGCGCTTCGGCGCGCAAGGGAGCGCGCACACGCGCCCGCAAGAAGGCAGCTCGCAAAGCCGCGCGCAAGCGCAGGTAGCTCGCTTCAAGCCAAGCAACTGAAAAGCCGGCGAATTCGCCGGCTTTTTTGCGTTATGGCGTGCTGCGTCCGGCGGTTGCGAATCATCTCGAGTAGCGCGCGCTCGCCAATTCAACGATCCGCGCGATCAGGGCTGGATACTCGAGCCCCGACTTGAGCGCCGCCCGCGCAAACTCGCCGTTCTGCTCCAGGTAGCAGTTCGGATTCGCCTCGATCACGTAAACCTCTTCCTCGGGCGTCACGCGAAGATCTATTCGCGCGTAGTCGCGGAGGCGAAGCGCCTGAAAGGAATCAATCGCGACCTGATTGATCTTGTTCGCGAGCTCCTCGGAAAGATCGGTCGGGAAGATCGACTCCGTTCCCTCGAACTGTGCTCCTTTCTCGTCGCCGTCGTCTCCCCACTTAGCTTCCCAGCTGGCAATCCTCGGCAATCCAGCTGGAAACTTCGAAAAATCGAGCTCGATTATCGGAAGCGCTTCGACCTTGCTGTTGCCGATCACGCCGACATAGAACTCGCGCCCGTCGATGAACTCTTCGACGAGCACGGGTGACTGGTATTCCTGTTGGGTGCTGCTGATCACGTCGAGGAGCTCCTTCACATCGTTCACGATGGACTTCTGTGTGATCCCGAGCGATGCATCTTCCTGCGGCGGCTTGACCAGCAGCGGGAACTTGATGTCCCCAACCCAGTCAGATTGACCGCGATACATCGTCGCGAACTTCGCGCTCAGAATTCCGTGAAATGCCAGCACCTTCTTCGTGAGCGTCTTGTCACCGGCGAGAATCAGCCCGGCGGGGCTCGAACCGGTGTAGCGGAGATCCAGAAGGTTGAGCAGCGCAGCGACGTTCGACTCGAGCGCGCTCTTTCCCCTGAACGATTCGGCGAGATTGAAGACGAGCTCGGGCTGCTCCTTCGTCAGCTCGTCTATCAGCGGCTGCACCGCGTCGTCCACTGCCAATCGTCTTGTAACATGCCCGTTGGTCGAGAGCGCGGCGTCGAGCTGATCGAGCAGAGGATCTACGGGCGGATCGAGTGCATCCTTGCTGTGGAGGACGGTGATCTTCACGAGTCGTTGGCCGATTCGGTGCCGTCGATCGCATTGGTGTGCCGGTAGTTCATCATTACCGCTGTTCCGAACGCGGTGAGCTCTATCAGCGTCGCGGCTTCGAGTCCGCCGAGCCGTAGGTCGAGACGCGCCACACGGTCAGCGAGAAAATCCACGAACTGCCGGACGATGGCGGCGTTTTCACCTGTCCAGTAGGAGATGCGCGTCACGATCTCGCGCCGGTGGCGTGAGATGAACTCCGCGGCGGGTGCCGCACCCGGCGCGTGCTCCGTCGTGACGAAGATCGTTTTTAGATCGCCGTCGAAGATTCGCTCGTCACGAATCGGAATTCTCTCTTCACTTTCCTTGTAGTGCTCCGCGACGGTGTACTTCATGGCTGCCACTGGGAGATCGTCGTCGGATGGCTCGGGTACTTCGGGAATCTGGTGCGCGATCTCCTTCATCACGCGGTCGACGTATTCGAGCTTGGCCAGGGCGCGCCAACCGTCGTACATGTGTTGCCAGTCGAGGCCTGGAGTGAGCCACACGGCGAACGTTTCCGCGAAGTCCTCATCGGGATGCTTTTGCGCGTACCAGCCGAGGATGTGACGGACGAAATCGCGCGAGAAGGGATCGGCACGGTATCTGTCGCGATAAGGGCGAGAGTATGGGCCGAACATCTTGCGCCAGTCGGAGCGGTCGTAGAGGCGATATGCATAGTTGAAGGCGTGGCCGGCCTCGTGCCTCAGATACCGCATCGCTTCGTCGGCGCCCTCGACCGCCGAGGAGTAGTCCTCCTCGATCCTGGTCAGTCGCGTGTCGGCAAGGTAGAAGGGGACCCCGATCAAAGGTGTGCCGTCCGGGCAGCCCCACTGATCGCTCAGGTAGACCGGCGGCCGAAAATCGAGTCCCTTGGCCGCCAGCTCCTCATACAGCTGATTGACCAGCTTTTCGAGCAGCGTTCCGCGGATCTCCAGACCAAGGTCGGAGATTCGCTGCGACAGCAGCGCGTGCCGTTCGCCTTCCCAATTGGGGGCTGCCTGTTCCACGGAGTGGAGTCGGGCAAGGGGCGTACCCTTCTGGGCACTGTCGTAATTCCTGAGACCTTAAACTGCAACTTACGACTACCGGCCGGGGGCTATGGGCCGAACCGGCTTGGGGCTACGTGCGGGCTGTTTCTGGGTGGGACACTAACCAGGTGGGAAGTATTCAAGGCGTTGGCCGTCGATGATCGCAATCCCCTGCGCCGGCTCGCGCGCACCAAACAGCCCGCCCGTAGCCAATCGCCGACCCGCCCACAGCCCCCGGCCGGTAGTCGTAGGTTGCATTTTGTAGAGGACACAAAAAGGCCCCGCTTTCCAGCGGGGCCCGATTCACTGACAAAACCAGCGACTACCTACTCTTATAGTAGCAGCGCCCGACTAAGCAGCGCGTGTCGCGGCATCCTGGTCGGCATCCGGAACGGGACCCCAGATGTACGCCGAGAAAAGCGGCGTGGGCTCCGTCTTATCGCCTCTGGAGATGATGATGCCAAGGGGCTCAGATGACGCGATTTCCTTACGATCCTTTTTCATTCTGACTCTCAGTAATGGATTCACAATGGGCTTCGAGCGCATTATAGGCACCCGACATGCCACGTTGCATTGGGCGTGTAAGTGATTATAGGTGAGTAGCTTATAGATTGGGGCCTCACTACGGCTGAGTGCGAGTGTCGCGAAATGACACTCCAATAGAGGACACCCGTGTCGTTACGACACGGTAGCTCAGCTGGCGATCTTTCTGGCCAGAAAGCTCTTCGAAGAGCTCGAGTCGTCTTCCACCGAGATCGACCAGCCCTTGTACTGTCGGCGCAGCTCGGCGACAGACAAGCCGCGTTTGCCGCGGACGATCGTACCCACCAGATGAACGCCGCCATCACGAGTCGCGGTTTGAAGCAATTCGATCGCGCGACCACGCTCGTCGGCGGAAAGACCGCTGAAAGCCTCAGACGTGCAGACGAGTGCGCCAAGTGGTACGTCGGGCGACCAGTCGCCGACGTCGGCGACATAGCCCTGGATCCGATCCTCGAGGCCGGCTTCGTGAGCGGCGTTCATCACTCGCTCGAGCGAGTTCACTTCACGGTCGACCGCTGTCACATCGCAGCCATGCGCCGCGAGGTAGAGCGCCGTGCGATCGATGTCCCCACCCGCGACGAGCACCTTTGACTCGGCGGGCGGGTGGATCTCGCGGGCCAGCACTCCATCAGGTTGAATGCCCCAGTGCTCGGGACGACGGTATTCCGCGAGCAGCTTCATGCGCTTTTTTCGCCACGTGTTATACGCGGGAATGCGCTGGCGCTTGCGGATGATGCGGTCGACTTCCGCCCACAGAAGAATTTCGTCCATTACGAATTGGTCGCCGGCGCGCATCGATGCGGCCGCCTCGTCGCCAATTTTGAGAATGGCGGAGCGTGAAACCGACTCCTTGTAATTCTCGATCTCGTTCTCTACGTAGACTTCGTACTCGTGCTTGAGAGAGCGAGGACTGTGTTGCGCCATTGCGTAGGGCTGGGGACGGGGGCTTAGCCAGGTGTTTAAAGTAGGTCTCCTGACTCAAGTCGCAAGTGCAACTTCGACAAGCTCAACTGTGACTGGTCATCGCGATGGGCAACGCATCGAGCACCTCGCGGACTTTGCGCGCGAGCGTCGCGGGCGAGAAAGGCTTCTCCAAATAGGCGATCCCGGCACTCAGTATTCCGTGCAGAACCACCGCATCATCGGTATGGCCGGACATGTACAGAACTTTGACCGAAGGCCGAAGCTCGCAGATTTGTTCCGCCAGCTCCCGCCCACTCATCTCCGGCATTACGACATCGGTGAGCAGAAGATGGATCGGCGACTGACGCTTCAATGCAATAGCGAGCGCGTCACTCCCGCTCGGCGCTTCGAGTACCGTGTAGCCGTATCGCTCGAGGATTTGACGCGCGGCTGCCCGCACTGCCGCGGCGTCTTCGGCGAGCAGGACGGTTTCCGTCCCGACGGGCAGCTGCACCAGCTCGGGTTGTCCATCGTACCGTTCCGTCGGCTTGTCGACGAGAGGCAGGTAGATCCTGAACGTCGTCCCTCGACCGATCTCGCTTGATACACGGATGAATCCGTTCGACTGCTTGATGATCCCGAACACGGTTGCGAGCCCGAGTCCCGTTCCTTTGCCGACCTCCTTTGTGGTGAAGAATGGCTCGAAGATGCGAGCGAGCGTCGGTTCATCCATGCCGACGCCGGTGTCGGTAACTGCCAGCATCGCGAAACGGCCGGAGTTTGCGAGCCACTGATCACGTGCGTAGTCGGCGTCGATTTTCACGGCCGCTGTCTCGAGAGTGAGCTTTCCGCCTCTGGGCATCGCGTCGCGGGCGTTGACGGCGAGATTCATGATCACCTGCTCGAGCTGACCGATATCGATCATTACGGCAACCGGATCCTTGGTTATGGTCGTCACCACGTCGATGTCCTCTCCGATCAGCCGGTTCAGCATCTTGTTCGACATCAACACGACGTCGCTCAGATTCACGAGCCGCGGTTCGATCACCTGGTGGCGGCTGAAGGCGAGGAGCTGACGGGTGAGTGAGGTGGCGGTGATCGCAGCTTTGCGGATCTGGTCGAGATCGTCGGCCCGCGGATCCTGAGCTGCCAATCCCTCTGACAGCATGTCGGTGTAGCTCATGATCACTGTGAGGAGATTGTTGAAGTCGTGGGCAACGCCTCCGGCCAGTCTGCCGACGGCCTCCATCTTCTGCGCCTGGCGGAACTGATCCTCGAGTGAGCGCCGCTCGGTCATGTCGCGCAGTGCTGTGATCCGTGCCGGACGGCCTCCGATCACGTGTGTTGCGCCCGTTGCCTCCAGAAGAATTCTCCTTCCATCCTTACGCAATCCAACAAGTTGGTAGGTTCCCTCGATGTTGTTCACGAATCGCCGTTGCACGTCGGCGAGAGATTCTTCGGCGACAAAATCGGTGATCGGGCGGCCAATCACTTCTTCGACCGACGCGTAACCGAACATATCCGCGTGGCCTCGATTCACGTCGTAGACGAAGCCGTCCTGGGTAATCAGAATCGCGTCGAATGAAGCTTGAGCGAGCTTTCGGAATCGTTCGGAGCTTTCTTTGAGGTCTGACTGCGCCTTGATTGATTCGTCCCGGCGACGCTTGTCCAGAACTGCGCGCATGGCGGCGATCGAAAGTCGGGCGAGGTTCTCTTTCAGGACATAATCGGCCGCGCCGGCCTTGACGCACTCGACCGCGAGCTCGTCGCCAAGCGCACCGGTAACGAGAATGAGCGGGGTGTCGAACCCGAGCCGACGCAGCTCCAGCAACGCGTCCATCCCCGTCCAGTTCGGCAAACGGTAGTCGGCCAGCACCAGGTCATAAGTATGCCTTGCAAGCCGTTCCGCGAATTCTTTGCGCGTGCTCACTACATCGACATCCGCACCTCCATCAACCTGCTCAATCGTTCGGACGATGAGCTGCGCATCTGCGTCGGTGTCCTCTATGAGGAGGACCTGCAGGGGGTTTACCGCGACGCACGCTGTCATTCTGCGGCATCGTCGCTGAGAGTTGGCAAAGGCGTTCGCTCGTTCATAGTCATCCAATAAAGCCCAAGGTGCCGGACCGTCCGCCGAAACCGCTCGAAGTCAACGGGTTTCTGGACATAACTGTTGGCCCCGAGTTCATATCCGCGCGCGACATCACTGTCGATGTTCGAGGAGGTCAACATCACGACCGGAATGGAGCGTGTTTGCTCATTCGCCTTGACCTCCCGCAGCACCTCGAAGCCATCAACTTTGGGAAGTTTTACGTCGAGCACTATCACACGCAGGCGAGGCTCCTGATCTCGATCGGCGTAATCGCCGCGACAGAAGACGAAATCCAGCGCCTCGACACCGTCATGCACTACATGAACGGCTCCCGCGTATCCATCCATGGCCATCGATGCAAGAATGAGATCGGCATCTGACGGACTGTCTTCGGCGAGGAGCATCTGAATCGGCGGCCGACTCACGGGAGAGTTGTCGGTTCGCCGGCAGGTCCCCCTCCCAAAGTGAACGAAAAGGTCGCGCCCTCGTCCAACTTGGCGTCCGCCCAAATGGTGCCACGGTGCTTGCGAATGATGCGTTGCACAGTCGCGAGTCCGACTCCAGCACCCTCGAACTCGTCGACGCGATGAAGCCGTTGGAAGACGCCGAACAGCTTGTCCGAATACTTCATGTCGAAGCCCACGCCGTTGTCGCGAACATAAATCACCAATTGCGCGTAGTTGACCGCTTGGCCGACCTCGATGACTGCTTTCGCGCGCGGGCGCGTGTACTTCACTGCATTCGACAATAGGTTCGTGAATACGATTCTCATCAGGCCGGGATCGCATACGACCGCTGGCAGCGCACCGATTCGCCATTCGATATCGCGATCGGTGATTTCGGCGCGCATGTTCGTTACGACTTCGTCGACGAGTGAATCGAGCTCTGTGATCCGGACTTTGGCGGCCTGCTGGCCGATCTGGGCGAGGTGAAGGAGGTCGTCCACGAGGCGGCCCATTTGCTGTGAGCCTTCGTCGATACGTCGGAGCAGGTGGGCGGTCTCCGAGTCGGCTCGCTCGCCAAGATGTTCAGCGAGTATTTTGGAAAAGCCCTGGATTTGGCGAATGGGGGCTCGCAAGTCGTGGGAGACCGAGTAGGTAAACGACTCGAGCTCGGCGTTCACGGCCTTGAGCGCTTGAGCATCGGCGATCGCCCGCCGTTCGGCTCCGTGTCTTTCCGTGAGATCTCGCGTGACCTTGACGAAGCCCGCGAGCGCGCCCGCCTCATCGCGTACGGCCGAGAGAGCAACGTTGCCCCAGAACTCCGAGTTGTCTTTCCGGACGCGCTGGCCCTCTCCTTCAAAGCGTCCCTCGCGAACCGCCGTGGCCAGATCTCGCTCCGGCTTGCCACGGCTACGGTCCTTTGCAGTATAGAACACCGAGAAATGCTCACCGAGGATCTCATCGCGTGAATAGCCCTTGATCTGCTCCGCGCCCTTGTTCCAGCTGGCCACATTCCCGTTGGCGTCGAGCATGAAGATCGCATAATCGCCCCTGCTGTCGAGCAGCTGATGCACGCTCTCGTCGTGCATGAGTGCATCGAGCAGCGGCGAATTGTGCGGTGCGTGGGCCAATCCGGCGGCAGTCGCGTCTGGCGGCTTCGCCTTAACAGGAGGCGATGCACGGACGTTCGGGGTCTTTTTCACCGAGCGCGCTCCGCGACAGGATGAGGCGACGGCCCGCATCGGTAGCGGAGTTGCGAGTCCGCGACTATTGGGAACGGCGCATCTATGTCTAATACCACTGACTCCGGTGGGACACTATCGGGGATAGCTCTTAGGCTGAGCTTATCCGCTCCAGTGATCCAGGATCCAGCGGTATCAAGCCGACCCGAATGGCGAAGCGAACCAGACCGACAACGCTATCTACGTGGAGCCGTTTCATCAGCGCATAGCGATGGCTTTCGACTGTTTTGACTCTCAGCCCGAGTCGATTTGCGATGTCGCGCGTTCGGTAACCCTCCGCAACCAGCTTGAGCACTTCGACTTGACGATTGCTCAGCATGGCCAACGGTCGGCGCATTGCGAGCGCGTGCGAGATAGAAGCCGCCAGGCCGTCGAGGTGCGTCTTGAAGACGACATCGTCTGCCCCGGCGCGGATGGAGGCGCTGGTTATACTGCCGAGCTGGGATCCGGTCACGATGATGAACGGGGTTGCTGGGGAGATCGCGCGTAGAGTTTCCAGAGCAGCGTGCGAGTTGAATTGCGCGAGCGCATGGTCGGAGAGGACGACATCGGGCGAAAAGGTGTCGAGGGCAGCGATGAACGATGCCTCAGAATCAACCCGCTCCAGCAGGACGTGGAGTTCCGAGCGCCCCAGCTCGCGGGCGATGAGGTCCGCATCGACTCTGCTGTCCTCGAGCAGAAGAACGCGGATTGCTTTATTCGTTGGATCGGGGACGATTTGCACCAGTGGCAACTCCGTGGTCCGCGGTCGCGCCGGAAGGTTAGCCGTTGCTGCTCTTTGCTGCTCTTTATAGCTAGCGGTTTTCCATGAGAGGCTGAATTGGGATGAGCCCTTATGGGACCGAGGGATAACCCTTATACTCCCCAACCCGACGTGGGTTACCGCTCGTGTGTGACCAGTCCCGACCTTATGGCGAACCGCACGAGTCCGGCCAGATCACGAATGCCGAGGCGCTCCATAATCGCGCCGCGATGCGCCTCGACGGTTTTCACGCTCAGGCCAAGCAGGGCTGCGACCTTCTTGGTGGAGTTTCCCTCGGCGACGAGGCGGAGGACCTCTCGCTGGCGCAAGGTGAGAGTCTCCAGGGGAGAACCGGCATCGGACTGCGGAGATTTTCTCGCGAGGGCCGCCACCACCGTCTTCGAGATCGCGGGCGTCAGATACGTCTCGCCGTTACAAACGGTGCGGACGGCGATCTCGAGCTCCTTCTTATCCGAGTCTTTCAGTAAGTAGCCTGCCGCTCCGGCTGCCAACGCTCGGTGCACGTATGCCTCGTCGGCGTACATCGAGACGACGAGAATCGGAATGTCGGGAAACTGTTCGGTGGAGCGTGCGACGGCCTCGACACCGCCCAGACCGGGCATGGCGAGATCCATCAGCACACAGTCGGGCCGATGTTTTTCGATCAGCTTCAATGCTTCCGCGCCGTCCGAAGCTTCGCCCACGACATTCACATCGGGGATGGTTTCGAGCAGAAGTCGCAATCCCGTTCGAACGAGCGCGTGGTCATCGGCGAGAACTACGCGGATCATTCGACGGAATACAGAGGAAACTGGGCGCGAACCGTGGTACCCTTTCCCTCTGTGGAAGTGAGCGTGAGAAGAGCGCCAGCCATATAGGCGATCTCGGCCATCTCCACCAGGCCGAGGCTCTCACCCGCCTGCGAGCGTGCCTTGGCGGCGGGGACATCGAATCCTATTCCATCATCTGCGATAATGAGCTCGACGGCCTTAGGATCCCGGCGCATGGCGATGTGCACGTTCTTCGCACGGGCGTGACGCGCGATGTTGGTCAGCGCATGGCGAACTATCCTGAAGGCAGCGGTTTCGATCGGCTCCGGAAGTCGCTCGTCACCCAGGCTCTGTTCGACTACGATGGCATGATCCGCTCGTTCCCCCTGACGACTCGCAACCAACGCCACGGCTGGACCCAGCCCCAAGTCGTCCAGATAGGTTGGCATGAGGTCACCTGATAACGCCCGAACTTCCTTCAGCGTTATATCCAGAAGACGCATCGTGTCGGTGACCACGGGGCCGTTGCTTTGCTCAGGTAGGAGGCGTTGGAGATTCAATCGCACTGCCGTCAGCAACTGGCCGACATCCTCGTGAAGAACGCGGGCGATGCGTCGGCGTTCGGTTTCCTGTGCGGACAATAATCGGCGCGAGACGAGCGCATGGCGCAGCTCTTCGTTCACAAGCTCCAGCTCAGCCGCGTGCGATTCGGCGAGGCGACGGGCGCGGAGCAGCGCCTCAATCGTCTGCGAGATCATCAGCGCGACGATCAGGAACACAACGAACGGAAGGAGTCCCGCGACGTTGTTCGCCCAAAGAGATCCTACCGGGTTGCTGGGGGCGTACCTGACGAGCAGCACGGATAGCGTTATCGCGAGGAGGCTCGGACCGCGGCCGCCGTACCAGGCAGACAACGCCACGGCCAGGACAAAAAACAGAAAAAGCGGGGCGGGCGTTGAACGTCTGAGGCCGAACGTGACGGCAAAGGCGACGAGCGTCGCCACGACGGCGAGCAAATATCCCGAAGCATAGCGCCAGAGCCGATGCGTTCGCATCCGAGTGTTCGAGGTGTTTGAATCCCGCCCGCGGTCCTGGGTCATGGCAAACCCCTATGCCAAGACGCTAACCTATTGTGGCCGAAGCGCAACCGCGAGAGGTGGGTGGCGCGAGATGGGCGCGCTGACGTGCGGCTTCGGACTGCTCGGCTATTCCGGTATTGCGGCGGTCACGAGTCCTACGCGCATCGCGTAGCGCACCAGGCTGACGACGTCGTGCATTTTCAAGCGCTTCATGATCTCGCCGCGATGGCTTTCGACCGTCTTCACGCTGAGCCGGAGGCGCTTCGCGATTTCGCGGGTCCGATGCCCTTCGGCGACGAGGGTGAGCACCTCCACCTGACGTCCAGTGAGCTTATATAGCGGCCGTCGAACGGTGAGTGACTCCTCGATGGAGGCGCAAAGACGGCCGATGTTGGCCTTGAGAACGAGATCCTCCGCTCCTGCGCGTATTGCAGCGACACTTTGAGCGCCCGTAATCGCGCCGGTGACGATGATAAAGGGTGTCGTCGGGCGGAGGTCACGCAGTATCTGCTGTGCCACCCGCGAGTGGAATTGGCCCAGTGTGTGGTCCGACAGAACGACATCTGGCGCAAATTCCCGGACAGCTGAGGCAAACGCTTCCTCGGAGTCGACGCGTTCGGTGATCGTAACCAAGCCGGCCCGATCCAGCTCGTGCCGTATGAGCTCGGCATCCGCTTCGGAATCCTCGAGCATGAGAATGCGCATCGCTTTTGCACTTCGCACGACTGGTACTTCTCCAAATGGCGGACTTTTACGGGGCGCAGCGTCATCGCGCTTCGGCATTATCTGCGTTTTTTGTTGAGGGTTCGATCATCGCCAAAGCCAGCCTTAACTGTACACTGCTGTACTTTGTTATGCACCAAATGCGCCCGAAGCACTGTTTCCTCATCCATTGCTTATGCCGGTCTATACTTTGCCGCTCATCGGCGGCTGCGCCAATTGGGGTTCCGTGTAGATTACCGTCGGTGCAACACGGGGACAGATTATATCTGTGGGTCGCAGCGGACTATCCGGTAAACCCCCTTAGGTAATTCTCTGCATGAGCGACGCAAACGATCTGCTCGATATCGGTGAAGCAGCTCGCTTCCTCAACGTCAGCGAAACGTCGCTGCGCCGGTGGACCAATGCCGGAGCACTGCCCTGTCTTCGCGTGGGCCGCCGACACGAGCGGCGGTTTCGCCGCGATGATCTGTTGGCGTTCATGGAGCACCAGCCCTCGCACTCGCCGCCCAAGAGTTCCTTTCCGACGACCCCCTCGAATGCGTCGCTACTCGACGCTTCGACAATCCTGACCCCCGGCGACCATCTCAGTGGGTTCTACGGAAGTGATCTCGGGCTTGCCACGCTCTCTGTACGCTTCATACTCGATGGACTGCAGGAAGGGAGCATGGTGTACGTCGTTGCTTCCGCGCGCTCGATAAAGCGTATAACCGGATATCTGAAGGAAAAGCGTCCCTCGCTCCAGCGGGACATCTCCGCCGGAAAGCTGTTGTTCTGCGAGTACCAGAAGGGCCCGCGCGCGCAAATCAAGGATTTCGAGGCGCACCTAACCAAGGCGGCCGCAGAAGGCGCGCAGTCGTTCCGCGTTTTTGGCGACACTTGGGAAATGCGCAGGAAGGTCAGCGCCGAAAAGTTCGCCGAATATGAGGCCATCTACGATCAGTACATTGCGCGCCGATTCCCGGTGGTGACACTCTGCGCCTATGACGTGCGAAAGTTCTCTGGCGTGGATGTGCTCGATGCGCTCAAGGCCCACCGCGATACTTTCCGTTATCCGCTCGAGAGGGCGCTGGCGTAGCGGAGTGAAGTTGGCCGACGGGATCGAGCAGTCTACATCGGCAAAGCCTATAGTTCTCCATGCCTGAGCTTCCCGAAGTAGAACGTGCTGCACGACGCCTCGGCAGGGCGGCGTTGGGCAAGACGATAGCATCGGTCAGGGCCATTCATCCGGCGCTCAAGAGAAAACTGTCTCCCGCACAATCGCGCGCAGTCAAGGGAAAGCGAATCGACCGGATAGAGCGACGGGGAAAGCACCAGCTCATTCATCTCGATAGCGGGGACACGCTCGTCGTGCACTTCCGCATGAATGGTGACTGGGAGATTGGCCCAGCCTCAGCGCCACTCGAGCCCTTCGCGCGTGCCTTGATCGAGCTCTCAGATGGAACGCGAATCTCGCTCGTCGATCGGCGCGCGCTTTCCTCGATCACGCTCGACAAGAAGGGCGTATCGTCGCTGCCGAAGCTCGGGCGCGAAGCCAGTGATCCTTCGCTCGATGCGGAGTATTTGTCGGCAGCGCTCAAGCGAAAGAAGATCGCAATCAAGCCTGCGCTCATGGATCAGTCAGTCGTCGCCGGACTCGGCAACATCTACGTTGCCGAAGCTCTATGGGAAGCCGAGCTGGATCCGAGACGACCGGCCGCCAAGGCCACCAAACCAAAGCTGACGAGACTCGTCGAGGCGATCAGACTTGTGTTGAGCCCACGGAAGCGACGACCTGGCCGGTACACCGAGACGCGTGGAACCAACAGGTTTGCCGTCTATGACCGCGAGGGGGAGGCCTGCCGGCGCTGCGACGGAGTCATCGAGCGCATCGTGCAGGCCGGGCGCTCGACTTATTTCTGTCCCGGATGTCAGCGCGGTTAGCTCTCAGTCCATGACCTCGAGCAACGCGCCCTTGATATAACCGGTCTCGGGGATCGTCAGCACCTCGGGATGATCGATCGGCTGACCAGTGAGCGCGCGGATCGCCACACGGCGCCCGCTGTCCGACGAGGCATCCTGCAGCATCTCGAGGAAAAGCGGCTTCGTGAGGTGAAAGCTGCAGCTCGCGGTATACAGCAGCCCACCCGGCGCGAGAAGTCGCATCGCGCGGAGATTGATGTCCTTGTACCCGCGCATCGCGGCGGGGAGCGCACTTCGTGTCTTCGCGAAAGCT